>Ga0256405_10007786_pt1 | contig 15787 bp, 15 predicted proteins | sample RumenRJG_02DNA_FD_189096 | JGI IMG/M metagenome (GOLD analysis project Ga0256405, IMG submission 189096) | Bovine rumen microbial communities from Lethbridge, Alberta, Canada - RJG_02 | ecosystem: Host-associated > Mammals > Digestive system > Stomach > Rumen | place: Canada: Alberta... | reverse complement strand
AAAAGACACTGTTTGGACACATATGAAAAATAATTCAATTTTATATTATCATGAACTAAAAAAAGGAAAAATAATGGTATAATAGTATGATTAAAATGTATCATGCCACAAAATATTTTACATTGTCGTATAACTCCTTCTAAAACAGAAGATGGAGTATACACAATCTTAAATGAAAATTGTGAAATAATTTCTTTTCAAAAATCGCCAAAAACCCCCTATGAATGGGCAAACATAGCATGTATTGCAAAACCAATAGTTTTAGATAAAGATGAACCTTTCGTTTATACTCAATTTGAAAAACATTTGCCCTTACAATCATACAATATTGAACATTTATATGAAGTTGATACTCCAAGAGATTTGAAATTTGCTTTACAAAATTTAGATAAAATATAAATTGATAAAATGTATAATAAAAACAAGATACCTACAGAAGTCATAGGAGTCGTTGGAGGATTTGGATCTTATGCAACACTAGACTTTTTTAATAGATTACTAGAATCATTTCCTGCTGAAAAAGAATGGGATAGGCCAAGAATTTTAATTGATAATTACTGTACTTTACCCAGCAGAGTTAGAGGTATATTATACCATGAAAATGAAAAAGAGATAATTAATGGCCTTGTAACTTCAATTAAAAACCTAATGAATGCTGGAGCAACTAAGATAATTATTACTTGCAATACTGCCCATTATTATTTAAATGACGTTTATGATATTCTGCCAGAAAGTGAAAAATATATTGTAAATATAATCGAAGAAATAGCTATTCAATTAAATGCAAATGATATCAAAGAAGTTAGTTTAATAGCCACTGAGGGAACAATTCTATCAAAAATTTACCAAAAAACATTTGAAAAATACAACATTAAAATTAATGCTCCAAATGAAGAAGAATTCTTTAAAATGAGAGAATTAATAGAAATAGTTAAACAAAATAAAGAGATAAATGCAAAAGTTAAAAAAAATTTTATAAACTTATTAAAAGAGCAAAAAAACAAATCAGTTATTCTTGGTTGTACAGAATTTCCAGTATTATACAAATATATTAAAGAAGATATTGAAAAAGAGAATATAACTATTTATGACCCTTTAGAATCCGCAATTTTAAAAATTAAAAGAGATATATGAAATGCATGAATTAATATAATTGTTCATTATAAACTCTTTTTTGATTTGAATTTTTAAAAATAAATATATGTAGTTAAAAAAAATATAATGAATTTATGACTGATTCAATAGTTGTATTAGAACAACTATGTAATCAACCATGAAATTACTCATTTTTAGAAAAATTAGATTTAATATAATTAAAAATAATTTCTGAAGCTGTTAAATCACCTTTTGGAATCAAATTATTATTTACAAATTCTGTTCTCTGTTTTTTTAATGAATCATTATCACAAATTACCACATCATTTATAAACTTTTCAATAGATTCAAAATCTCCACCATCACATCTATACCAGCAGTCAAGTGCCAAATTCGCAAAATCATTATATCTTTGAGTATCACTGTCCAATTTCAAACCAGGCTTATTACACATTAAATATTCCGCAATAAATGAACCAGAATCAGTAATCATTGCATCACTATTTTTATACATTGAAGCATAGTCCGGACCAAAATAATATTTTGCATTAGGCAAATCATCCCATTTTTGATAATATTGATCAACTTCATCAACAGACATTAAACCTGATTTAATTAGTTCATTTTTTAATAAAGGATGAGGTCTAAAAATCCATTCTATGTTGGGATTGGCGTTTGCATACTCATAGAAAAATTCATAATTATAATTAAAAGTAGAATAATTTAATAAATTTTCAGTGATTGTCCAATGAGGAGCCCAAATAATTCTTTTTTTAGCATTACCATTAAAATCCATAGTTTTTTCCCAAAAATCATCATCAGTACAATTTAAAAAAATACCATCAATTTTAGGATAGTATGAAACAATTAATTTTCCGGGGTCTAAATTATTAAGATTTTTATCTATGATTCTTTGCTTGATAAATTCTGTTGAACAGAAAAATTTCCAAGCTTTCCTAATAAGTACCGAATTCATGCAATGAGAATCCAATAATTCAGAAACCATGAACGAATAAGGAACATAACAAATTAAAATAGATTGAGAAATATTTTCTGGCTGCAATAACTTAGGAAAACCACTTAACCAGTCAGATCCATAAAATACAATGTCCGGTGAACATTCTAATTCTAAATCTATAGTTTTATTTGAAATTTCATCATAACCTTTGATAATATTAAATCCATTACTCTTAAAGTAATTATACATATCATTATATTCCGCAATCTCTTCTTCAGTAAAATTAACCATATTTGGAGTAATAATCAATGTAACATTAAATAAATCATCATTGTCAAATAGATTATATAACATATCATAAACCCAATACGATTTAAAAAAAATGAAAACAACATTAATTTTATAACCATTATCCGCATTTAAACGAAGATTAGTTACATTCTGTCGAATTAACAACTGATCATAAATATATTGTTTATCAAATTCATTAATATACAGCCCAGAAGGAAATATCTGTCTTCCCTCAGCCATACCCTGTTGAATATAATGAACAAAAGGATTTATTCCTGAAACTTCTACATCATTATGAAATAAATAATATGATTTTGTAGAAAAAAAACTAGCTGGATCATTCATATTCGTTTTCCAAGTTAGCAAATAATGAGTTATTGAATCCATATCCAGATATTTGACTTGAGGATACTTTTTTACATACCACTCTTCATCAAATAAATTAGATTCCTTAATTATATTATAATCAATCCAAAATTCATCAGATAAAATATCATCCAAAACTTTTTTATTTAATAACTTGTTAATTGAAGTATTATTATTAATTAATTCATTGATTTGTAAAAAATTTTCATTATTGCTCATATTATTATTTAGATTATGCTCCAATTTAGATAATAACAAATAATTGTTATCTAAACTATTAATTACTTGATTAAGAAATTGATTATTATTTTTTTTAATTAACTCTATTTCATTATATTTATTCTTATAATAGTTATATGAATCAGAATTATTTAAAATAAAATTTTTTAATCTGTCAAACATTATAAAACTCCCTTTTGATTAATACATATTAATAAATCATAATCCTCAACTAATTTTAAAGCGTCATCAATTACTTACCACACACCATAATATTGATACATTCCACGTCTTCCACCGAATATAACATTTTCTTCTTTTTCAACTAATTTTTGATATCTCTTAAATAGTTTAGAATTTTTTCATCAATTAAGAAATAATAAGATTCCTCTCCTTTCATCCAAGACATTTTTCCTTTTTTGCCATTTCATGAGTGAAAATATGCCCAAATAACTCTGCCCTCAATTAAATAATTATATCCATAATTTTCCCCTACAAATAAATATGTTAATAACTAACATCCAATTTGATAAAGTTCAAAACCTTCTTCTTCAATTCTTTTAGGATAAATGTTTCTACCATCAAAGATTACTTTAGATTTTAATCTCTTTGATAATTCATATAAATCCAGACTTCTGAATTCCTTCCATTCAGTAATCAATATTAATGCATCAGCATCATCAAGTACATCATATTTTGAAGACATGAACTCAATATTTTCATCATCAAGCTCTCTTTTAAATGTTTCAATAGCCTTTGGGTCATATGCTTGTATTTTAGCACCCCTTTTTAAAAGTTCGTCGATTATTGTTATTGATGGAGCTGACCTAACATCATCAGTTTGAGGCTTGAATGAGAGTCCCCATACTGCAAAAGTTAAATTACTTAAATCCTCCCCAAATCTAGATGTGATTTTATCAACAATCACCATTTTTTGGTCTTCATTAACTTCATCAACCATTGATAAGATTCTTGGAACATAACCCTTTTCAACAGAAGTGTTGATTAAACCTTTAACATCTTTTGGAAAACATGACCCTCCATAACCGCAGCCGGCATAAATAAATCTATAGCCAATACGTTGATCAGAACCAATGCCCAAACGGACAGAGTGAACATTTGCTCCTGTCTTTTCACAGATATTAGCTATTTCATTCATGAATGAAATTTTAGTTGCGAGCATTGCATTAGCAACATATTTAGTCATTTCTGCACTTTTAACATCCATAAAGATAAATCTATCATGATTAGAAACGAATGGTTCATATAATTCTTTTAAAATTATTGCTGACTTTTCATCTTCAGTCCCAATGATAACTCGATCTGGACGCATACAATCCTCAATTGCAACACCTTCTTTTAAAAATTCAGGATTTGATGCAATTTCAATATTCACATCATTGATTTTATTTTCATCAATGATATTTTTAATTTCAAACCCAGTACCTACAGGAACAGTAGATTTAGTAACAATTAAAGAATCTTTTGATATTACCTCAGCAATTTGTTTTGCAACAGCATAAACAAAATTCAAATTAACACTACCATCATTAGCTTGAGGAGTGCCCACTGCTATGAAAATAATGTTTGTATTATCTAAAGCCTCTTTTAGGTTATTTGTGAAAAATAAATTATTTTTAGCTTGATTATCAATAACCATAGTGGCTAAATGTGGTTCATAAATAGGAATAATTCCTTTTTTTAAATTATTTATTTTATCTTCATCAATATCTACACAATAAACTTTATTACCCATTTCCGCAAAACAAGTCCCGGTTACAAGTCCTACATAACCGGTTCCAATAACCGTCAAATTCATATAATTATTTTGTGTTAAAATAATTTATAAATATTATTATTGAAAAAATAGTGTGGGACACGAACTCACTAATTTTTAATATTTTTTTACTTATTTTTCCTTTAATTTTATATGCAATGAAGCACAATACATTATTATGGACATAAATCTTTATGGAGGCTTTGTCTAAAATTGTCATGATTATATAATCTTTATATCAACCATACTTATTTATTAACTATTTATGCACCATTTAAGAACCATTACAATGTTTGTATTAAAATTAGTTTATTTTCCGTTTTTAACTTCGATTAAAACACATTTTTTGATTGATTTAATTCAACATATGATTATTGCATTGATTTTAATGTATTGTCTTTGTTTTTAGATTTATCAATATGATTATAGTTAGATATTTAAATAATCTTATGAATATCAGATTATAGTAAATTTAGGTGTTTAGAATAAGTAATATTTAAAATAAGAATGTATAAATAATGTAAAGGGTATATTATTATATATGCTTTACTTAATCCCCTTTACAAATAATATTATGAATGAGATTGTAAATAAACCTTCGTATTTTTTTGATGATGATCAGCTAAATATCAGTAATTCCATCCATCCTGATGATTTGGGCTTCTTTGAAGACTATTATGGTGAGTATTATTCTTAAATTGTTTATTATAAATATGATAGGCCAGTATGTCCAAAATGTGGAAGTTCAATGAACAGTAATGGCTCACGCCAAGCCAAACCTAACAAATGGGGAGGAATACGTAAAAAACAGTATATTTGCCCAAATTGCAATAAAACACAAGTCACCAGCCTAGAAAAATTCATAAAAAGATTTTCCAATTATACTCGCTCCATTTGTGAAAAAGCATTAGAATATGAATCTATTTCATATTTACCTTATCAAAAGAAATCAGAATTAATTGAACTAGAAAATGGAATCAAATTAAACCGACAAACCGTATATTATCATGAATCAACATATTCTGATTCTTTCATCACACAAAAAGAAGAAAACCTTCAAAAGATACTAAAAGAGATGAAAATTGAACCTATTGGAATATATCATTATGATGAAGAGTATCTCTATGAAAATGGAGAAAAAATAGTTCGATTAGCAATAATAGATGCTGTAACCAATTTAATTATAAATGACCAAATAATGCTTCAAAAAGATTTCGACAAAGAATTCCTAGAAATCTTTTTAAAATACTCTCTAGAAGGATTACCCAAAAAAGTACTCATAACCGATGGTTACTCAGCATATCCCACAATAATAGAAAAAATATGCATAAATCACCAACTCTGCATATTCCACATCATAAAAAACAAACGCACAACCTCATTTAGAAAAATCAGAAAACTCGAAAAAAGAATAGAAACCATAACAAACACAATAAAAGACAACGAAGAAAAAATAGAAGAATTAAAGAAATACAGTAAAGGAAAACAAGGACCACCCAGAAAAAACGACAAAAAATGGAAAAGAAACATCAAAAAAAGAAAAAACTTAAATGCTGAAAACAAAAAACTGAGAAAAGAACTAAAACAAAAAAGAAAACAACTCAAAGAACAAAAAGACATAGACGAACGAATATCAAACATATTCAATGTAAACTCACAAAAAGAAGCAAACAGAAGATTTAACACAATACACAACCAAATAAACGAATTTGACGAAGATACACAAAAATTCCTAAAAAATCTCAACAAAAAATTCGACAGAACCACAACACATTTCAGAGACCCCCAAATACCAAGAACAAACAATAAACTTGAAGGATATTTTAAAATAACACTCCCCAAAAACTTAAAAAGAGCATATAGGACAAAAGAAGGACTAAAAAGATGGATAAGACTACAAAAAATAAGATGGACAAAAAGAAACGTGATATCTCACCAACCACAAAAAAATAGTGAAAATCAAATTAAAAACCAAAAAATTGAAGAAACATCATGACAATTTTAGACAGAGCCTTATGGATATTTTATTTATGTTATAAATAACTATATTAAACCAACGATTAAAAAAATTACATACTCGCCATAACTCTAATACAATATTAGAAATAGTTAATTAAAAATATCCTAAAATAATTAGTATTTTATTAAATTTAATTTTCTAAAACATCATAATTCACTGGTTTTAATACATTGTCAATAACACATCAAATATCGTAATATTTCACATTCCAATCTCACCAAACAACACGCTCTTTCTTTATCTTTTAAAAGAAAAATAAATTCAAAAAAATAAACAAACAAAAAATACCTGCATTTCATTGAGAATAAAATAATTACACCAAATTATTTCCCAATAAATAATGCATAAAGTTTTTTTTGTTTTCTATTGCTGTTGTTGTAGGTCTTCCCAAGTCTTCACGAGCACCAATAGAAGACAATACTTCAATAAAACATAACTTATCCATATTTTTTGCTTTATTTAGTTCTTTATCCAAATCATCGAAGTTATCAACAGATACCACATAACTGTAACCACAAGCTTTTGCGATGGCTGTCAAATCCATGTTGGATGCTACAGTAGGCATTCCACCAACAGTCTCATGAGCACTATTGTTAATTACAATATGAACAAAATTATGTGGATTTACACTACCAACGATAGCCATAGAACCCATATGCATTAATACTGCACCATCACCGTCAATGCACCAAATACGCTTTTCCGGTTTATTTATGGCAACACCCAATGCAATGGATGATGAATGACCCATGGATCCTACAGTTAAAAAATCATACTGATGGCTTTGACTATTTGCTTCCCTTATTTCAAAGAGTTCACGGCTTGCTTTACCTGTTGTAGAAACAATAGGATCTTCACTAGTTACATCAACAATGTGTTTGATGATTTCCTCTCGAAACATGATATTGTCATTTTCATATTTAATTTTTTCATCATAAGTTAAAGCGTTTTTTCTTATAACAAATGCCACATTTTTACCTTTATCGAGAATGCTTTTATAACCTTGCATTATATTTTTTAACTCCGCCACAGTAGTCTCTTTATCGATGACAAAATTTTCAATATCCATCAAATCCAGTAAATCACAAGTAATTTGTCCCTGATAGATATGCTGTGGTTCATCGTGAACTCCAGGTTCACCGCGCCAGCCTATAACGAAAATACAAGGAATAGCATATACTTTATCATTCAATAATGATGCAACAGGATTGATTATATTTCCTTCACCACTATTTTGCATATAAACAACAGGAACTTTACCGGTTGCTAAATGATATCCTGCTGCTATTGCAGTACAATTACCCTCATTAGCAGCGATTAAATGATGTTTTTCATCAATACCATATGTATTCATTAAATAGTTGCATAATGCTTTAAGTTGTGAGTCCGGAACTCCAGTATAGAAATCACAATCTAAAACACGAACAAAATCTTCTACATCCATAATTATCAGTTTTATTTGTTTATTTGTGGAGTTATTATTTTTTCAATTAAAAACTCCGCAGTCTCTTCAATGTTGTCATATTTAACTTCTTTTGGAAGATCTTCACCAAAGACATTTTTAACTTTTGTGATTAAATCATCAGTGTAGATTAATGTAGCATCTTTGATATCTTCAACACCATCCAAAGCTAGAGATTCACGGTTTGCATTATTCATTTCTTCAAATGTGAATACTGACTCGTCAATCCATGCAGAAATTTTACTATCTTTGAATCCTATGATTACTGGGTATCCCCCAATGTTTCCGAATACTCCTGGTGAAAATACTTTTTGATCTTCACCCGTGCGTATTGCATCAATTACTGCTGTGATTATGCGATAATTACTTGATGCATTCATCATATTTCTTTTTTGATCAACAGGCATGGAGATTGAACACATACTGAATATTTTATCATGATCAATGTCTTGTTCTTCCCCCCTGTAGTATATTTTAAGCGGTAAATCTACCCCTTCGGTTTGACCTTCTTTACTTATGCAGACATCATGAAAGTGTGCTGCAGCAAAATTAAAGTCAACATTCCAGAAATCATCAACCCCTAAAATTTCTGCTACGGCAAATTTCATTCTAGGAATTAAATGGTTTAAGTTACCGCTTCCAAAGTCAGGAAAAGCTTTTCCTGCACTTTTAATCCATGGAATAACCGCATCAGAATAAGAAGTATTAATGACAACTGCATTAGTATCTGCATCGTCACAAGCCTGCATTATGTTTTTGGTGAACTTAATTGACAATGGAGTCCAAATACCATAAGCGCGTACACTGTTCCAGGATATGCTTCCATATTTAAGTCCAGGATACGCCCTGCTTGAATTAACAATAAAATCAGGATTGTATTTTGCAATTGCCTTTTCAATTGAGGATATGTCATTTAAGTCAACACCCGCCTCTACAATGATTTCAGATTTGTTCAGTTCACGGATAAGTCCAGCAACCCTTACGATATTAACATCAGATTGCATTTTTTCTTGATTTCTTCCAACAACCACTAATTTTATTGCGGGATCATTCTTACTTACTAAAAAGTCCAATAGATATGTTCCTACACTACCTAAACCTATAATCATAATAGTTATTTCATCATTTTTAACATGTTCTTCTACGATTTGTAGTCTTTCGTTTAAAGATTTCATATTTTATCTCCTCCAATATTCTCTTATAAAGTCATAATTTTTGCGAGTATTGCAATTCACCCAATGATTAAATCCAATAACTTCAATATTGTCATTTTCTATTAAGTCAAAGTATTTTTGAATTATTCCTAGATTAGTGTCTGTAATTAAGTATTTTTTAAAATTATCATTAGCTATCTTAAGTTTATCTAAATCTTTGAATTTCCAGATTTGACCTGAATTGAAAATAGCTTTAAATGACCCATTAATGCTTAACAATCCATGATTACTATTGAATACATAAATAAAATCATCGTTTTCATTTTGATATAAGACAACCGCCTTGTTAGAATAAATTGGTTCACGATTAAAAGTTAAAACACTATTTTTTGAATTAATTACCTTATTAAATGATTCATTGTCTATGTCCAAATCTCCTTCAACAAAAAGAATTTCATCAATATCACCAGATAATTTAAAGCATTCTTCAATTCCAAGATATAAACTATATCCAGAACTTAAATCGTTAAAATGGTCGTTATAGACTAAATCACATTTATCCTTAATGACTGCCGGAACGTGTTGGTTAATGTAATCAATCAAGTCATCGAATTTATAACCCCCAACAATGACTATTTTATCTGCATAGTTTAGTTTTTCAAGCATTTTATATATTAAAGTATCTTCAGGATTATCCAGATAATATAAGCATTTTAGTATCTTTTCATCTTCTGGGACATCTTTGTTGAATCTGCTAGATATGCCTGCAACAGTTATAATTGCAATTTTCAAAGAAATTCACCCTTTCGTATAGTTTTCAATGCATTCATCCAATCCTTTATCCAAATCAACAATTGGTTTCCAATTAGTTCTTGCATTGATTTTTTCAGTTGACAATAATCTTCTTTCAGGATCAGATTCACGATAACCTCCAAATTTTATTTTTGGTTCGTCAATACCCATTTTTTTAGCAATTAACTTGGTCAAATCAATAATAGAAATTTCTTCATCAGTTGCAACATTATAGATTGTACCATCCAAAGCAGAATCAGTTTTTGCCAGTTCCAATACTGCACTGCAACTGTCATAATTATTTAAAAATGTTCTACAATTCTTTTTAGAATTTTCTAATAATGTAACTTCGCCAGTATTTTTAAAACTGTTGATTATATGTGGAATGATGTGTTTTGGGTATTTTTCATCCCTGCTGTAGACATTTGCGAAACGGATAGAACAGCCTTTTATTTTGCTATTGTCAACAGCGTCTTTCATGAAAAACTCTGTCAATAATTTTCCTGTTGCATAACTTGTTCTTTGGCTGTGTTCTGCATCCGCCATTGTTATGTAATCTGATTCCTTGACTCCCCCATCTTCATTCCAAGAATTCATTGAATAGACTTCCGATGTAGAGCAGTTGATGTATTTATCAGCACCAACTTCAATAGCTTGGTTTAAAAAGTCATTCATTCCTACTACATTGGTTTCATAGGTCGAATAGACTTTATAGAAATGTTCTGTGTGGACAACAGCAGCACAGTTAATGTAAATAATTTCATCAAATTCATTCTTTGATTTTAAAACTAACTTTTTTATTTCTTTCATTTGTTCTTTATTATTTAAATCATATTCAAAGAATGTAAAACCACTATTGTCTAAACAGTCTTTTACTGTGTCGATTGAAGATGCAAAGAAATTGTCAAAACCTATGATTTCAACTATATCTTTTTTTTGGTTTAAAAGTTGACGAACCAACTCATTTCCTGTCATTCCTGTTACACCACTAATAACATATAAAACTTTCATATTAACACCATCATATTCCATTTTTTAATCTTTTTCTATAAAAATCATCAATACTGCCATCAAATAGAGACATAGACTCTTCTTTTGGATATTTTACTGCTTTTAAATCAACACCCATTAATTCTGTATTCAGAATTGCATATTGTGCATTGGGATTGTGATTTCTAGGCTGACCCACAGACCCAGGATTAATAAATAAAACTGACTTTTTATTTCTCATGTCAGGATTATCCGTTTCATAGAACTTCTGAAAGACATGGGGAAAATGGGAGTGGCCAGATAAAACAATATCATAATTAGAATAATCTCCATTTAAATTATCTGGAAAGATTGCTTTCCAGTAATAATCATTTAAAGATCCATGAATAGCTAAAATATTTTTATTATTTAAATTAAAGTCATATCTCCCTTCATGAATTAATTCATTATACAAATAATCTTTTACATCCTCCTCTAATTGTGAAGCTGTAAATTTAGCTGAATCAATACCCCTTTGACTTGAGAAAAAATTAAAATCATTAGTTAAAATGGCCCTTTCATGGTTTCCCCAGATATTACAAATTATTTTAGAGGATAAATGATTTTTAATGTAGTTTACAACTTCATTGGATTGCATGCCATAATCAATTAAATCGCCAAGTAAAATGATTTTGCTAATATCATAATTAGCTAAGTCATCCATTACTGCATTTAATGCATGTAAGTTCCCATGAATATCTGACAATATGGCATATTTTGACAATTTAATCACTATAATTCATCGATTAATGTTATGATATCTTTTATTGACAATAATTCTTCATCTATTTCATGTGCTCTGTGATGTTTTAGAATGCTTTTTGCCGCATTTTGCATTGAAGGAAAAGCAGCTCTCAACAATTGGTTTGCATATATAACGATATTAACACCATGTGCTATTAATTCTTCTTCTGTTATTGTATTATATGATGAAGGAACAGCAATTATTGGAGTTTCTTTGTCTTTTGCTCTGAATTTGTCACAGAACTCCAATATTTCATCAGGTTCTTTTCTTCTGCTGTGAATCATTATTCCATCTGCACCAGCGTCCCTGAATGCAAATGCTCGTTTAAGTGCATCATCCATTCCTTGTTCGAGAATTAAACTTTCAATTCTTGCAATAATCATAAAGTCATTGGACAATTGAGCATCTTTACCTGCACGGATTTTTTCACAGAAATGTTCAATATCATCTTGGGTTTGCTCAACTTCAGTTCCAAACAATGAATTTTTCTTTAAGCCTATTTTATCTTCAATAATAACTGCAGAAACTCCCATTCTTTCTAGTGAACGGACGGTGTATACAAAATGTTCAGCAATACCTCCAGTATCACCATCAAAAATTATGGGCTTAGTTGTAACTTCCATAATGTCATTAATAGTCCTAAATCTTGAAGTCATATCTACTAATTCAATGTCAGGCTTTCCTTTTTCTGTACTGTCACATAAACTAGAAATCCACATTGCATCAAACTGATCAATATAATTTTCTTCAGCAATGACTGTCTTTTCAACAATTAAACCAGTTAAACCACTGTGCACCTCCATGGTCTTGACAATAGGCACCATATCCAGTAATTTTCTTAATCTGGCCCGCCTAAGTTCTGGCATTGCTAATTTTTCTCTCATTTGCCTATCAATCTTTTGAACTTTAGGATTAAATGTATAAGGAACCTCAATAAGTTCTCCACCATATTTATCCAATACATTTAAAATATTTTGCTTAATAATCTTCATCGAATCATCAGACCAATTATCCCCATGAATAATATAGTCCGGACGAAGTTGGGCTACAACATCATCATACATAATATTATCTTGAATAATAACTTTACTAACATCAGGAATTTCTTCAACTAATTCCACACGCTCTTTAGTAGATTTCAATGGAAATCTATTATACTTTACCATTTCAGAATCACAAAGAACACCCACAACAACATCACCATATTTTTTAGCTTCATTAATTAAATTCAAATGTCCTTCATGAATGACGTCTGTACAAAAACAAGTATAAACAACATTATTATATTTCATAATATCCCAAATTTTCTTTGATAATTAGTTTATAATTAATATATTAAATACATTACTAAAAATATTATGAAAACTATTTAAAAATTAAATTTAAATATAATGTATCATACATTAGATAATTAAAACTAGTTTAATCAATAAACATATTAATAATCAACACATAATCAAGTTATTGTTGAGTATAGCAGATAATATGCGGTTTAATAAATGTTCACTTTTAGATTATTTTTTTATATCGCCAACCTAATTTTTTCTAATTGGCCTTATTTTAATATATTATTTAGATAGGAAGTCTGTCAATTTGTTAGAACTTTTTTGATTTTATATCCAGCCATTTTTTCTTGCCATAATAAAAAAGTAAAACAAAATCATATGCACAGACAAAATCTTTTTCTGCATATTTCTTTTCATCACCCATACCCCCCATTGTTTCTCATCCCAATGGTTCAATTATAAACATCAAGATAACATTTTGTCAAGAATATCGAGAAGAAATATGCATTAAAATGTTTCTCAAGAAAAGAAGATACCACATAGACGAACACTATACATCATAAGTCCTGTCAATTTCTTTAAGTTCCCCATAAGTATCAATTTCTACCAGGTCGCCGTCTCGACATTCTCTCAGTTCAATCACGTAATGATCTTTACAGAACACCAAAGGAACCTGATCCCAATAAAGTTCTTTGCCTCCAGCAGAATTATAGACTGTATCGATGTCTTCTGCCAGTCTGGCTCCATCCTCATTGTTCCAGTAAGAGATTCCATATAGACGATAGTTATCATCACCAGTACCCCCCAAGGTAAGTTCCCGAATAGTTCCATTCTTTACCTTTCCACACCAGTCATCCGAATACTCTTTTTTGACTCCAAGAATATTAGATAAGTAATGATACTTCTTCAAAAGATTATTACCCTCCATCAGAATATCTGCTTCCAAAACATATGCATTTGAAAACAGATGACTAGCAACCAAAGCAGATGAAATATTATTAGCCTCTTTATACTCAAGATTTTCTAGAAATCGCAGCATAGGATACTTCTTCAGCAGGAGATCAAACTGATCTGCGAGATAACCTCGGACAATATAAATCTCTTCAATACCTGCTTCCAAGCAGGCATCAATTAGACCGTCAATAATACGCTCACCATGGATGCGCACCAACGGTTTCGGTGTGTTGAAGGTTATTGGAACAAGTCGTGATCCCAATCCTGCGGCGAAAAACACCGCCCGTTTTACCTTATATGGTTCCATTGCTTCTTTACCCGCCGCAGTAATCTGCCCCCCTTGTACTAAGCCAATATCTGTCAGTTCACTAATTGTTCGGTTAATCATCCTCTGAGACATGCCAGTTTTCTCACACATCTGTCTCTGAGAATAATCATTCTCAATCAGAAGCTCCAGTATATCAAACTGTCTTCTTGTCAGTGCCATTTTATTACCATTCTCCTTCCTATTCTCTTGCATCATTATATGCATCCCAATTAATTCAATCTCCCACATTCTTGAAACGACATTTTATTATAGTCACTTCATAAAATCCACGATTTTACATAATATTCTTTTATCTTTTCCAAATCATATCGTTTCACTACAAGATTCGGACTCTGCCCAAATACAATCGAGCAGTCCGGAACATCCTGATTCTTAATTTTTGTGTCAGAGGATATAATTACCCAGTTCCCAATATTGCACCGACCGATGATTGACGCATGAGCATACATCGTAACATGATGACCCAACACTGGCCACTCTATCTTATCTTTGTTCAAACTCTCCCCTACCGTAACCCCCTGATAAATACTAAAAAAATCACCATACGTTCCTTTTCCAAGAACAGAACCAATAGGATGTTCTGTGATGAAATGATTAGGTAATTCTATATTCCAGTAACATTCTACAGAATTCATGATTTTATTGAGATAATATATTTTGTCCGCAAGTACTATCTCGCCATTTTCTCCTAATGAACGAGCAAGATAATACAGAAAAACAGCATATAGTGAAGTGTTAAGGATAGAAAAACCCCTACTCCTGTAATAAGATCGACTGGACATATCCCATCCAGATTTTGTCTTTAAAATTGCTTTTTCAACTTGATCCATGAAGGAATTCGGTAATTTGGTTTGCCAAAAAGAATTCAATTGTCTATCAAGAGCATTATATGTTTCTATAACTGAATATTCATCTTTCATTCTTTACCCTGCCGTGCTCGTTAATGGTTCATGTTCTCGTTTGAAATGAATGTTTACTAATGAAATATTCAAAACTTAATCAAAATGAAACAACCATTGTCAAAATATTCTTAGAGAGTATTTTCCATTCTTCAGAAGTAATTTCACTAGATAACAGTTTTGTTATAACTTTTTAATCATAACATCATCAAAATCTAATCGAATATTACTTTAATTTTTTTTATAGGATTTAGATACTCTTCTAAAACTCATATATTCATTTAGTATTTTATAGTATTTTACGAAATGTTTACCCCAAAAAATTTCATCACCCAATTTTTATAGTATGAAATATGGTCCACTTTCTCATAAAATTTTGTCTCAAAAAGTTCTTTTAATTCTTTTAATGAAT
>Ga0256405_10007785_pt1 | contig 15788 bp, 24 predicted proteins | sample RumenRJG_02DNA_FD_189096 | JGI IMG/M metagenome (GOLD analysis project Ga0256405, IMG submission 189096) | Bovine rumen microbial communities from Lethbridge, Alberta, Canada - RJG_02 | ecosystem: Host-associated > Mammals > Digestive system > Stomach > Rumen | place: Canada: Alberta... | reverse complement strand
ATAAACTTCTTTTTGAGGTTGAGCATCTATTGATGTATTGTTAAGTTTATAATTAGAAATGTTTTGACACTGTGAGCTATATCCTCTTGTTAATTTCTTAAAAACAATCTTATCAGCTTCTATAAAGCTACCTTCAAAAGTTCTATTATCTGAAAGGTCATAAGAATTATCTTCTTTTAAGTAATTAAAGAAATCATAAATTTTATAAGAATAGTTTGTGATTCCTAAATCGTTATGTGTGATAACAAGTTGAGGTAAATTACCTCCTTTCTGGAGTGTCACTTCTTTTAATAGCTTAAGTCTATCTTCAAAGTCTTTTAATTTATAATCTTGATAACAAAGATTCAAATCATCTAATGAATTATAATTATAATAATTTTCTATCATAAATCTATCAATAACAGAAAAATAATTATTATTATTTGGTAATAAAGACTTTTCAAGATCTAAGACAGGAATATCAGATGTCTCACCTAATACTAATGAGTTTTTCAAATAGCCTGATATTCTGAGTAAACCTACATTATTGATATAATCTAAACAATTATCATATGTTAGAGATGTTTCTACATTTTTATTAAAGTCTGTTCCATATAAAATTCTTTCAAGTTTTAAAATCTTTTTATATAAGTCTTTTGTAGAAAGACCTACAAGGCTTAATAAAGACATATAATTTATGTATGTATCATTAACATATAATAAATCTTTATATTCATTAAACTTATTTGAGTCAACATGGTATCTATTACCTGAAATGTCTCCAGACAACTCATCAAAAATATATTTTGTGTCGTCTGTTTCGTCACCTATAATAATAGATATTGACGACTTTGTAGAAGGACTATCGCTTTTATATTTTAAATTTCTAAAGTAATAAGTGTCAAGAATCTCTATAGCAGATACATCTTTACCTTTTAAGAAGTCGTCTAAAATTGAAGACTCTTTAGGAGTATTATTTTCTACATAATTAAAATTATCTAAGTTTACATCATGAATAGATGATTTTTTAGAAATTAAAACTGGCGCAAAATAAGAGCTTAATGAGGTTACTCCATTTGCAAAATCGTATTCCCATTCAATAGTATTTGCAATTGATCCATCAGATTTTATAACCTGTTTTTTATCCTTAAATATTGGAGCATTGCTTGAACCTCTAACTTGAGTTGAAAGATTTATTACATTTCCACTATCTTCTGTTGTAAGCTCAATTTTACCATTTCTTCCTGCCTCATTAAACTCCATTCCAGAAGTGGTTGTATCATCTTCTCCGGTCTGATTTTGATTTAATAACTTAGAAGGAGTACCAAAGTAAATTGCACTTTCAGTAATTAAGTTTCCTGTATTACCATCAATATATGGCATCCAAGGATTATTTACTGGATACTGGTTGAGATAAACTGCATTATAAAGTGTTGGACGTCTTCTTACAGTAACAATTAAGATTTCTTCTGGATCCGAAGTTGTAAGTTTTTCTCCTGCTATAATAGTGTTAATACCATTACAATCTTTAGCATCTACTCCAGATGGAATTGTGCTCATATAAAGATATGTTAAACCATTATTACCATAAATGAACCATTCGAAACCACACCACTTTCCATCTTTGTTCTGATAGAAACCTGGTGAAAGAATCTGTCCTGTACTCTGAACTTTTACAGTGATGTCATATGTTTCTATGTTAGAGCCATTTCCATCCATGTAATTTCCAACAGCAACAAGACGAGAAATATTACAGAATAAAGTTGATTTAGGACCTTTTCCACCTAAAACATAGTCTTCTTTATCCGACGTAGCTTTTAATTTAATCTTATAAGCTTCTTCAGGCCAAATACATTCTTCATTTGTATTAAGAGAGTCTTGAATATACTTAATTTGACAAGCAACTTGCTTAATTCCATCTTCTGAATTGATTGTATAATAAAGATTGCGGAACTTAAAGAATGTTTCTGGGTTTAAAATTGCAACTGTTTCATCTGTGTCATAAATATCCAAAGACCAAGATTTACCATTAAAGTCTTCTAATACTCTAGAGAAAACATATTTACCATTTATTTTTCTACCAAATTCAAAAATATCTTTTGTATAACAATTTTTGATAAGATCTTCCCAGTCAATTCCACTCTTATCAACTGAGTCATTTCTAATAAATGTTGTTCTGTGGATTTCTCCATCAACTAAAGCATATCCTATATCCAAAAGAGGATCATCTGATGGACCAAAAACAGGCTTAATTGTACCAATCTTATCTCCAGATTCAGCACCTTCAAGAGGGAATCTACAATCAACTAAGAAGTCTTGTACATCGTCTTTATAAGACTTAAAAAGACCAACTTTAATGTTATAATCTTTTGCAGCCTTAAAAGAAACTCTACCATCATTTAATAATCCAATTTTACCAACGTTATTTGAATTAAAACCAAAATTACCGCTGATAAGACCCATTCTTACCAATGTAATCTTTTTTCCAATGATAGAAGTAAGGTCACAAAGTCCTTCTTCAGACTTAACCATAATAGCTCCCACAGGAGAAGCATCTATATCTGATGTGATAGCATCATCATTAAAAATAATTTCACCTAAGCCATCTTTATTTATTTTAACAAAAATAAGTTGGTCATAATCACTTTCAATTGAAGTAGGCTTAATAGTTGATGACATTTGAACTGTAAATTGAGCTGTATCTTTAACACCTCTGTCATCACCACCAGCTTGAATATGAATAATAATTTTTTGTTGTTTTTCTTTAGTTTCAGTAGCTTTTGGAGCAAATACAAGTTTACCCACAGACATAATGTTTCCACCAGAAACTTCATCAACATTTAAGGTATATGAGCCATCACTTGTAATATAAACAGTTGAGCCAACATCTTCATCTGTCCAGTCGAAGACAAAATTATCATCCTTTTTATGATAAGGTGGAAGCCAATATTTTGGATTATCTTTTTTAGATATTTCGTAAACTAATTCACCATTATTTAAAATATGTACATCTTTTGCTTCTTCACCATATTCAATAGCAATACCTATAAATGATGAATTGTCAATAGCATTTGTTGGCATAACTGTTTTTGCACGCGCACCATTTTCCATAATGCTATGTTCTTGAGAATAGTTTGCAAGAGATACAGGTTGTCCAAATTTAATTTCTTCACTTGCTTTATAAACAGGAAGTGGATTGAGCCAAGATGCTGCTTTATCAGCATCTGTGCTATATCTAAGTTGTTTGTTTTGTGGTCTAATCCAAAGATTTCCAGGTTCGTTTAATTTTTCAACTGGAATGTCAAAATTACTATTCATATAGTAATTAGTAAAAAGAAATATATGCTCCTTTTTTATTTATATCCAAATGTTAATGGACCTAAGACGGTGTCGTGGTCACAGACCAGTTTGCGGACTTGCAAAAGTCTGGAAAGTGGTCATCTTTAAATATAATTTAACAGTGACCTGTTTCTAGACTTTTGAGAAATTTGATTTATTTTTCATTTCAACAGGAATATTAGAATCATTAATAGATGTAGGCTCAAAAGCATTTCCGATAGTTCCACCTAAATAGTTTTCAAGATACATAGGATCTACTCTGATTAAACGCTTAAAAATAAAATCAGTTGTGAGTTCTTGGCATCCAGTTGAAGTATGTCCAAATTCAAGACCATCATTCCATCCTAAAAACTTAACATCTTCAAAAACCCAGAACATAGAACGAGCATTATCTGGCCGGATATTAGCCATTCCAATTTGGCTGTCTGGTGTTGCTGAATTTCTATAGACAGATCTTTCTGCATTCTTCAACCACCCATTTTTAAGACCTTCATCATTAGGATTTGTATGTCTTACAACTAAGTCTAAACGAGTTCCATTTTTAAGGTCTTCTGCTATGTGTTTATTAAATCCCATAAAGCTTAAGTGGTCGATTCCTTTGTCATTCAAGACGGCATTATCACTATTTTGAGATAATAAATTGATTGCATCTATATAATATGCTAATCCATCTATTCTCATAGTAAGAGACGACTTTTTAGGCATGTCCCATTCTGATTTTATTTTTCTAATAACATATTGGCCAACAGTATAATCAAATGTTTGAGCTTTAGGCTGAGGTATTTCAACTTTAGTTGTTCTTGTGGTGAATGAATACATACCTACAGTTCGCCAAAGATTTGGTAATTTCTCTTCATTATCTTTCGACTGTTGTGCTAAATCATTAAAGGCATCACTCTGCGTCATTGACTTTCCATTTGATTTTACAGCAAATAAAAAGGTATCAAAAAAGTTTTTAGCAAAATCAGCGCCAGCAACTAAAATTTGTTTTGCAAAATTTAAATAATGAACATCTTTATCATACCCTTTTGAAAGTTCATCACCAATAATATTGTCAATCTCTTTACCATCTAGAGCTAATTCATTACTATTTTCAGGCTCATAGACAACTCTTTCAGTGGCATCATCTAAATATGGGTTGAGATTTTTATATGGTTTAAGGTTATAGTCATTTAATTCCATTATACTACCTCAATAACTCCACCTTCTAGGTTTCTAATTTTTCTCAAGCGTTTATAGATAAAATCTACAGTAATCTCTTGAGTTCCACCACCATTAGACTCATATGTAATATTTCCAGGTCCTAAAAATCTAACATCTTGGAAGACATATGAGAAAGGAATAAGATTTTTATAATCTTCTACATTTTTATATTTCTGAGCTGTGTAATCAAAACAACTCGCATTTACAAATAAACATAATCTATGATTTGAAGTTATATTAGAAGGAGAAAAGCATTTTGTAACTTGACTTATGTTATTTCTCCAGTCATTTAGGTCATCACTATTTTGTGATATAGTGTTATAATTTCCAGAAGCTTTATTGAAAAAATCGAGCCATTCTAAGTTTGCATCTAATCTAAAAGAAAAAGAGGCTTGAGGAGTTATTGCTTTCGTAGTTCTAACTTTTTCTATTGTTTGCATGCCTACTTTAATAGTATAAGTTTCTTGTTTTATTGTAGGCATTTTAATATTTAAGAAGCGAACTAAAAATCCTTCTTTCGATAAGATAGCTTGTTTATATTTATTGTCATAGTCTAAATCACCATCTACGCTATTTAATTTTGGATTTTCTGGATCAAAATGAGAATTAGATTTATCATAAACTAGAGTTGAATTAAGATTCGTATTGAAATGTTGGTAAAATACATTCTCTATTTTGCCACCTTCATCAAACCAATAAAACATAGCCTGAAACTGATTTCCAATAAAATCAGCTCCTGATCTGAGAATGTTATCTATTGCTTTATTGTTTGATTGTTTTTCGCCACCACCTTGAGGATAGAGAAAATCATAGTCCATAAAGTAATTAGTTAATGGAAATTACTTTTGGAAGTCATTATACATAAGTGGGCGGCTATTATCTATTTTAATCTTGAAAGCACCAAAATCAATATTTGAATTAGAAATTCTTCCAGTGAAAATATCTGCATTATGCTCTTTTATAAAGACCTCAATATTCTCAAAACAATCTTTAGCCTTTTCATAAGCTTTATAATTTCTAGTTTGAGAATGAAAAGACATTATGTACAAAGGATGATATAAATCTTCATCTTGATTTTTGAAAACAACCATCACACTATACTGAGCACCATTCTTTTCCTGTGTTAGGAATACCATTTGATGGATGTCTTTATTTAGAGAGTAGCAATCATGTATAATAAAGTCTTTTGCAAAAAGACCTGATGACAAAAGTGAAAAAAGGAATAAACAAATAAATTTCTTCATAATATTTACCTCTTATTTAGAATATACCACAGAGTCATTTAAAATTCAAAAAGCTCCCATTTCTGGGAGCTAATTAGGAAGTAAAACTATGAAATTACTTTCGAAGAGCTTTTTCAGCTTCATTCAAAGCTTTCAAACCTTTGTAAGAAAGAGTGTAACCCATTTTATTGTGGGGTCCAATCTTTTTGCGTGAAATAAGATTATCATCATGCAACTTGCGGATAACACCACTATTTGTTGTCGCTGCAGTTTCAAGAATTTCTTTTGCTGCGAGTGGAGTATCACTCATATTAAGAGCCTTAAGAACACGAACCCAAGATGCTGATCTTCCATTTCTACGTACATTTGAATAAGTTTTTGTTGCCATATATTACCTCTATTTAGAATATACCATGAATTAAAATTAAATTCAAATCATGCGCTTTAAATATTCAACAAGCATTAAATAAGATGTAAACTGGCGAACAATGCTATTATGAACCATAAGGTCATAATTATATTGACCCTGCTTTTTAATGGTGTATCTTTCAACATCTAAAGTAGCACCAATTTTCATTGTGCGAAGTTTAAATTCAATTTCATTAAACTTCTGTGCTCTTTTTCGCTGCTTTTCATATTCCATTACACCCAAACCAGGATTTATTGCATTTGCAATTGCGATTTTACCCCAATCCATAAAAATACCTCTTATATAGAATATACTTCCATACAAGAGGTTTTACAAATTAGAATGCGCCTTTATTATATTTCTTAGTATAAGAAGCAAACTCTGGGTCTGTGATTGTTGCAGAAAGAACTTCGTATCCTTCAGAGTCATCAAAAGACAAGTTTGCCTCATATGCAAATGCCAGTTGATTTATAATAAGTTCATCAGGAAGAAGTTTGTGTACACCATAAACTGGTGGCACATCTTCGATTGTAATGTTGATAGCTGACATGTAATCCAACTCATCAGCTTCATCACTGCCTTCTTTAATACCTTTGGCTTTAAGTAACTTTTTATAATCCGAGTTGGACATATGTAACCAAATCTCATTTGGACTACCAGAATATGTTGTAGAATAAGTAAAGTTTCCATCTGGAGTCTTCATAAGAACTGAGTATTTTAACTTCGAATTAGATACATCCAAATTGAAATATTCTCTTACATCTGATGGACTCATCTCAGGGAACTTATTAAGCTCATCAACAAATGAAGAAATAATATCCATTGAAACATACTTTGTAGAACCTAAAACACTAACAACCTCATCAATCTTAGATTTATCATTGAGGTTATCTGCACAATAAGCTCTTACAACTGATGCATCTTCACTCTCATAAACATAATGATAACGAATACGGCCTGGACGAGAAATTAAGTTTTCATCCAATTTATAAGTGTTATTTACAGTTAAAAGATAAAGATTTCCTGAACTTCCAGTATTTCCATCTAAGACAGAGAGAATTGACTCCTGCTTAGTCTGTTCTTTGGAATTGTCATCACCACTGATATTACCACTCATAAACTTTTCAAATTCATCCATAAGAATAATTGTGTTCTTAAGATGAGAAAGGAAGTCAGCCATTCCAGCCATATATTCAGAAATGACTACAACTGGGTAATCATCTTTGAGCTGTTCAATAACTAATCTTGTTGTGAGGGTTTTACCAAGACCTCTTCCACCAGAGAGTAATACGCCTAAATTGTGTTCTGCATCATTCTTTCTAAAAGCTTCAATAATGTGGTTTGCTCTAGCCTGAGAATTACCATAAATTTTTCCGTGAGAAAGCTTAAAATCATCTAATGGTGCAAGTTTTGGACCCATTTTAGTTGGGACCATTTTCCAAATTTTCTTTTTAATGACTTTGTCGACAGAGATTCCATCTCCATCCATCCAGTAGTACTCACCATCGATGTTTAAAAATGCCATATTTTACTCCTTAATATTTAAATAAGATAAATCTTTTCGTTCTAATAATACAAATGTATTAGGATTATCATAATAATCTTTTTTACCTAGATATTCTACTCGCATGTCACCTTTAAAATCTAAAAATTCGAATATCAAATAAGGATGACTTATAAAGCTACTAGCCTCAAAAGAATCACCACTTAAAACCTTTAAGTTTAAATCGTCTAAATATTTAGACATCAATGAAGGTAATTCTAAAAGTGCGAATTTATAATAAACCTCCCATACTCTGGATCTACATAAAAAAGTTTCTGAATCATCTTTACAGATAATACAAAAATCTTTATTATCTTTCAAGAAATCTGAAAGAGCTTCATTAACACCTGGTAATTTAAAGTTGGTATCATCTACCACAAGAATACCATTCTGTGATAAAAGTTTAGCTGCTATTTGTAAATCATTTTTAGTAGATTGGTAAGAATGGTCACCATCTATGATCATAAAATCAACCTGACCAAACAGAAATGATAAATCTTCTTTTAAGAAGTTTGAGTCTTCATAAAAAATCGTTAATCCTGGCTCATTATTTACAGGAACTGTATAGTCAATTGCATAATGATTTATACCAAAAGCTCTAGGAATTATAGAAGATCTTCCTTTATAAAAGCCTATTTCAAAAGTATTTTGAACGCCATATAATTTTTTTATTTCTTCTAAAAATCCCAAATGAATGGCTAAATCTTCAGGTTTAATGAAGCCTTCAGTATTTACTGCCTTTTTTAAAAGTTCATGCATTAATATGATTCCTCTATATAATAGAGCTCTTCTCCATTATAAGTTTGTTCTTCTATAGGAACCTCTGTTGTTTCAGATATAGTTTCAGGAGAAGCATCACTATTTAAGCTTATAGCTCTTCCTACAATATTAACTACTGATAGCATGATAAACAATACTGCTACTAAAATCTGAAAACCATTTCCTTCAACGTCTTTCATAGAAGGTCGTGTTCGTATAATAATATTACCAACCCAAACAATTAAAATAAAAGTCCATACAATAATTCCAAACATTATCTACTCTCCCATGGATAATTTAATAATCTTTCTTTATCTTCTGCAAGATTTCTTCCACAATTTCTACAATAATTACAAGACTTAAATGTAGTGCAATCACCATCACCACATTCTGGGCAGTCGAAGAAGAAATCATCTATAGAATTTTCATATTTATATAAAGCATGGCATACATCACATTCGGCATGCGACTTTTCATCTTTGGTAAATTGAAAATTCAAGTCTGAACCAAATGTATGTCTTCGACAATCCGGATTAGGGCATTTTAAAGAAACACCTTTAATGTGATATTGTATTCCATCAATAGCAATTTCAAATTCGCCATGTTTATCAACCTTAATTCCATTAATAGACATTAAGTAATTTGTTTTTTTCTTATCACCATAAGAAACCGTTATAGTTGTATTTTCACTTTTAACAGTTTTAGACTCACCAGAACTTAAACTAAAACTATATGAATCAGTGACAGTCATTTTTTCTGGTGTTTCTGTTACTTTACGACTTTCTTTAATAGCAGTATCTTCAGCAATAGCATACGACTCATCTATATAAGATTGTCCATCATAAGAGACTGGACTACTTTTAATTTCTTTTTCTTGAGTTATAAAGTCTTCAAGCCAAGCTCCAAGACCTATACATAAAATAATAGCAATAATAATTGCAATAATTATATTACCCGTTTTTGGTTTAATTCTATTCATTTAATAAATACCTGACCATATTGGTCTATACAAACTGAACCATGTTGATAAACGATTATCTGAACTGGTTTATAATTATTAAAGTCTATTGGATTTTCCTCTTTTTTAGGAGGTTCTTGTTCTTCAGGAATTTCTTCGAACATTTGCTGTTCATACTCTTCAATTGAAGAACCTTCCATTATTGGACTATCATCTTTTTTAAGACTAGATGTAAATACCCATAAAATGGTACCACATATAAGTCCTGCGATAATAAGCCAAATAATTTTAGTTTTTTCTTTCATAGTTTAATTCCAAAAAGAGGGAGCGTTTAGCTCCCTCATTTATCATCTTAAAGATGAACTACTTGCTAGATGCAGCAGCTTCCTTAACGATATCTCCAAGACCCATATACTTCCAGTCATCAGATGTTACAACTGCTGGCATCTTGATATTTTCCAAAGCTTTAGAACGGTTGATAATAGCCTGAGCTTCTGCTTCACCTTTTAACTTAAGGTTTGCAATTTCCTGTTCACGCTGCTTACGAGCAAGTTCGATATTAGATGTCTGAGCCAAAATCTGCTGTGTTTCTACTGTCTTACGAGCTTCAGCCTTAGCATTTTCTGTTTCAGCCTGAATACGCTGTTTTTCAAGAGCAAGCAATTCAATTTCATTCTGTTTCTTCTGCTTTTCAGCATCCTGACGTTTCTTCTCAGTTTCTACCTGAGCAGCCAACTTAGCCTGTTCATCCATCTGATTCTGCAATGTAGAGTCATCTGGGATCAAACCTTCAAATACAGCCAAGTTATCAATAGTAATACCGAGTTCAGTTGCCCATTCAGTAACGCGCTCTACAGCTGCCTGAACAATAACATCACGTTCTGGAAGAACATCTTTATATTCATACTTATGGAATTCTTTAGATAATTCAGCAGCAACCTGTGTCTTAAACTGGTCTTCTGCTACAGACTTAACTGATGTCATTTTCTTAGAAAGCTTAGATTTTCCATCTTCACTCATAATCTGAACATTAGCTGGGAAGTTACGCAAGAAACGTTCTGAATTTTCTGGCTTAACACGAATACCCCATTTCATTGGTACTGTAAATCCCTGAGAACCTTTTGTTTCAACCTTAATATCGTTAGCCCATGTACCTGTAACTGGTGAGTTTGATACAGCAATTACGATTTCTGAAGCGATATAATGACCTGTAGCAGGAAGACGACCTGTCTGTACCCACTTGTGACCAATCTTTACAAGCTTAGAGTTTACTGTACGGTAATTTGCATCACCATTTACTTTTACCTGGCCATTTGCCTTGTTGTCATCGGCAAACTGGTCGATAAGAAACGCAGTTTCATTTGTTCCAATTGATACATACTCTGGCTTATCATAAGGCTTGATAAACAAACAAGAAGTAGACATAAAACACATTGCAATAATTGCAAACAATCCAAAAAGTGATTTTTTCATTAAAATCTCCTTAATTTTTATTTCTTCTCACTAGGTGAGTTTTCTACAAGATAGGTATTTTTTACATACTTATAAGCTGAATAAGCCATAAGTATAATCACAATAAGCATCAAACCATTTGCGGCAAGATGAAGTGAATTTGTATGATTTTGCAAAACTTCTACAACTGCCAAAGGTGTCTCACCTTTAAGGCGCTGAATTTCTGAAGTAGCACCATACTGAGTAATGATAGTATTCAAAACCTGCTTACCAACATTGATAAGTGTTAAAATCAAACCATAAGCAACTTCAGTAATAACAAGTTTAATACTATTAAACGTAATTTTCTTTGCGTCTAACATAGATTTTTCTCCTTGATTAAAATATTAACTTTTAAAGTTCAGATGTGACCAATTTCCAAATTGCACCAACAACAATAGTCACATATAAAAATGCACTTACCATAGTAGGTAAAGGAATTACATGCATTTCATAACCTTTTCCCATAAGCAAAAGTAAACCTATAAGAAAAGCCATAGTCAATGTTGTCTTAATAACAAGAAATGTTCGTCTCATTATCTCCATAGTAATACCTCCGGATGTTCTGCAATTTTTTCAGCAGCACCATCTATACCTGAGTTTATATAAGCTCTAAAACTTTCGAGCTCTCTTTTTTCAACATTAGCTTCTTCTTTAAAGAAGGAAGCAATAAGAACAACCAATAAAACTGGAACAATAATTAAAAGAAATAACTTAGACCAATTTACAAAAATACCTGTAAATCCAATAATGTTTAATGCTAACCAAGAAATAATCATCAGTTTTTTAGCCATTATTACTCCTAATATTTCAAAATAATTTCAAAATATGGGTCCGCATTTCTTTCATGGAAGTGTGCCTTACAAGAAACATGAACATCCATAACATCATTTGATAGAACTTCACATGCATTTTCCATTAAAGTTTTTAATGGAATCTCATCTTTAAATGTAAAATTTTCAAAGTTGTGCTGTTTGCATTCACTGACCATTTCATTCAAAAATGAAGCCGCCCAAACTGTAGCATGATTATAATCGCCATAAGCATGACAGCAATTTTTTATTTCTTCTGAAAGATGCTGCGCAGCAAAAAGAATCAAATGCTTAAATTCTTCTGGCTTTTTATCTTTTCGCTTATTTTCTTGTTTTAGACGTTCTTTTTTCTGAACTCTGAATCCAGCAATAATTCCTTCAAAATTATACTTTGCATAAGAAAGTGCATCATCTATATCGTCCATAATTAAAGCCCCTTAAATCGATTGTAATATTCTTTCTGCTTTTTCTTATGAACTTTGTGTACAAAGATAAAAGCCAAAATTGTTACTGGAATGGAAATAATAAAACCAAAAATAATTTCACCATTTATCCAGCTTAAAAGCAAAGCTCCAGCAGAAATAAAACCTGCCAAATATGTAATAATCATTTTCATGACAGTCTCTCCAAAAGGTCATTTGCGATTTTATTTTTGATAGAATTACCATCGAATAAACGCTTTAATGCAATTAAATGCTTATTTATTTCAGGATATCCAACAGTTTCGCTGCCATTACAATATAATGATTTTTTATATTCAACCTTATAAAGCCGACCACCTTCTGTGTTGATATCCATATACAATCTCTGTCTCTCATAATAAGAGATATGGAAATAATATTTTGAGTTGTCAACTTTAAGAGATAGTTCATTCCAACCACCCACAGTATTCTGATACTCGTCAAGATAGGGAATTATGCTTTCTACAAACTTTTCGCAGGCTCCATTTGCTTCTTTTACCAAAAAGCGATGATATTCTTCAGCTTCTTTTTCACGAGCATCCTTAACAGCTTTTTTATCAGTAAGTTTCTTTTTGAAACTGTCTAAACTTAGCAATGACTCTTCTTTTGGCATAAAAACTCCTAATGTATACACTCCAAGAGCCTATTGGCTACATCACCCATGAATGCTGAATTTTGAAAATACTTTGTTAAACGTTCAATATCGGCGTCACCAGTTGATAATTTTTCTGTAACATCCACAGAACCTTCTTGGCCATGAATGGCTTGATATGTCAAAATAATAAATCTTTCATGTTGATATGAACATACAAATTCTATTCGTTTGTCAGAGTAAAAAGTCACCTCATAGTACCAATCATTTGGTCCTTCTATTGTAAAATAGAGGTCTCTCTGACCACCAACCTTACAAGTTTCTTCAAAATAAGGGTACATCTGACTTGCAAAGGCTAAAAAGCCATCATGCAATCTGTCTAATGCACTCTTATGATTATTTTCAGCGGCTATTCTGAGATTTTCAAGTTGAGTTTTTTTAGCTTGAGCTGCTTTTGAAAACTCTTCGAACGTTGGACGAAAATACATAATTACTCCATTATAGCATCCATAACTGGATTATCTGTAAGCTGGCGAAGAACATAAAGATAGTTAAAACCACTTGGATTAAACTCATACTCTTTATCGCCATAAGAAAGATAAAGCATTGTTCCATAAGGCTGTTCTTTTGGGCCAATAAAAACTTTATCAGCACCACAGAGACGATTTGCTTCATCCATTAATTTCTGGCAGATATCACCATATTTTTCAAGAATTTCAGTTTTTGTCATTTGTTCTCCACCATCTCATCTTCATAGAGCTGATAAGTTTTTCCATCCGAAAGCTGGACTTCATAAAGAGTTCCATTTGGATCGCCAGTATAACACCACTTAATGGTTCTTTTAACTGTTAGTCCATTCAAGTTTGGAAAAGACTTAGAACAGACTACACAATTTTCAAAGAGTTTCATATTTACTTACCGAGAATCTGGTCAACTTCGATGATTCCAGACTTCAAAAACTTGCGATAAGCCTTAGGCATAACTTTTGCCATCTGCTTGTCATAAGCTTCCTTTACCTTCAAGAAGCGCTTAACTTCCTTGTCAGAAAGGAGAGAAAGGTCAATACCTTCAATTGAGTCTTCTTCTGCAGACTGCATAACCTTCTGTGAAGCAAAGTCGCGTTCCTTAAGAACTACAACATTGCGGCGCTTACGTTCACCTGTGTTTTTGTTATCATAGAAAAAATCTTTAACCATTGTTTCCATAGTAAATCTCCTATATAATATTTATTATATAGAATATACTAGAGTGATATAAAAAGTTCAATTAAAATTTTGATTTTTGAAAATTCTACTAACTAACATAAGATGTCAACAAGTATTAGAAATGCAATGAAAAGGGATAATGATGAATTATATACACCGAAGATTTTAGTTGATGTAATTATGCCTTTTGTAGAAAATTATATAGATGCAATTTATGGAAATTGGTATAAAGGAAAACCTATTCCTCGGATTTGGTGTCCTTTTGATAAAGAAAACTCAGAGTTTGTAATTGCATTAAAAGAAAAGTTTGGTAAAAATGTTGAAATTATCCATTCTCATATTTCTGAGCCAGATGGAGACTTTTTTGAAAAAATAAAAACTATCGGCTATGTTGATTTAGTTTTATCAAATCCACCTTTTTCTAAAAAGTTAGATATAATTAAAACATTGAATGAATATAATTTTACTTGGGTTTTATGTATGAACCTTGAAAGTTTGAATTATCAAATAATGGGAAATTATTTCGCTGACAATCCTATTAGCTTAATTATTCCAGATAAAAAAGTTTCATTTAATGGTCATTGTTCATCTTTTAATACAAGCTATTTTTGCTCACCAGATTTTACAAACGATGAGGCCACTGTAAAGTTTGTACATTGTGAGCATAACAACCAAGGAAAATATTTTGTACCATCAAGGATGTATGACACAAAATGATTATAGATGTTTCGTTCATTTCTCAATGGAATGATTTGGATAAAATTGAAAACTTTGACGAGTTATTTAGGAAAACTCAAAGTCTCGTAAATATAGGTCTTATTCCTGAAAATACTATGACCTATAAGTTTTTATATTTTTTCGAAGTCCCATTAGCAATTGCTTTGAGATTATATTACCTTAAAGCAAAAGAGAGCGATGGCGAAATGCAAACATATTGTTATAATAAGCTTATTCAAATTTATAATAAACCTCAATTTAAGAATTTGAGAATTTATTATACAAAAGAATTTGAAGAAGCAAAACCACATTATATTAAGTGGTATAAACCACCATTAGATATTTTATATGGTGAAGAAAAAGCAAAGGAGGTTAGAAATAAAATTGCCGAGTCGATGTCTAATTTAGATGAGGACGTAATTGCAAACAGAAACAAATCTATTTCTGAATATGCAAAAAAACGTCCAAAGTCGCATAATGAGAATATTAGCAAAGCCTTAAAACAAAGATCTCGTCGCAATTCTACTAATTAAAACATGTACATATCAGTTCAAGAACCAAACGAAGAAGATTTTCTTAAAGCAATAAACTTTATTCCTCCAAAGGGAATGGTAATTCAATATTTTATTTCCCCTGAGGATATTGGCAACATTCTTCCAGGATTCCAAAAAGAACAGGAGACAGTTGAGCCTTCTAATCCGGCAGAAGTTGTAGTTTATAATCGTAGAGACCCAGCTTCATTGATTGCTCAGGCTGAGACTCCAATTGAATATTCATTAAATACTGCAGAGCCATTAGTAAACTCAGGCCTTAAAGCTCCTGTAGTTCCAACTCCAGTAGATCCTTCTGAATTAAAGTGCCCATTTATTACTGCTTTAACTGCTCCTGAAGATCCTACTCAGGATTTAGTTTTAACAGAAAGCTATGGTCCATTTAAGAAACATACTTTATTTCACTGCATTAAAGGAGAATAAAAGTGAAATATATAAACGAAAGTCTTTTAGATATTTTATCAAGCATTGAAAAAGGAGAGATGCCTAAAGAAATAGGCTTAGATGATTTTGCTCCTAGCGCAGAAGAAAATCCTGCGAATTATG
>Ga0256405_10007784_pt1 | contig 15788 bp, 11 predicted proteins | sample RumenRJG_02DNA_FD_189096 | JGI IMG/M metagenome (GOLD analysis project Ga0256405, IMG submission 189096) | Bovine rumen microbial communities from Lethbridge, Alberta, Canada - RJG_02 | ecosystem: Host-associated > Mammals > Digestive system > Stomach > Rumen | place: Canada: Alberta... | reverse complement strand
TACAGTCTGAAAGGTATGCCGCCCTTGCAAGCCGGTATTCGACCGTGTCCTGTGATTTTCCCGCTTCCCGCAGCTTTTCCAGCTTGTCCAGGCTCCCCTCGGCATCGTTCTGGTCGTCAATCATATCTACGGCTGATGAATACAGTGAGCGCAGGCTTTTGTAGAAGCGCTGCTCCGCGGACAGGAAGCCCGCACGGAGCGAACGGCGCGACAGGGCCATGTTACGCTGCGCAGCCGTTTTGCGCGCTTTGACCGACTGCTGTGTGCCCGGGGTGATGCCGGCAGTGATCGCGATGCTGCCGTCCGTTATGTGATGTGATTCAGCAGCGTCTGCTGTGTCTATGGATGATGATACGGTAAGGCCGATGCCGCGGGCTGCGGGCATGGTGACTGTGGCGGACGGCGCAAGCTGTACGGAGGTGCCTGCTTCGGAGCCGAATACGGCGGTGACGGTTCCGCTTGAAAGCTGCATGCTCAGTGCGGTGTCCGCATCCGTCTCCTGCGCCCGGAGCGTACTCAGCGTAAGCTCCGAGGTGAGCCGGTGTATCTGCGCGTCCTGGCTCAGGTAGCCTGCGAGCAGCTCATGCACCTGTGCCCGCCTGATACCGGCGGGAAATGGTTCCGCCGCCGCTGCCAGGCAGCAGAAGGCGGCGGACAAAAGGCCGGAAGCCCGCGTCAGATTTTGTGCGCGGTGAGGGAAGTACAGGTCATGTTTCATACCTGTAAAACGCCGTGCGCCGCGGACAGGTTACTGCTATTTGCGCTTTCCGAACAGGCGCAGCAGCGCCAGGAACATGTTGATAAAGTCCAGATACAGATCGAGCGCGCCGAAGATGGCAACTTTCTTGTAGGTTTCGCTGCCGTCCGCCTGCTCCGACAGGGCAAGCAGTTTCTGTGAGTCATAGGCGGTCAGGCCGGTGAAGATCACGACCGTGGCGATTGAGATGAGCCAGTCAAGCGGGCCGACGCCGCCGTTCACGAAGGTGAGGATCATATTTACGATCGACACGATGATGATGCCCACCACGCCCATCATCAGATATTTTCCGGCCTTGCGCAGGTCAGCGCTTGTTTTAAGGCCGTACAGCGACATTACGCCGAACATGGCCGCGCATGCAAGGAAGATATAGCCGATTGAGCTGAGCTGATAGACAAAGAAAATGCTTGAGCAGGTGATGCCGTTGATCGCGGCATAGACAATAAAGCCTATCGTTGCCGCGGTTGCGCTGATTCTTCTGATGGCGGATGACAGCCACCATACAAGCGCGATCTCAGCGATGATAAAGCCGATGAGCAGCGCGCGGTACATGCCGAACAGCCTTACCAGCTCTGCGCGCGACGTGACCGTGCTCAAAGAATAGCCGAAAGCGTTCGCAGTGATGAATGCAGTAACGCCGCTGATGACGAGCGCGAGCGCCATCCAGCCGTAGGCAGCCGCCAGAAAACGAGACTGGGTATGTTCCCGCGACTGCGAGAATGTGTCTATAGTATTCATATCAAACCTCCATACGACCTGAACCGCTTTTTTATCCTGTAGCAGTTCCGGTGCACTTTGTATTATAATACAAGTATACTGAATTTCATCAGGAGTAGTATATACAATTATGGAAAATAAAGAAAGAAAGTTGTACGACGCGCGGCTTAAGACTGTTATGGATGCCATGAGCCGTGCCGGGCTGGACGGTCTGGTGGTGAGCGATCCGCAGAGCATCTGGTATCTGACGGGCATTTATAACGAGCCGTATGAACGGCATTTTGTCCTGTACCTTTCAAAGGACGGACAGCATATATTCTTTTTGAACAAACTGTACAATATTCACGACACGGGCTTTAAGGAAGTGTGGACGAGCGATACTGATGACGTGATGGGAATTATGGCCGCCCATGTGGCACGCCAGGGAACCGTCGGCATTGATAAGGTCTGGCCCGCACGTTTTCTGATACCGCTCATGCAGCATAACGCCGGAGTGCGGTATGTGCTCGGTTCTTCCTGTGTGGACGATGCGCGCGCGCGCAAGGATGCGGAGGAAATCCGCCTGATGAAAGAGGCGTCGCGCGTGAATGACGTGTGCATTGAGCGCGGTGCGGCTTTTGTAAAGGAAGGTGTGACTGAAGCTGAGGTGGCGGCGTATATCGACGCCCAGTTCAAGGCGGAAGGCGCGACACGTCCGTCGTTTACGACCATCGTTTCGTTCGGCGCGAATGCTGCCGATCCGCATCACGAGCCCGACGATACGGTGGTAAAGGAAGGTGACTGCGTGCTTATTGACATGGGCTGTGTAAAAGACCGCTACTGCTCCGACATGACGCGTACGTTCTTCTACAAAAAAGCGCCCGAGGAGTATGCCTCGCTGCATGATCTGGTGCGGAATGCCAATGAAAGCGCGGAGCGCATGATAAAGCCCGGCGTACGGTTCTGCGACATTGACGCGGCTGCACGTACGGTGATTGCCGACGCCGGATACGGCGAGTACTTTACGCACCGGCTCGGGCATTTTATCGGACAGACCGACCACGAGATGGGCGACGTAAGCTCCGCTAACACTGCTGTCGCTGAGCCCGGTATGATTTTCTCCATAGAGCCGGGAATCTATCTGCCCGGTAAATTCGGCGTGCGCGTCGAGGACCTGGTGGTGGTCACGGAGACCGGCTGCGAGGTGCTCAACCACGTGGACAAGCATTGGAAAATAATCGGCTGAATGAAACTGCGCCATGGATGAGATTGTCCTTATAGCTCCCTATGAAAAGATGCGCGATGACGCGCTGCATGTTATCAGGGATAACGATTACACCAACGTGGGCATAAAGCTCGGCGACCTTACCGACGGTATTATCGCGGCATCTCGCGCGGTGGAGGAGGGGGCCAGGGTGCTCATCAGCCGCGGCGGCACCTATTCGCTCATTAAGTATGTGTCGCCGGTGCCGGTGGTTGAAATAAAGATCAGCGCGCTCGACATGGTGGACACGATCAAAACGGTGCAGTCCGCGCAGAAAACCGTGGCGTTTGTGGGATACGGCTCCGTGACCGGCGGTTACGAGCTGCTCCGTCAGTTCGGCAAGGAAGTGATCAAGGTGGAGCTTGACCACAAGGATGATGTTGCCACCAAGATCAAGGCCTGCGGAAAAAGCGGCGAAACTATTATCATCGGTGACGCAGTTACCTGCCGTATAGGGCGCGAGCTCGGTTATACGTGCTGTCTGCTTGAAAGCGGCGCCAAGTCGCTGCAGAACGCCTTTGAAGAAGCGTTCCGCATGCTGCAGGCGGTGGAGCGTGAGCAGGAGCTGCTGAACCGCTACCGCACGCTTACGGATTCGGTGCATGATGCGGTGCTTGCCGTGGATGAGCAGAATACGGTGATCGCCATCAACCGTCCGGCGTGCCGTATTTTCGGACTGCCGCAGGAAGAATTCTTCGGTAAAAAACTTGATGCGCTCTATGACTACGGATCGGTTATACAAGAGCTTGCCGAAGGCGTCGTGCTTACGGACGAACTGCGCCAGATCGGTGTGACTAAAATTGAAATCAGCAACTATCCTATCAAAATAAACGGCAGGCCGCACGGCTCCATAGCGGTGTTTCAGGACATTACTGAAGTGCAGTCGCGCGAAAAGAATATCCGCCTGAAGCTGGTTGAAAAGGGGTTTGTAGCCAAATATTCGTTCAATACGATCATCTACAAGAGCAGTAAAATGGCGGACTGTATCCGCATAGCCAAAAAAATCAGCTCATATGATTCTGCCGTGCTTATTGAAGGCGAAAGCGGCACCGGCAAGGAGCTGTTTGCCCAGAGTATCCATAACGACAGCCGTCGCAGGCTTGCGCCGTTTGTGGCGGTGAACTGCGCGGCGCTGCCTCCGTCCTTGATAGAAAGCGTGCTGTTCGGGTACGCGGAAGGCACGTTTACCGGCGGCAGCAAGGGCGGCAAGGAAGGTGTGTTCGAGCTTGCCCATACGGGTACGCTTTTTCTGGACGAAATCGGCGAGCTTCCGCTGGAGCTGCAGGGACGGCTGCTGCGCGTGGTACAGGAGCATGAGGTCATGCGCATCGGCGGCGACGCGAACATCCCGCTTGACGTTCGTCTGATCTGTGCCACCAACCGCAGCCTGCGTACGCTTGTGCAGGAAGGTAAGTTCAGACGCGACCTGCTGTACCGCCTGAACACGCTCGGCTTGTATATACCGCCGCTGAATGAGCGCCCTGAGGATATAGCGGTGCTGGCGCAGCGGTTCTTGAAACGGTACAGCAGTCAGTACGCTAAGGCTGCGTCAGGGTTTACACCTGAGACTATGGAATTCCTTATGCACTGGCGGTATGAGGGCAACGTGCGTGAGCTGCAGGGCATGATTGAGCGCGCCGTCATTATCAGCGAAGGTGATCTTATTACCGTGCATGATGTGTGCGCGGGCCTGCCGGATGCCGGCGGTATGATGATGCCTGAGGCGACAGCGGTATCTGCGGCACTTGCGGCGCCGGCCCATGCGCCTGTGAGCGAAGCTTCTGCAGCTGTTCCGGCCGTTGCTGCCGCTCCGGCCGGGCCTGCGCTGAGCCTGAAAGACGCGGAGCTGGCCTATGTCCGCCGTGTCTATGAGGAAAACGGGCAGTCCGCGGTAAAAACCTGCGCCGTACTCGGCATAAACCGATCTACGCTGTGGCGCAAGCTCAAGGAAGCGTCCGAAGCAGACGTCAGGTAACGCCGGCGTGCAGTTTCTTTTATGCAACATTTTTGTATCAATTTTGCAACATTGATACAAAAATGTTGCAAAATAAAAACATCTTCAGCAGAGCTGTATATAAAGTTATAATGCTACTGTTTTGCACTGATTGCGGTATCTGCAACTATTTGTAAAATACTGCATCATTCACTTTTCTTTCTTTTTCTTTTTTCACTTTTTTATCGTTAAGTTTCTGTTTTTGGCACGGTTCGTGCTTTTAATTCCCCGGAGCTAAAAATGGTTGTAATAGCGGATGACTTGACAGGGGCAAATGATACGGCAATACAGTACCGCAAGTTCGGTGTGTCCTGTATTGTCAACGTCGGGCTGCCCGGTGCGCAGACTGCCGGTATGTACGGCGGTTACGATCTGGTGTCCGTTAATACTGACAGCCGTGCGCTTTCACCTTCAGAGGCATATGATGCGGTGCTCCGTGCCTGCCGGGATTTCTGCTGCGGCAGCGATGCACGTGTGTATAAAAAGATTGATTCCGTACTGCGGGGAAATCCGGGTGCGGAGCTGCAGGCGGTGCTTGATGCGCTGGGACGGGACCTTGCGTTTGTAGCGCCCGCGTATCCTGCGAACGGCAGAGTCATACGCAACGGCATGCTTACTGCCGGTAAATGCATGGTGGATGCGGTGAAAAGCCTTTCCGTTGACATAAAGTCAAAGGTGGTGCTGGTGCCGCTTGAGACGGTGCGGGGCGGCAGCGCTGCCATGGAAGCGTTTGTGGCGGAACGGCGGCGTCAGGGCGGCCGGGTGTTTTTATTTGATACAGAAAGTGATGACGACCTGCATGCCGTCTATGATATGACGTGTCAGTGCCGTGATCCGTTTGTACTGTGCGGCTCGGCGGGACTTGCGCGGTTTGATGCAGAGCATTTTTCCGCCGGAGTGTCAAAGACGGCTCAGCAGCTGCCGTCTGGTACGCAGGGTACGGTACTGGTGATGACCGGTTCTCGGAACAGCGAGACCAGAAGCCAGGTACAGCGGGCTGCTGCAGAATACCGCGTGCCGCTCGTGATTATGGACAAAAAGCTGGTTGAACAGCATGACAGCGTGCGTGCGGTTGCCGACTCGGTGAGCCGGGCGGCTGAACGGATTCAGGCAGGCGACAAAGTGGTGCTTATCTGCATCTCCAGCCTGTTCGAGGATTTTTCCATGGTACTGCGTGACAGTGCGGAAAACTACCGCACTGCGTATGAGCTTTCCGAGTGTCTGGGCAAAATTGCCTCGCAGCTGTTCGATGCGTATCCCATAAAGGGAATCGTGAGCAACGGCGGTGATACGACCATGCAGCTGTGCCGCCAGTTCGGTGCCTACGGCATAGAGCCGGTGGACGAAGTGCAGCCGGGAACTCCTGCGGGAATCCTGTGCGGCGGTAAGGCCGGACGGCTGCCGGTGGTTACAAAGTCCGGCGGCTTCGGCGATGAGAAAGTAGTAACTGATTCGATACGATATTTGGAGGATTTTTAAAAATGGCTGATTTGCAGATACCCTCAGCGGTTCATGCCGGTGCCGGTTCCATTGATTTTCTGGGAACCATCGTAAAGCGCGACAACGTAAAGAAAGTCCTGCTGTTTACGGATAAAGGCATCCGCTCAGCGGGACTGTGCGACCGCGCAGTACAGGTACTTGAGGAAAACGGCGTGACCGTGCAGATTTTTGACGGCGTAGTGCCGGAGCCGAGCACCTATGACGTGGACAAAGTGATCAAAGAGGCGGCCAACGCGCGCGGTGATCTGATCGTCGCGATCGGCGGCGGCAGCACTATGGATACGGCAAAGCTTGCCGGTGTGCTCATCGGCGCGGACTATACGGTGTTCGATCTGGTAAACGATCCGTCTCTGGCTCGTAAGCGCGTGCGGTCGGTGTTTATTCCCACCACCTGCGGCACCGGATCCGAGGCTACGCTCAACGCCATCGTGGCAATCCCCGAGGAAAGCAGCAAAAAAGGAATCGTGAATCCTGCGCTTATCCCCGATGAGGTGATTCTTGACGTAAACATGATAGCCAAGCTGCCCAAGAGCATTGTGGCGGCCACCGGCGTGGATGCGCTTGCGCACTGCGTGGAGTGCTATACATCGAACAAAGCGACCGTGCTGAGCAACGAATATGCGCGCGCGGGAGCCCGGCTTATATTCTCTTCTATAGAAAAAGCTTACAACTGCCCGGATGATCTTGAGGCGAAGATGAACATGATGCTCGGCGCGTTCTACGGCGGCGTTGCCATTACGGGCAGCGGTACCACGGCAGTGCATGCGCTGTCATATCCGCTCGGCGGTAAATTCCATATCGCGCACGGTGTGTCGAACGCCATCCTGTTTGCCAAGGTCATGGAATTCAACCGTGACGCATGCGTAAAGGAACTGGCTGAGCTGTGCGACACCGTGAACCCTGCCATGGCAGCTTCAAGTGCGGATGAAAAGAGCCGCTATATTGTGTCACGCATCGCCGAGATCGTGAAAAACACGGAGATTCCCGTAAGCCTTAAAAAGTTCGGCATCACATCAGGTGATCTGGACTTCCTGGTTACTGCAGGCTCGCAGCAGCAGCGTCTGCTTGTGAACAACCGGAAGACGCTTTCTTTGGATGACATCCGCTCGATTTATCAGAGCGTAATAGACTGATTGAGTATTTAACGTAAAGGAGCAGACTGTATGAGTGACAGGCCTATTATTGGAATCAGCATGGGAGACCCCGCAGGATGCGGCCCCGAACTGAGCGTAAAGGTGATGCGCAATCCCGACATCTATAAGATGTGCCGCCCCGTGGTAGTGGGTGACGCCCAGATGATTGAGGATTCTCTGCGCATTCTGAAAGACACCACCACAAAGGTGAACCGCATTTCTTCTATTAAGGATGCAAAGTTTGAGCTGGGAACGATCGATGTGTATCACATGGATCTGGTGGATATGTCTAAATTTGAGTACGGCAAGGTCAGCGCCATGTGCGGTGAAGCTGCGTTCCAGGCTGTTGTGAAGGTGATTGAGCTTGCTATGAACGGTGAGATCGATGCCACCGTCACCAACGCGCTGAACAAAGAGGCAATTAATCTGGCCGGACATCACTACAGCGGCCATACTGAGATCTACGCTGATTATACAAAGACAAAAAAATATGCCATGATGCTTGCCGGTGACGACCTGCGCGTGGTGCACGTGTCCACCCACGTTTCGCTGCTTGAAGCATGCAGACGGGCTAAAAAAGACCGTGAGCTTGAGTGCATCCGTCTGGCAAACCAGGCCTGTAAGCAGATCGGCATCGCCAATCCTAAGGTTGCCGTATGCGGCCTGAACCCCCATGCCGGTGAAAACGGACTGTTCGGCGATGAGGAGATCAAAGAGATCATCCCTGCGGTTGAGCAGGCAAAGGCAGAGGGAATCAACGTAGAAGGTCCTATTCCTGCTGATACCGCATTCTCCAAGGCTCGCGGCGGCTGGTATGACGTGCTTGTGGTGCAGTACCACGATCAGGGCCATATTCCGCTTAAAGTGCTCGGCTTTGTCTACAACAAAGAGGAGAAGAAGTGGGGCGCGGTTACCGGCGTGAACATTACGCTCGGTCTGCCGATCATCCGTGTGTCCGTGGATCACGGCACCGCATTCGGTCATGCCGGTCAGGGCATCCAGAATGAACTGAGCCTTATCAATTCCATTCAGTACGCTGTACAGTTTGCGAACCATAAGGATATTAAATAGGTTTCTGCCTTTTTAAGGGAAAAGGTAATTTATATTAGGAGGAAACAAAATGAAAAAACAGATTGGTATAATCTGCATGGCATTGGCAGGAGCAGGTATGCTGTTCGCCGGTGGAAAAAAGGAGAGCGGCAGCAGCGCAAGCACTGGTTCTGCCGGAAAAGTGGTCAGCTTGATTTTCTCAACAGATCAGGTTGGTTCTTCAACATATGTAAAATCAGCTGGTCTTGCACAGATCTGGCAGAAGGCACTTCCTGCCGGTTCTACGATTGATGTACAGCCTACATCTCCGGGCGGAATGGCTGCTCCCTATTTGTTCGAGAACGGTGTTGCTGATATCGCATTCTGCAACGGCGCTCCTGCAAAGTGGGCATATGAGAATGGAAACCTTGGTCGTCCTGCAACGAAGAAATTCCGCGCACTGGTTGGTTCTTTGAGCGCTATTTCCGCAGTTAACTTTATGACTACGTCTTTCATCAAAAAGTACGGCACGGATGAGATTGAGGAAGTTGTGGCTAAGAAATACCCGATTCGCATCGGATGTTCTCCGAAGGGATCTATGGACTATCGTTGTGTAGAGCTGCTTTTGCAGTGTCTTGGTGTAACTCCTGAAGACATCAAATCATGGGGTGGCGATGTTGTTAACGGCGGCGGTTCTGACCTGAGCGATATGCTGAAGAACGGAAAGCTGGATATGATCCTTGACCATACATCTGCGGAAAGTTCTTCAATGGTTCAGAATGCTATGACCAATGACCTGCACTTCACACAGTGGAGAGATTCAACGCTTGACTTCTTTGTAAAGCAGGGCTTTGAACGTGTAACACTGCCTGCGAACTCATTCAAGGGTCAGACTGTGGATGTTATTGACGCTGGTACTCCTGATTGTGTATTCGTGAAAGCCGACATGGATGATGAGACTGCTTATATTCTGACAAAGGCCATGTGCGAGAACCGTGAATATCTTATCAAGAATTATCCTTCTATGGCTCCGTTTGATCCTACAACTTCATGGCAGCCTGGAAAGGTCGGCGGCGTTCCTCTGCACCCGGGTGCTGAGCGCTACTACCGCGAAATGGGTTACATGAAATAAGCTTTTTTTCGGCCAGGCGTTAAAAGCGGGGGCTTTTAGAGCCTGGTTGAAGGGATTCCCTGACGACAGGTGCCATGCAGCTGTCGTCAGGGAGGTTTTCTCTGGATTTTTTCCCGTATAAATTCTTTAAGAAGGAGCCTTCCATGGCTGAAGAAACGAAAGTTAAAAAATCTTTTTTTCAGCGTAATGCCGAAAAAGAGATAAAAAAAGAAGAGGAAGAAGAAAAGAAAGTTGCGATGGGTGCATTCCGCTTCGGTGCGATCTGTTTGTTTTCCGTCATCTTCCTTGGTATGGAGCTGTATATTACGCTGATACGTCCGCTTGACTGGCATATTTCCTATTCAGCGCATTTGTCTTTAAGTTTAATTCTGACATATCTCTACAAACCTTTTGCGGAACGTTTCCACAAAAAAGCGGTTTGGATTTTAGATATAGCCGCTATTGCGGTAGCAATTTATGTTGCATTGTACTTCATAAAGGATGTATCGTTTTTCCAGAATCGTGTCATGATGGTTGATCCTATGCGTCCGTCTGATATTTTTGCTTCCTGCGGTCTTCTGATTATTCTTGTGCTTGCCGTTTGGCGTACGATGGGTATGGCACTTGCTGGTTTTATCCTGTTCTTTATTGCGTATGCATTCTTGGGACAGCATATTCCCGGCCCGTTCCGTTTTAGTGGTATGCGGTGGCAGAACTTCTTTGAGATGTTGACACTTTCTTCAGACGGTATTTACGGTTCTCCGCTTTCTGCCTGTGTTACTACGATTTTCTACTACTTTGTTTTCGGTGCTCTGTTCTCACAGTGCGGCGGCGGCCAGGTGCTTATAGACTGCGGTATGAAGCTGTCAGATAAAACTGCGGGTGGTCCTGCAAAGGCATCTGTTGTTTCCTCAGGACTGATGGGAATGGTTTCTGGCAGTGCAGTTGCAAATGTAACCACAACCGGTGTGTTCACCATTCCGCTTATGAAGAAAGCAGGCTATACGCCTGAGCAGGCCGGTGCCGTTGAGTCTGTGGCCTCTACCGGCGGTCAGATCATGCCTCCGATCATGGGTGTCGGTGCATTCATCATGGCAGAGATGATCGGTATCAGTTATTCCAAGATTGCTGTAGATGCACTGCTTCCTGCGCTTGGCTACTACGCTGCTGTGTTCCTGCTGGTTCACAATATTGCGAAGAAGAATAATCTGGGCGGACGGGAGAGTACTACGCATTACACGTCTGCACCTGTTCTGCCGCGTCTGTATCGGTTGATTCCTGTAATCGTGCTTGTAGTAATGATCTTTGCAGGTATGCCGCTGCCTACCAGCGCATTGGTCGGTTCTGCACTTGCAATCATTATCTGCTATATTTCAAAAGAAACTCGTCTTTCACCTAAAGAGATGCTCAATGCAATTCTTACGGGTGTAAAGCAGGCCGCTAATATCGCTATTCCGACTGCTGCTTGTGGTATCATGATTGGTATTGTTGTGCGTTCCGGTGCTGCTAATAAGCTTACGACCATCATCAATGAGATCGGCGGCAGTCATCTGCTTCCGGCACTTGCCATTACTATGGTCGGTTGTCTGATTCTTGGTATGGCATTACCCACCGTTGCGGCATATTTGATTGCGAATATTCTGTTTGCTACTACGCTGACAAAACTTGTAGGTAATATTTACCCGGATATGAACTCCAATACGGTACTTCTGGTTGTGAATATGTTTATCTTCTACTTCGGTGTAGTTGCCCAGATTACGCCGCCGGTATGTGTGGCTTCGTTTACTGCGGCAGGTATAGCTGGCGGTTCTTCATGGAAAACAGGTTGGACGGCATTCTTCTTTGCTATCGTTGCCTTTATCGTTCCGTATGCGTTTGTATATCAGCCAGCCATTCTGCTGCAGGCCTCAAATCCGATGGAAATCGTGTATGCCTGTATCATGCTCTTCATAGCGGTGTTCTTCCTTGCGGGCGGTGTATCCGGCTACTTCTTTGCGACCATTAAGCAACCTGCCATGCGTGCCGCGCTGTTTGTTGCGGGCGTATGTGTGGCTATGCCTGGATTTGTAACTGACGTTATCGGCTATGGCGTGGGATTTATCATCATGATTGTCATGATTATTCTGTCACGCAAAGAAAAAGCAGCTAAGGTATCTGCATGAAACATCAGGTTCTGATTATCGGCTCAGGCCTTGCGTCACTGACTGCTGCGTGCCGTCTGGTGGCAAAGGGAGTCACCGACATCGGTATCTATGCGCCCGCGTTCGGCGGTACGCCGTTCATAGCCGCCATAGATTTTTCGCTGCCGCAGAATCCTGCAAAAGATTCCGAGGAGCTGTATGAGCAGGATATGATTCACGCCGGTTACGGCCTGAATAACCGGGCGCTCGTGCATGCTATGGTAAGCCATTCGGTGGAGACCTATACATTCCTTGATGAGCTCGGTATTCCGTTCTCCCGGCTGGAGGACGGTACGCTGCGCTACCGCCATCTGAGCGGTTCCACGGTACCGCGTTCGCTGTGCTCTACCAAGGGGCTTATCGGCGTGGACATGGTGAACGTACTGAAAGACTACCTGAAAAAGCATGGCGTGGAAGTACATACGGGTTGGAAGGCCTTTGCGCTTGACGTGCAGGATAACCGCGTACAAAGCGTCATGTTCACCGGTCAGGACGGCTCTCAGCTGCAGGTACAGTGCGCGGTGTGTATAGCCGGATGGGGCGGTGTCGGAAACCTGTTCGGAACTTCCACCTATCCCGCTGACGAAGACGGCCGGACTATAGCTGTTGCCTATGAGGCCGGCGTAAAGCTGGTTGATCTGGAATTTCTGGAATACGAGCCCATGGTTGTTGCTTCCCCTCAGGGAGCCGTGGGCGAGCCGTGCCCTACTGCTATGCTCGGCGAGGGCGCGCAGCTGTTCAATACAAAGAACGAGCGTTTTCTGCTCAAGGTTCGCCCGCAGGGCGAAGCCGGAGCGCCTAAAACGCTTATTAATAAGGCCATCTGGCAGCAGGTGCAGGAAGGCAATGGAACTGAGCACGGCGGGTGCTACGTTGACCTGCGCATGATTCCTGTGGAGACGCTTAAGCTGTATCCGTGGTTCTACAACCGGCTTATGGACAATGGCGTGGATCCGCACACTACGCTCGTTGAGGTGGCGCCTATGGCGCACAGCTTCAGCGGCGGCATCCTGGTGGACGCGGACTGCCGCTCTACGGTGGGCAACCTGTATGCTGTGGGAGAAGCTGCGGGCGGTTTCCACGGTGCCTGCCGCATGGCGGGCAATGCCGCGGCACAGGCTGCGGTGAGCGGCCTGATGGCAGCTGATGCGGTGAAAAAGGATCTGGACACAGGTTCTGTGCAGATAGGTGCGGCAGCTGCTGCAGCTGAGTATACTGTAGACGCTGACGTACGCGGACGGTTCACTCCGATCATCGATGAGGCTGCAAAATCGCTCGGCGTGTACCGTAACGGCGATGACCTTGCCCGTGCGGTGGAGACGCTGCGCGGCGTACGCGCTGATCCGTCGCTTGTACGTGACACTGACACACGGCTGCGCGCTGCGGCTGTCTGGCTTATGGCCTGCGCCGCGCTCAAGCGGACTGAAAGCCGCGGTACACAGAACCGTACCGACTATCCTGAGACTGACGAATCGCAGGCGGCGAGCAATGTGTTCTGTAAAGAACAGCTCGAATAAATGCATGGAGGAAGAGAGTAAATGGAACTGAAAGGTATTATCACACCGATCATTACGCCGATGCATGACGATGAGAGCGTCAATTATGACGAGCTCAAGAATCAGATAGAACGTCTGATTAAGGGCGGCGTGCACGGTCTGTTCTTTTTTGGAACGAACGGCGAGGCGTATATCCTGAGCCGTGAAGAAAAGATAAAGATTCTTGAGACGGCAGTTGAGGCTGTGAAGGGACGTGTGCCCGTATATGCCGGTACCGGCTGCGTGGGCACCAAGGATACGATCGAGCTGTCAAAAGCAGCAGAGGCTGTAGGTGTGGACGTGCTGTCCATCATCAGCCCCTATTTTGCCGCCATCAGTCAGGATGAGCTGATCACCCACTACACTGCGGTGGCAAAGCAGGTAAAGACGCCGATCGTGCTGTATAATATTCCTGCGCGCACGGGCGTGAATATGGCGCCTGCCACTATCGGAAAGCTTGCTGAGATAGACAACATTGTGGGCGCGAAGGATTCAAGCGGAAACTTTACGAACATGCTCGGCTATATCGAAGCTACGAAGAAGCGTAAGGATTTTGCGGTGCTTTCCGGCAATGACGCGCTTATTCTGTGGTGTCTGATTGCGGGCGGCAAGGGCGGTATCGCCGGATGTTCCAACGTATATCCCGAGAATATGGTGGGCATTTATGAGAATTTTGTGAAGGGCAATATGGAGCAGGCTCGGTTCTGCCAGGAACGCATCGGTGCGCTGCGCTCCGTGTTTAAATACGGTAACCCGAATACTGTGGTGAAAAAAGCTGTGAAGCTGCTGGGATATCCGGTAGGCGAATGCCGTGCCCCGTTCAATTCGCTTTCTGCCGAGGGCATGGAAGCGCTGAAAAAGGTTATTGCAGATTATAAGCAATCTGATATGCGGTAACATCCGCGCGCTGATCCGGTGGCGGGCGGCGCATATGCGGACGGCAGCGGTTGATGTGAGCCGCTGCCGGTGACTCCTGTAGCGCACAGAACGGACTGTTTCTATGGACCGGGCTGTGTGCGGGTCAAAAAAAATTAATCCTCCTTTTTTGACTTTGCGTCCTGTCCTGAACACACCGGGACAGGATGCTTTTTTTGCGGCCCGTATCATTGAAGTGCACCCTGTTGGAAAAAAGTGCCATGCTGTGATACTATAGACCGTATGCCTTTGTGCTTGAATAAAAAAAAGTTTTCGATAGTTGTGCGCCTGTCTGCATGCGCCGCCTGCATGTGCCTGATGTTTCTGTGTATGTCTGCGCAGGTAAGCTCCGTGCCGTCTGAACCGGCCGGGCTCGGAATCCTCCGCAAATCATATCCTGACGTTGAGTTTTCTGCTTCGTATGATGCCGGACTGCGTGACTGGCGTGTGGACATTACATCGCCGGTGCTTGCTAAAAATGAGCATACGCCCGATAAAGTCACGCTGTATTGGGCAGGCGGCCGCATGCTGCCTGCCCAGGAGCTGGATAAAGCTGATGCATACTGGCCGCTGCTGTATCCCTATGCGGACAAAGTTCCTGACCCCGCAGATTTTACGGAGGAAGATATAGCGAATATCCGTGAGATGACGTCGCGTGAAAGCCGCCGCTACGGTGCAAGCACGCCCATGTTTTTCTTTGATGCGGTATATGACAGCGATACGCATGTGCATGTAGACACTCACATCGTTACGATACGGTTTCTCGGAAAGGCGGTATCTGTGCACCGGCGTATACAGAAGCCGCTTGCTGCGGTAGAAAAACGGATTCTTGCACTTGCCGCTGCGGATGCTGAAGTAAAAAAATTTGTTGAGACGCTGCAGCGTGCTGACGGCTATTTCTGGCGGGAAATCCGTGACCGGTACACTAAATCATTCCACAGCCTTGGAATCGCACTGGATGTGCTGCCGCGAGGTTGGGGACAGAAGATTGTATACTGGGGCTGGCGGCGTGACGTGGATCCCGAGAATTGGATGCTCACGCCGCTCACGCGACGCTGGATGCCGCCTGATGCTGTAGTGCGGATTTTTGAGGATGCGGGATTTGTCTGGGGCGGTAAATGGGGCGTGTGGGATAACATGCACTTTGAGTATCATCCCGAGCTGCTCCTGTTCATGCGGATGCAGAAAAACCGGCGGTAGGGGCTGCGTTATGCGGCGGCCCTAAACTGTCCTGATCCATTTGGTGGTGTACAGCTCCCAGTATGCGGCGGCAGGAAGACTGCTGTCCGTGCTGCTGAGCATGACGTCCGCCGCCATGAATACCCTGCATTGTATGGCAAAATCTTTGTAGTGCGAGCAGCAGTCCGTGACAAGATCGTCCAGCCTGTGCCTGAGCTCCGGCCCGAGCACCGTTGTGCAGGCGTCGTTCAGAACTGCGGTACGTATGAATCCGGCCTGCAGGCTGCCGTCCTGCGTGTATGCGGCGCTGAATCCTATGGTGTTGTTCTGTATTGCAAACGGTCCTACAGCAAGCGAAGTGATTCTGCCAGCACATTCTTTTGCCGTCAGTCCGTTTACCGGACACCAGCAGGGCCTGCTCGGAAAATAAAGGCAGCCGTAATCATATGGGGAATCTGCATTCTGTACCGCAGCATCGTGCAGCAGCGCTTCTGCG
>Ga0256405_10007783_pt1 | contig 15794 bp, 11 predicted proteins | sample RumenRJG_02DNA_FD_189096 | JGI IMG/M metagenome (GOLD analysis project Ga0256405, IMG submission 189096) | Bovine rumen microbial communities from Lethbridge, Alberta, Canada - RJG_02 | ecosystem: Host-associated > Mammals > Digestive system > Stomach > Rumen | place: Canada: Alberta... | reverse complement strand
TTTAACATCTCCATATGAAATACTACGAAGTTGAAATGACCATTACGCCCTGTACGCAGGATGCACAAGACATACTCTCAGCCATGGCTGCTGAGGCTGGTTTCGAAACCTTTGAAGAAACGCCCACTGGTCTTTTGGGCTATGTACAGCAATCGCTCTTCCTTCAGGAGGCGCTCGATGCTGTTATTGCCAACTTCCCCTTCGAGGGCACCCATATAATATATAAGGTACGCGAAGCTGAGGACAAAGACTGGAACGAGCAATGGGAACAGGAAGGCTTCGAACCGATAGAGGTAAAAAGTCAGAAGGAAGATGGAAGAGGCATCATCATCCACGACGGGCGACACCTAGGTAATTTACAATTTGACCATTTACAATTTACAATTGAAATTAACGCTCGCCTGGCTTTTGGTACAGGCACCCACGAGACCACTCGCATGCTGTGCTCTACCCTACTCGATATGGACTTAAAAGGCAAGCGCATCCTGGATTGCGGATGCGGAACAGGCATCCTGGGCATCTGTGCCCTGAAGCTGGGAGCCGACTCCTGCGTAGGCTACGATATCGACGAGTGGAGTGCAGACAATACGCGCCATAATGCCGTTATCAACCATGTCGATGAACGCTTGACGTCGCTCTGTGGCGATAGCTCCGTGCTCAGCGATTATGTCGCAGAGTTCGATGTGGTATTAGCCAACATCAATCGCAACATCCTTTTGGCCGATATGCCCCACTTCGTGCGAGTCATGAAGCCAGGCGCCACCCTTATCCTCAGCGGCTTCTACGAAAGCGACTGCACCATGCTTGAAAGCAAGGCACAGCAATTAGGCTTGTCGCTCCAATCCACCCAAACTGATAGTGACTGGGCCTGCATGGTGTTCCAGTACTAATGTCAGGAACTGAAGTCCCACGTCTCTTTTTAGTCCGTCCCGTCGGACTGCCAGTCCGAACGGCTCGGACTGAGAGTCCGAAGCCTTCGGACTACTGCTTACTATCAAGTCTGCGTTTGCTTCGAATACTCCAAGAGTATTGAATGATACTCCAAAAGTAATGAACGATACTCCAAGAGTATTGAATGATACTCCAAGAGTATTATATGATAACCCTAGGTTATTGAACGACAACCCTAGGTTATTGAACGATAACCCTAGGTTATTGATTAATAAGCGTCCCTTATTTGCATTAGAAAAAGCTTATTTCAGATTTTACCCTCCCTTCCTCCCGTCACCCCTCTCAAATGCCGATGTACAGGGCGTTTGAGGCACGGGATGGAGAATGATTGTCCCTCCCGTTACCCTCCCTTTTTTGGGTTCGCTCCCTCCCATTTTGAAAACAAGGGACCCTGGACGGGAGGGAGACGGGAGGGATGTTTGTTTTCCCTCCCGTCCGTGAACCCCAGTAAATAAAGGGATTCCGAGCGAAAAAGGGAGGAAGGGAGGGTAAAATCGAAATTTCTCAAAAAAAAATCGGAGCCCCTGGTCATCACGACCAGGGGCTCCGCATAGATAATGTTTAACTTAAAGATTTATTTCTACAATTTTATAATTATTCTAGAACTCTTTTTATAGTAACAGAATAGAGGTCAAGCGTAGCATCAACGGTACCAGGTCTTAATATACTGTAATATTTACCTTCATGATCTCCCAATATACCAGAGAAGTCAAGTTCGTACTTTTTACGACCAGCCTTAACAGGCACTGATACTGTTATATTCTGATCACCCGTTCCCCAACCTGACAGTACATTAAACACTATGCCATCAGCATCCTTATCAGACTGGAGATCAAGGACGTATACATAGTTACCAGCTGTGAGTGGGAATTCACCATAATCCACGCACATGAACTGATTCCAGTTTCCATTAGGCTCATAATGGATAGCACCATTGATAACTGGAGGAGTACAGCCAAATGACCAGAATGGGAATGGACCATCTGTGTAAGTTCTTTCATACTCTGTGATTGGTGGTTCAATAGTCCAGTTGGTTGGAATATACCAATCGTTTGGCGTTTTTGAAACAGCCCAACCATCCTTATTCTTCCATTTGTTATTGGCTTCTGCACGAACGAATACAGAATTTGTTTCCAGCTCTGTTCCTGCTGCATTCAGCCAATTGGTAAGTGCATTATTACCTGTCATGCTGGTAGCCCGACACTCCACTTTCTCCAATTTTCTACACCAAGAGAACATCTCTTGGTAACATTCTGCTGGCAATTCCTCTGCAGGTAATACTATACTGCCACCCAAACCCCATGAGTTTGCAAACATATAACTATAACAGCCAACAGCCAAATTTGTGGCGGGCAGAGCAGGAACAACTTTCAGAGACGTAGATTGGAACATATTTTGATAACAGTAGTCGGCCAATTCGGTAGCTGGCAAGATTGGAGTTTTATCCAAGCTCTGACACCCCTGGAACATTCCGCGATAGCAATAAGGTTCCAACTTCGTGGCTGGCAATGCAGGAATTTCCTTCAAAGCCGTATTTGAGAACATATTTTCATAACAACGTTCTGCTAACTTTGTAACGAGCAAAGCTGGAGCATTTTCCAGTTTGGAACAACTAGCAAACATATTCTGATAACACCAAGGAGCTAGTGTTGTTGCTGGCAGTACAGGAGCCTCTTCTAAAGCAGAACAATATTGGAACATATAGCCATAACAGCCTTCTTTCATAGTAGTCGCAGACAGTTTGGGGGCCTTTGTCAAGTTACGACATTCCTGGAACATATACTGATAACAGTAAGGAACTAATTCAGTTGCAGGTAACTCGGGAGCTTCTGTAAAGCCAGTCTCTTGAAGCATACTGAGATAGCAGCCTCTGGTAAGAGTCGTAGCTGGCAATAAGAGTTTGTATTTATCGTGGGCTACAGTAAAATAAACATATTTTTCTGTTTCAGGATCCCAATAATACGAGCCGCAGAGCAATCCATAAAGGGCAAAGTCTTTGGTAATAGTCTTATTGGTGTGATAGTTGCCATCTGGAGTAATCATACTCATCACATTACCATAAACTGCACATTGAGATTGAGGATGAATCTGTACGCCCCAATTCCAATTCCATTGTGTCAGACGCTCATTGGCACTCCAAAATTCAATCTTGTCACCCTTCTTTACTGGAATATTTCTGTCTGTAGTAATCTCCTGTTTAGCATCACCATTCACCGAATAGGCGATTGGTTTATCAAGCACTGCATCATGAAACCAAACATCAATATTTCCATCCTCAAGTGCCTCGAAAGTCAATGGGCGCTTCACGGCAACCTTCACTTCCTTTGAGTCTGCCTGATAGTTGTCGCTTGCCGCAACGGATACAGTAATGGTAGCCTCGCCATCAGCTACACCAATAACCAAACCATTGTCATCAACGGTGACAACTTTATCGTCAGAAGAAACATAAGCAACTGCTTTGTCTGAATTGATAGTCCCTACATCTTTGCTCAAGTCATAGGTGTCGCCTGTAGGCACCGTTATATCAGCAGGTGCTGAAAGATAACTTTTCACTGGTTCGTCGAGATTCGACATGAACTCTTTACAACTCGTGGTAAACAGGGATGCTAACAAAAGCGCTCCCGCTACAAAGAAACTTCGATTTTTCATAAGCTTTTTGTTTTAAGTTAATATTAAATATTTGTAGGTTTGTTATATTTATATTCTCGAAGGCAAAGATAGTGAAAAATTATATACAGTGTAAACGATTTCGTATAAAATTTGTTAATATAGAAGCTTTTTATACATGAAAGGGAATTTCATTTGCATAACAGGACAAAGTTGCTTCCAAAAAGAGCCCCTGGTCATCACGACTGGGGGCTCCTTGAAGTAATGTATAATAAAACAAAATTAAAGACGATTTTACATCTGAGGAAGCTCAAGCCACTTCACGTAGCAGAAGTCCTGACGGTGAGGCAGGTTCTTGTTCTTCGGATACATGCGGATGGCCGACTTGTACTGTCCGAACTGGCTGGGAGAGAACGTAGCTTCGAAGGTGAAGTTGTTGCCTTCCTTCTTAACCATCTTCAGCGGTTCAACGTTGTATACCTTCTCGTTGCCGTCCTTGTCGAAGCAAACGTTGACCTTCTCCAAGCCTACAGCATCGTCCAAGCCTTGCTCGTTGATGACGTACTTGATAGTGTACTTCTGACCAGCCTCGCAACCAGTAGCGGGGAAGTCCCACTCACAGCTAACCACGTTGATGGCATCCCAACGCTCGGCAACGGCTTCCTTCCACTGAGCAATGTCCTTAGCCAACTGGTTGTTGTTCTTTGACAGCTCCTTGAAGCGCTTAGCCTGCTTCTCGTAGAACTTGCTATAGTAGTCGTCGAGCTGACGCTTCATAGTGTAGTGAGGAGCAATCTGGGCGATAGAGTTCTTAAGAACCTTGATCCAGCCCTTAGAGATGCCGGTCTTCTTGTCTCTGTCGTAGTAGAGAGGAATGATCTCGTTCTCCAACAGACTGTAAATGGTAGCGGCGTCGAGCTTGTCCTGATAGGCCTGGTTCTGATAGGTGCGCTTCTCAGTCAAAGCCCATCCGGCACCCTCACGATAGCCCTCAAGCCACCAACCGTCCTTGACGGAGAGGTTGACAACACCGTTCATCTCGGCCTTCTCGCCTGATGTACCAGAAGCCTCGAGCGGACGTGTAGGTGTGTTCATCCAGATGTCGACACCTGAAACAAGGCGACGAGCCAGCAGGAAGTCGTAGTCCTCGAGGAAGATAATCTTTCCTTGGAACTGAGGCATCTGCGAGATATCGAAAATCTTCTTGATCAAGCCCTGACCAGCGCCATCAGCGGGGTGAGCCTTACCAGCGAAGAGGAACATAACGGGACGGTCGGGGTTGTTGACAATGCGCTCGAGACGCTCCAAGTCGGTGAACAGCAGGTGTGCACGCTTGTAGGTAGCGAAACGACGGCAGAAGCCGATAACCAGTGCATTGGGGTTGAAGTGCTCTACCAACTTAACCACGCGGTCGGGGTCGCCCTGATTCTTCAGCCATGTTTCCTGGAACTGAATAGCCAGATAATCGAAAAGCTTCTGCTTCAAGGCCTTACGGGTCTCCCAGATTTCCTCGTCAGGACAATTGTAGATGCCGTGCCAGATGTCTTCGTTAGACTGGTCGCTCAGGAACTTAGGATCGAAGTACTTCTTATATACCTTGAGCCACTCGGCAGCTGCCCATGTGGGGAAGTGTACACCGTTGGTAACGTAGCCCACGTGGTTCTCCTCAGGATAGTAGCCTCCCCAGATAGGAGCAAACATCTTCTGAGAAACCCAGCCGTGAAGCTTAGACACACCGTTAACCTCCTGACAAGTGTTGCAAGCGAAGGTTGACATACAGAACTTCTCGTCGTGATTGTCTGGATTGGTACGACCCATGCCGATGAACTCGTCCCAAGAAATGCCGAGCTTCTGAGGATAACCACCCATGTACTTGCCAAAGAGACCCTCCTCGAAGTAGTCGTGACCAGCAGGAACGGGGGTGTGAACTGTATAGAGACCTGAAGCGCGAACCAGCTCGAGAGCCTGGTTGAAGTTCAAGCCGTCTTCCTCGATATAATCGCACAGGCGCTGCAGGTTGCAAAGTGCTGCGTGACCTTCGTTACAATGATAGATATCTTTCTTGATGCCGAGCTTCTTCAACAGCAGCATACCACCGATACCCAGAAGGATTTCCTGCTTCAAGCGGTTCTCCCAGTCGCCACCATAGAGTGAGTGGGTGATGGGCTTATCGAAGTCAGAGTTCATCTCGTTATCGGTATCGAGCAGATAGAGCTTCACACGACCTACGTTGACACGCCATACGCAAGCGTGAACCTGATAGTTGGTGTAAGGAACGTCGATAACCATAGGATTGCCGTCCTTGTCAAGCTGACGCTCGATGGGCAGAGAACCGAAGTTCTGGCTCTCGTAGTTGGCAATCTGCTGTCCGTCCATAGAAAGGCTCTGTGTAAAGTAGCCGAAACGATAGAGGAAACCAACGGCGCACATGTCTACGTTAGAGTCGGAAGCCTCCTTCACATAGTCGCCAGCGAGCATACCCAGACCGCCTGAGTAGATTTTCAGGGCTGAGTGGATACCATACTCCATGCAGAAGTAAGCCACTGAGGGGCGCTTCTTGTCGGGCTCTACGTCCATATACTTACGGAACTGCGCATAAACATCCTTGATGCGCTTCATAAGGCCCTTGTCCTTCAGAATCTCTTCCTTACGCTTTAAGGTAAGGCGCTCGAGAAGCATCACGGGGTTGTGCTTTACATCGTGGTAAATCTCAGGGTCAAGGTCGCGGAACAAGTCGCGTGCCTCAAAGTTCCACACCCACCACATGTTGTGGGCAATCTCGTCCAAACACTTCAGTTGCTCAGGAAGACTTGACTTAACGGTCAGATTCTTCCACTGAGGTTCATTGGCATAATCAGCTTTAATTTTCATAATTAAATGTATTATTTGATTATTTACAATTTACTATTTACTATTTATTGGCCATTCTTCTAGCCGCATTGCGCAAGGCAATGTCGTAGGCTTCGTGATAATACTGGATAAACTCGCTCCAAAGGGCTTTCTTCGACAAAGCGTCGGCCTTCTTACGGCAAGCATCCACCTCCTGTTGCGACATGGCAGAGAACTGGGCAACGGTGTCCTTGATGGCATCGGCCACCTCAGAGTAGTTATAGTCCGTACGATGAATCACCTTCACGCCGTCTTCCAGCTCGCCATAGCGACCAAACTCCTTGTTAGCCCACAGGCCGAAACCTGCCAAATCGGTGGTGATGCAAGGCACCTTGAAAGCCACAGCCTCCAGCGGTGTATAGCCCCAAGGCTCGTAGTAGGAAGGATAGACGCAGAGGTCGTTGCCCAGCACGATATCGTAGTAGGTCATGTTCAGGATGCCGTCCTTGCCATCAAGATAGCAGGGCAGGAAGATAACCTTCACGTTATCGTACTTGCGATTGTGCATATCGTAGTATTTCAGCATGCCCAGCACATTGTCGTGATCCATATTGTTCAGCCAGTGAGTAATCATGGGCACTTCCAATGGCGTATTGTACGTCTCGTTTTTGCTAAGACGCTCCTGCAAATCCTTGCGAGGCTCGCCTACCCAACCAGGCACTTCGAGGAAGGCAACCACCTTCTTCTTCAGGTCACGGTCGCGCAGCAGACGGTTCATAGCCTCCACAAACACGTCGATTCCCTTGTTGCGGAACTCGTAGCGACCAGAGGTAGAAACTATCAGTGTATCGTCGTCCAGCTGTTCGCCCAACAAAGCGTTGGCAACTTGCAACAGGCGCTTACGGGCAGCCTTGCGCTTGCTATTGAAAACAGCACCCTTGGGCACGAAACTATTGTCGAAGCCATTGGGCAATACCACGTCAACAGGCTTATCCAGCAGTTCTTTACACTCGTTGGCAGTAATGTCGCTCACAGTGGTGAAACAATCGACAAACCAAGCGGTCTGCTTCTCAATAGAGTGCTTCGACTGCATGTTCAGCTCTTCAGCCATCTGGTCACCGTTATAGGCGAAGAGATAGTCGTACAAAGGCTTCTGATTGCCAGCAATAGAACGGCCGATGCTGGTGGCGTGGGTGGTGAAGATAGTACCAATCTGGGGCACGTTGGCATTGATGTAAAGCGCGCCCAGTCCGCACATCCACTCGTTGGCGTGATAAATCACCTTGGGGTTTGGAGTGATGGTAAGCAGGTAATGATAAAAGCTCTCCGTCACCAAACCAGCTGCATAAGAGAACATAGAGGCTTCGTCGTAGTCGCCATAGGCGTGGAGCGAGTCAACGCGATAGTGCTCCCAAAGCCATCCGTATATCTCATTCTTCTGTTCGAAGAACGGGTTAAAGTCCACAAGGATAGCAATCGGCTCGCCAGGAACGGTCCAACGACCAATTCTGACCTTCAGGCCTTGCTGCTGAGCCAAACATTGCCATTCGGCAAAGAGCAGCTTGTCTTCCTTGAAATAGGGACTTTCCTCCTTTTTCCAAAAGTCAGGACCAATAAAGATAATCCTGTCTTTCATCTCCTCCTGTAACGTCTTTGCGCGACTGGAGAGTACGGTATAGATACCGCCCACCTTATTACAAACCTCCCAGCTCGACTCAAAGATGTAATCAGGCTTTAATAAATCCTTTCCCATTCTTAATTATACTAGTATACGCCTGCAAAGATACTTAAATAATTTTAAATCCTACTATGTTTTTCTATTATTTTTCTACGCAAACGTATATTTATTGATTTAGATTCATTACCTTTGAGCGCGAAAAAGAAAGATTATGGTTAGAAACATCCTCGTCACAATGCTGTTGCTGTGCTGTTCAACGGGTCTTTATGCCCAGCAAGACAGCACTACCTCATTCCCGAGCGAAGCTCGCCTACCCGAAGCCTTTCGCGCGTACCTATATAATAATGAATATAATGTCTATCTGCGCATCAATTTCTACAAGCAGGACGTCACCATTCCTGGGCAGGAGCTCTACGGACCGTTGCCTGGCTATCTGGGAAAGCAGTACAACTCGTTCTGCTGGGTGATTACGTCGTGCGAAATCAAGAATGACCATGAAGCCACCCTGCAACTCATCAACGACTTTGGCAGCGAAGACCTGACGGCCACACTCACGCGGCAGAACGACTCTATTTACGTGCTTCGCCAAGGGGCTGGCAACACCATCAAGGTGCCCAACAAGGGAAAATGGCAGAAGCTTCCCAAAACGCTGACATTCAAGCGCAGATAAATTTGGCCATTTGCTTACTATTTCGTAATTTTGCACACATGATAACATTTCCGATAGCCAAGATTAATTTAGGTCTGAACGTGGTAGAGAAGCGTCCAGACGGATATCACAACCTGCAGACCGTGTTTTACCCAGTAGCCATCAAGGATGCGCTGGAGGTGCAAGCAATGGACGAGGGATTCCCCTCTGACGTAGATTGCGACCTGAAAGTGACGAACATCGTGATTGAGGGCGACGAGCAAAGGAACCTGGTGGTGAGGGCATACAAACTGCTGAAGGAGGACTGCCCTACTCTGCCCAGGATTCACACACACCTTTGGAAGGGAATTCCCACGCAGGCTGGTATGGGTGGTGGTTCGAGCGATTGTGCCTACATGATTACGCTGCTGAACAAGATGTTCAAGCTGGGTCTGAGCGATGAGCAGATGATAGGCTATGCCGCACGACTGGGAGCCGACTGCGCCTTCTTCATTAAGAGCGAGCCCTGCTATGCTGAGGGCATTGGCGAGAAGATGCAACCCATTGCGCTGAGCCTGAAAGGATGGTATATCGGAGTGGTAAGACCAGACATCCCCGTGCCTACCAAGGAGGCTTTCTCGCGCATTCACCCTCATTACCCAGCGGTGAATTGCAAGGAAGCAGTGATGCAACCTGTGGAAACGTGGAAAGACACGTTGGTCAACGACTTTGAGGAGAGTGTGTTTGCCCTGCATCCAGAGATTGGTGCCATCAAGGACGAGCTCTATAAGATGGGCGCCACCTATGCGGCCATGTCTGGCTCTGGTAGCGCCCTATTTGGACTGTTTAAGGAGAAGCCCGACTTTCTTAGCAGGCACTTCTCTGGCATGTTCACCTTTGTGGGCGAACTGTAAAATGTATCTGACTTAGTCGTCGCTACGATCGCCCAACAAGGCGGAAGTGCGCACACGACTGAGTGTTTCAGGAGTCATCTGCAGATAGCTGGCAATATATACCAACGGAGCGCGCAGCACCAGCTGGGGCGAACGCTTCACCAACTTGGCATAGCGCTCAGGAGCAGACTCGAAGCGCAGCATGTCGGCATGAATCTGCGAGATGATGAGTGATTCTTCCAAAATCTTACGATAAAGCATCTGGATGTTCGTGTTGCGCACAGCTTCACGCTCCAGACGAGCTTTGGGCATGGCATAGATGATGGTGGGCTCCAAGGCTTGCATCTGCTGGCGACTGGGCTCTTCCTTGAAAAGGCTCTCAATACACATGCAGATGGTATTCTCAGTAGCCATATATTCCGTCAGCTCCTTGCCATTCTTATAATAATACTGGCGCACCAGACCTTTTACTACCCAATAGATATTGGTGCAGACATCGCCTTCTTTCACGATGACTTCACCCTTCTGGAATTTCATAGGTACGAGGATGCTCTCCAGCACGTCGAGCTCCTCATGGGTCATTGTACTGTAGCGTCTAGCCAGTTCTCTTGCTACGTCTCTTGTTGTCAGTCCAATTGTTGTCATAAATCTCTTTTAGGTTAAGTTTTTTGTTATTAATAGGATATCCTTTATTTCCTCAATCCAGTTTCAGCACCGCGAGGAAGGCCTTCTGGGGCACCTCCACATTGCCGATTTGCTTCATGCGCTTCTTGCCTCGCTTCTGCTTCTCCAACAGCTTGCGCTTACGACTCACGTCACCACCATAACACTTGGCAGTAACATCCTTGCGCACCTGCTTCACCGTCTCGCGGGCAATAATCTTCGCTCCGATAGCAGCCTGAATAGCGATGTCGAACTGCTGACGTGGAATCAGCTCTTTCAGCTTCTCGCACATGCGACGTCCAAAGGTGACGGCATTATCCTGATGGGTCAGCGTTGAGAGCGCGTCCACAGGCTCACCGTTCAACAGGATATCGAGCTTAGCCAGCTTCGAGGGACGGAACGAGTCGATATGATAATCGAACGAGGCATAGCCCTTCGAAATGCTCTTCAGCTTATCGTAGAAGTCAATCACTATCTCGCCCAAAGGCAGCATGAATCGCAGTTCCACGCGATTGCCACTCACATATTGCTGGTCTATCAATTCGCCACGCTTGTCAAGACAAAGTGTCATGATAGGTCCGATGAAGTCGGCAGCTGTGATAATCGAGGCCTTGATATAAGGTTCCTCAATATGGTCTATCATCGTCTGGTCAGGCAGTCCTGAGGGGTTGTGCACCTCTTTCTCCTCGCCCTGCTTGGTGTAGCACATATAGGTTACGTTGGGCACGGTGGTAATCACGTCCATATCGAACTCACGGTCCAGGCGCTCCTGCACAATCTCCATGTGGAGCAGACCTAAGAATCCGCAACGGAAACCAAAGCCCAAGGCGATAGAAGTCTCTGGGGTAAAGGTCAGCGAAGCGTCGTTCAACTGCAACTTCTCCAAGGAAGCGCGCAGGTTCTCATAATCCGTGGGGTCGATGGGATAAACACCCGCAAACACCATCGGCTTCACTTCCTGGAATCCCTCAATAGCCTTTGTACAAGGGTTCTGGATGTGGGTAATGGTATCACCCACCTTCACCTCTTTGGCATTCTTGATACCAGAGATGATGTAACCTACCTCGCCCGTACGAAGCTCCTTGCGAGGAATCATGTCCATCTTCAGCACACCCACCTCGTCGGCCACATACTCCATACCTGTATTGAAGAACTTCACCTTATCACCCTGACGAATCACACCATTGGTAATCTTGAAGTAAGCAATGATGCCTCTGAATGAATTGAATACAGAGTCGAAAATCAAAGCCTGCAGGGGAGCATCCTCGTTGCCCTCTGGATGAGGAATGCGCTCAACGACAGCGTTGAGGATGTCCTCGACACCCTCGCCCGTCTTTCCTGATGCACGGATAATCTCAGAACGGTCGCAGCCAATCAGCTCTACTATCTCGTCCTCCACCTCATCAGGCATTGCTGAGGGCATATCAATCTTATTGATGACAGGAATAATCTCCAAGTCGTTGTCGATAGCCATGTAGAGATTCGAAATAGTCTGAGCCTGAACGCCCTGCGTGGCATCAACCACCAGCAAAGCGCCCTCGCAAGCAGCGATGGAACGGCTCACCTCGTAAGAGAAATCGACGTGTCCTGGAGTGTCGATGAGGTTTAATATATATTTCTCACCATCCTTCACATATTCCATCTGGATGGCGTGACTCTTAATCGTGATGCCACGCTCGCGCTCCAGATCCATATCGTCCAACATCTGTCCTTCCGTCACCTGGATGGTTTTGGTAAACTCCAGCAAACGGTCGGCCAGCGTTGACTTGCCGTGGTCTATGTGTGCAATGATGCAGAAGTTTCTTATATGGTTCATTTTCAATAAATGCACAATTTTGTGCAAAGGTACGAAAAAAAATTTTTATCTCGTTGCTCTTTGACGTTTTTTTATATAATAAGGTATAATACTTTATTATTATATCTTTGGCATGTGGAACTCGTAACCCTGTTCAAACACTTCCTTCACGGTGTTGATTTCCAAGAACTTAGTAGCTCCACCCACACTGATATTGCCACTGAGGTAAGCTATCTTGTCGTTCAGCTCCACATAACCCTTTTGGCGAAGCATACGGACAGCTGCCAAGAAAAGTTGTTCACTGGAGATATGGTCTTTCTGATAAACGGGAATCACACCATACGAAAGGTTCAGCAGGCGCTGAAGCTTATCCTTATAGCAGATGGCCAGCACGGGGTGTGGACCACGGAAAGCAGCCAGCGAACGGGCTGTCGTTCCAGTAGCCGAATCCGTGATGATGCCCTTCACGCCCAACTTCTCCGTAGCCTCAATGGCACTATGCGCCATAAACTCGCGGATGTCGCAATTGGCTGACAGCGGAATGTCGATATGGTTGTTGGCACGGTCTTGCTCAGCCTGCTCGGCTATCGCAGCCATCGTACGCACAGCCTCAATAGGATACTTGCCACTGGCTGTCTCGCCAGAGAGCATCAGCGCATCGGCACTGGAGTAGATGGCGTTGGCAATATCGGTCACCTCAGCACGTGTGGGACGCGGATTGTTAATCATCGTGTGCAACATCTGTGTAGCCACAATCACAGGCTTCTTCTTCTCCTGGCACTTGCGGATAAGCTGGCGCTGAATACCAGGAATGCGCTCTATGGGCACCTCGATACCCAAGTCGCCACGCGCAATCATGATACCATAGGAAGCGTCGATAATCTCGTCGATATTGTCGACACCTTCCTGGTTCTCAATCTTCGATATAATCTTGATGTCAGAATTATAAGCGTCCAGAATGGCCTGAACGGCACGCACATCAGCTGCAGAGCGCACAAAGGAGTGGGCAATGAAGTCGATATCCTGCTCAATGGCCAGCATGATGTTCTTACGGTCCTTGCTGGTCAGTGCGGGCAAGTCGATATGACGACCTGGTACATTCACGCTCTTATGCGACCCCAGCACACCATCGTTGGTAACCTGTGCAATAACGGCTGGACCGTTGATGCCAATCACCACCATATCCAAGGCGCCATCGTCGAAGAGCACATGGTCGCCCTCCTGTACATCGGCAGCAAAGTTCTCATACGACAAATTTACGATGTCATGGGTAGAGTCAATCTCAGGGCGCCCAAACAGCTTCACCACATCGCCCGCCTTATACTCGATATGCCCTTCACAACCCGTCGTACGAATCTCAGGACCCTTGGTGTCGATGAGGATACCGATATGGCGACTCACCTCGCGCACGTTCCTTATTATATTCTTTATCCCTTCCTCAGAAGCATGGGCAGTGTTCATTCTTATGACATTTACACCCGCATTGAATAGCTGACGAATGAAGTCAACATCACAACGACGATCGCTAATTGAGGCCACAATCTTAGTCTGTTTCATCTCTTTATACCTTTAAATTTAGGTGCAAAGATACAAAAAATATATATTTTTAGAAAAAAATCCTGTTTAAATTTTCTTATCTCACTGAAAAACAGTATCTTTGCAGTCCGAAAATGAAACATTAAAATAATTATAGAGATGACAAAAGCAGAAATAATCAACAAAATCGTTGAAGACACGGGCCTTCCTAAGAAGGATGTCGCTGCTACGGTAGAGGCATTCATGGAGGAAATCCGTAACTGTATGGCTGTCGAGAAAGAGAATGTATATCTCAGAGGATTTGGTACATTCAGTGTGAAGCGTCGCGCTCAGAAGACAGCTCGCAATATTTCGAAGAACACCACCTTGGTGATTGCAGCACACGACATTCCCGCTTTCAAGCCAGCCAAGAGTTTCCTTGAGAAGATGGCGAAGTAAAGACAACTTAATCAAAATTTCAATTTTAAATATTTAGAATTATGCCAAACGGAAAAAAGAAGAAGGGCCACAAGATGGCTACTCACAAGCGTAAGAAGAGACTGCGCAAGAATCGTCATAAGAGCAAGTAAGCTCTTGGTGACGCAAGCAAAGAGAAATGAAAGGAGTGTTGCCGAGATAATCGGCGCACCCCTTTTGCTTTTTTAAGTAACCCTAACGTCAAGACAAGACAAGACAAGACAAGAAGAAAATGACAAGCGAAGTAATTATCGATGTCCAGCCGAAGGAGATTTCCATCGCCCTGCTCGAAGACAAGAATCTGGTGGAATACCAGAACGAGAAGCGCGAAGAGGCAAGCTACTCCGTAGGCAACATCTATCTGGGCAAGGTGCGCAAGCTGATGCCTGGACTGAACGCCTGCTTCGTGGAAGTAGGCTCTGAGCGCGATGCCTTCTTGCATTATCTGGACTTAGGCACTCAATTCAGCTCTTATGAGAAATACCTGAAACAGGTACAGAGCGACAAAAAGAAACTTTATCCCATTTCAAAGGCTACCCGATTGCCTGACCTGCCTAAGGAAGGCAGTGTGCAGAACATTCTGAAAAAAGATCAGGAGATTTTGGTGCAGGTAGTCAAGGAGCCCATTAACACCAAGGGGCCACGATTGACGTGCGACTTGAGTTTTGCAGGGCGTTACATGGTGCTCATCCCCTTTGGCGATAAGGTTTCGGTTTCTTCAAAAATCAAAAAAGGCGAGGAACGCACCCGACTGAAACAACTCGTGCAAAGCATCCGTCCCAAGAACTTCGGCGTGATCGTACGTACTAGCGCTGAAGGCAAGCGTGTAGCTGAACTGGATGCAGAGTTGAAGGTGCTGGTAAGACGCTGGGAAGATGCAATTACAAAGGTTCAGAAAGCCACTACGACACCCGTGCTGTGCTTCGAGGAGACAGGACGTGCCGTAGCCATGTTGCGCGACTTGTTCGACCCAACCTACGACGGCATTCATGTGAACGACGAGACCATCTACCAGCAGGTTCGCGACTATGTTTCACTGATTGCCCCAGACAAGGTGGACATTGTGAAGTTGTATAATGGCACCGTGCCTATTTTCGACAACTTCAATGTGACGAAGCAGATCAAGTCATCGTTCGGCAAGACAGTGAACTACAAGCGTGGAGCCTACCTTATCATCCAGCACACAGAAGCCATGCACGTAGTTGACGTGAACTCGGGCAATCGTACTCGCGCAGAAAACGGTCAGGAGCAGAACGCACTGGAAGTAAACCTCGGTGCTGCTGATGAATTGGCCCGTCAGTTGCGATTGCGCGATATGGGCGGCATCATCGTGGTAGACTTTATCGACATGAATCTGGCTGAAGACCGTCAATTGCTCTATGAACGCATGTGTAAGAACATGGAGAAAGACAGAGCTCGCCACAACATCCTACCGCTGTCCAAGTTCGGACTGATGCAGATTACGCGTCAGCGTGTCCGTCCAGCCATGGATGTCAATGTAGAAGAAACCTGCCCCACCTGCTTTGGCAAGGGTAAAATCAGGTCGTCCATCCTGTTTACCGACCAACTGGAGAGCAAGATTGACCGCCTAGTCAACAAGATAGGCATTCGCAAGTTCTATTTGCATGTTCATCCTTACGTGGCCGCCTATATCAATCAGGGCCTCGTATCGCTGAAACTCAAATGGCAGATGAAATACGGTATGGGTGTACGCATCGTACCGTCACAGAAACTCGCCTTCCTGCAATATGAATTCTA
>Ga0256405_10007782_pt1 | contig 15795 bp, 12 predicted proteins | sample RumenRJG_02DNA_FD_189096 | JGI IMG/M metagenome (GOLD analysis project Ga0256405, IMG submission 189096) | Bovine rumen microbial communities from Lethbridge, Alberta, Canada - RJG_02 | ecosystem: Host-associated > Mammals > Digestive system > Stomach > Rumen | place: Canada: Alberta... | reverse complement strand
TATAAAACTTTGGATCAGATTCCTTTTGCAGTTCAGAAAGCATTTATCGCGATTGAAGATGAACGTTTCTATGAACATACCGGAGTGGATATACAGGGTATCTTCAGAGCTGGTTTTAAAATGGTGCTTTCAGGCGGCGAGGATGCACAGGGCGCCAGTACGATAACGCAGCAGCTTCTTAAAAATCAGGTTTTTTCGGGCGGTGAAGAAGGTACAAAGATAGCAAAAGTCGAAAGAAAGATTCAGGAGCAGTTTCTTGCGATCCAACTTGAAGGAAAATATTCAAAGGACCAGATTCTTGAATACTATCTTAATACGATAAATCTCGGACAAAATACACTCGGAGTTGAAACGGCTTCACAAAGGTATTTTGGCAAAAGTGTCAGTGAGATCACTATTTCAGAAGCGGCAGTAATTGCTGCTATCACTAAAAACCCTACAAACAACAATCCTATCACGAATCCGGAAAGAAATGGGGACCGTCGTGCAGAGATTCTCAAAAAAATGAAGGAGCAGGGTTATATAAGTGATGCAGAGTACACTGATGCTGTAAACGATGATGTTTATGCCCGTATTCAGGCTGTAAATACCGAGATAACAGAGTCAAACAACGTCTATTCATATTATGTTGATGCGACGATACAGCAGGTGGTAAAGGATCTTTGTGATAAGAAGGGCTATACAACAGCTCAGGCGTATAATCTTCTTAATTCAGGAGGTCTTTCGATATATACATATCAGGATCCGGTAATACAGAAGATATGTAATAAAAATGTTGCCAATAAGGATTTTTATGCATCAGTTCCGCAGAAATGGCAGCTTACCTATGCACTTTCTGTGCAAAAGAAGGATGGAAAGACGATAAACTATTCTGAGGGCAGTATCCAGAATATGTTCGGACTTTCAAATATGCTTTTTAATAAAAAGAGTGATGCCAAACCTTATATCGAAAAATTCAAGAAAAAGATCATGGGTAAAAAGGATGTTATCCTTGGTGAAAACATCAGTTACTCAATAGAACCGCAGATGTCCGTAACAGTAATGGATCAGAGTACAGGTGCCGTTCAGGCGGTTGTAGGAGGAAGAGGTAAAAAGACAGGAAATCTTACTCTCAACAGGGCAACAGACACAACAAGGCAGCCGGGCTCACTTTTTAAGGTACTTTCAACCTACCTGCCGGCTCTTGATATTGGTGGTGAGACCCTTGCAAGTGTGGGCGATGATTCCCTTTACTATTATCCTAATTCGGACAAGCAGGTACATAACTGGTGGGGAGACAGCTACGAGGGTCTTTCATCCTATAGACGTGGTATATACCGCTCAATGAATATAGTTACAGTAAAGGCACTTGAAAAGCTTGGTTTGCAGCCAGCTTTGGCTTATCTTGATTCACTTGGATTTACGACTATCACAGAAAATGATGCGAATCTTTCGCTTGCGCTCGGAGGACTTAGTCTGGGTGTTTCCAATCTTGAGATAACTGCTGCCTATGCGGCTATAGCAGACAAGGGTGTATATCATTCACCTATGTTCTATAGCAAGGTGCTTGACCATGACGGTAAAGTCATACTTGAAAATGAGCCGGTTACAAGACAGGTCATGAAGGATTCTACGGCATTTTTACTTACAGATGCCATGCATGATACCCTTACAAGACCGGATGCAACAGGTGCCAATGCTGCACTTGCCAACAGCCAGATGGGACAGGCGGCAAAGACCGGTTCTTCAACTGAATATAATGATATCTGGATCTCAGGTTATACGCCATACTATACATGTACAGTTTGGTCTGGCTTTGACAACAATGGAAGCCAGTCAAATTATTCTTTGTATCATCTGAAGATATGGAAAGCTATAATGGATGATATAAATACAAAGAAAAAACTGAAAACAAAGCATTTTAAAAAGCCTAAGGATATCACAACAGCAGCAATCTGTACAAAGTGCGGCAAGCTTGCTGTAAAAGGTCTTTGTGATCATGCAGAAGATGGAAATGATATAAAAACAGAATATTTTGCAGTAGGTACAGTTCCTACAGCAACCTGTACGTGTCATGTAAAAGTAAAGATATGTAAGGGATCCGGCAGGATAGCAAATGAGTATTGTCCAAAAGATCAGGTGGAAGAGAAGGTTCTCTTATATAAAAATGAATCTCTGACTCAGAAGGATTCTTCCGGTAAGGAAGTTGTGAGAAAGTGTAAGACAAAAGATACACCATATATCCTCACTCCTGAAATGAAGGGAAAAGTATGTAAGGTACATGGACCTGAAACAGCATCCGAAGAAGAAAGTGGTGGCGAGGACGATACAGAGAAGGAAGAGCAGACCTTAAAGCCGGAATCGGAGTATGAGGAATGATGAATGATTACAGAACTGTAATAGAAGAGGGAACAGGCGAGATTGAAGTCAAGAAATCCCGTTTTCTTTCGGTATTATGCCACGTTTCATCAACAGATGAGGCAGAGGAAGTCCTTAAAAATAATAAAAAGAAGTATTATGATGCCTCCCATAGCTGTTCTGCTTATATCTTAAATTCAGATGCAGGGGTTCGCCATTCAAGTGATGATGGCGAACCTTCAGGGACAGCAGGGAAACCTATTTTAGATGTTCTGTCAGGAGCCGGGCTTTCAGACTCTATGATTATAGTAACAAGATATTTTGGAGGGACACTGCTTGGAACCGGCGGACTTGTAAGAGCTTATTCTGCGGCAGCAGCAAAGGCAATTGAAAATGCGGTTGTGGTAGACGTGAAAAGTGCCATTTTGACAAAGTTTTCCCTTGATTATACCTTGTTTCCTAAACTTGACCATATTGCGAAAGAGAATGATATAGATATTGCTTCTGTGGAATATCTTGATGTTGTAAATGTAAGCCTTTTGATAGGAAATCGGGATGAGGACAGGTTTTACAAGGAACTTACAGAGGCAACCGCTGGCAGGGTGACGCAGGAGGCGGTTAAAAGCAGAAAAGAATGTGTGTATTATATGAAAGACCTCTCTCCGGTCTTTCTATAGAAAAGGAATTTAGATGAAGTCATTTCAGGTTGAAAATGTCAGGGAGTTTATGCAAAAACTTCTCATGGAAAACGTTTTTGATAATTTTTTGATTGTTTCTTTCAGCATTGATAAGGACATGAGTGTTATCATAGATGGTGAGAGAAATAAAACCTGGTATGATACAGATAGCAAAGATATGCCCTTTTATCTTACGTGGAAAGAAGTAAGGGATACGGTAGCTTTTCTTATCAAAGGCAAGAGATCGCCGCTTCGTATGAAGGCTGTGTTTAGACTGTCAAAAGAAAATACAGAAAAGTTACTTTTAAATGTAGAAAATAATGGCAATACTTCTGCGGCTGATACCGCCTTTTGCTGGAACATGCGATTTGAGGAAGGGACGCTTATCATAACTACCGGAGTTTCTTCAAATGATTTCAGGCTCATACCTGTTTTGAACGAAATCTGGGATAAGGATATTCTCATTTTTCTAAAACACTTTGGCATAGTCTGTCTTGAAAACAGATAGTGGGCTATACTTAAACATAAACCCGTTTTCGTTGGTGTCGCTGCAGGCACGACACCGATGAGCACCATGCCTGCGGTAAGGTAGAGGATAATGAAAGTATTAGTTACAGGTGGAGCAGGCTATATAGGAAGCCATACATGTGTAGAACTTCTTAATGCCGGACATGAAGTAGTTGTATTTGATAACCTTTATAATTCAAGTAAAGAGGCTATCAATAGAGTGGAAAAAATCACAGGCAAAAAGGTGCGTTTCTATGAGGCGGATATGCTTGACAGAAAGGCAATGGATCAGATCTTCGAAGAAAATAAGATAGATGCAGTTATCCATTTTGCCGGATATAAGGCAGTAGGCGAGTCTGTTCATAAGCCGCTCGAATATTACCACAATAATCTTACAGGAACTCTTACTTTGTGCAGCTCAATGCAGGCTCATGGGGTTAAAAATATAATCTTTTCTTCATCAGCAACGGTATATGGCAATCCGTCAAAGCTTCCTATTACAGAAGATCTTCCGCATGGCACAGCTTTTTCACCTTATGGTGCCACAAAGATGATGCAGGAACAGATGTTCAATGACTTCCATGTTGCAGATCCTGATTTCAGCGTTATCCTTCTCAGATATTTCAACCCTATCGGCGCGCATGAGTCTGGGCTTATCGGTGAGGACCCTAAGGGTATACCAAACAACCTTGTTCCTTATATCGCTCAGGTTGCAGTTGGAAAGTTATCTAAACTCGGAATATTTGGAAATGATTATCCGACAAAGGATGGTACCTGTATCAGGGATTATATACATGTAGTCGATCTTGCAAGAGGTCATGTTCTTGCACTTAAGAAATTTGAAGAAAAGCCGGATGTGCGCATTTATAATCTCGGTACAGGCGATGGGTATTCTGTTCTCGATGTTTTCCATGCATTTGAAAAGGCTTGTGGCAAGGAGCTTCCATTTGAATTCAAGCCACGCAGAAATGGAGATATTCCGGAATGCTATTGCAATCCTACTAAGGCTTTTAAAGAGCTTGGTTTCAAGGCTCAATATGGCATAGAGAAGATGTGTGAAGACTCATGGAGATGGCAGTCTTCAAATCCGAACGGATACAGAGAGGCATAACAGATAGAAAAAAGAAACCGTTAAATGCGGTTTCTTTTTTTATGGAACAGAAGTTAATAAAAACTTTAGCACTCAAATCAAACGAGTGCTAACAAAATTATTGACATTTCTACCTGAAGAGATTACAATGTGATTGTATCAAGTAAAAAAATATGTTGTACGCAATGTAAAAAGGAAGTGTTTAAATGAGTTCGGAAAAGGGATCTTTATCTATCGCATCGGAGAATATTTTTCCGATAATCAAAAAATGGCTCTATTCAGATCATGATATCTTTCTTCGTGAGCTTGTTTCTAATGGCACTGACGCTATAACAAAATTAAAAAAGTTAGAGGGTGTTGGTGAGTGGACAGCTCCGGAGGAAAATCATTATAAGGTTGATGTTATAACTGACAGCGAAGCCAAGACTCTTACCATTATAGATAATGGTATCGGTATGACAGCTGATGAAGTTAAAAAGTATATCAACCAGATTGCTTTTTCAGGAGCTAAAAGCTTTTTGGAAAAATATAAGGACAAGTCTGACAGTGAACAGATTATAGGTCATTTTGGACTTGGGTTCTATTCAGCATTCATGGTAGCAGACAGGGTTACTATCGATACACTTTCATATATTGAGGGTTCAACACCAGTTCACTGGTCAAGTGAAGGCGGCATCGACTATGAAATGGAAGATGGCGACCGTACAGAGCGTGGGACCAAGATAACCCTTTATTTAAATGACGAGTCCTACGAATTTTCAAATGAATATAGAGTCAAAGAAATCCTTGAAAAGTATTGCTCATTTATGCCTGTTGAAATATATTACACAAGCATGGATGAAGAACGTAAAAAGGCAAAGGAGCAGGATAAGGTAGTAGATGCACCTGCTGATGATGCAAATAAGGACGGTGCAGGCAAGGAAGAGGCAAAGAAGGAAGAAGCACCAAAGCCTGTAAATGAGATTCATCCTCTTTGGACAAAGAGAGCAGCAGATGTCAAAGATGATGAGTACAAGGAATTTTATCGTAAAGTATTCAGAGATTACAAGGAACCTCTTTTTTGGATACACCTCAATATGGATTATCCTTTCAACCTTAAGGGAATCCTTTATTTCCCAAAGATCAATTCAGAATATGATGCAGTCGAGGGAACAATAAAGCTTTATAACAACCAGGTATTTATCGCAGATAATATCAAAGAAGTTATACCTGAGTATCTTCTTCTCTTAAAGGGAGTTATAGATTGTCCTGATCTTCCTCTTAACGTATCAAGAAGCGCTCTCCAGAACGATGGCTTTGTTAAGAAGATATCAGATTATATTACCAAAAAGGTAGCTGAAAAGTTATCGGGCCTTTGCAAAACAGACAGAGAAAATTATGAGAAGTACTGGGATGACATCTCTCCATTCATCAAGTATGGTATATTAAGAGACGAAAAGTTTGCTGATAAGATGAAGGACTACGTTCTTTTCAAGGATCTTAATGATAAATACGTTACCCTTAAGGACTATGTGGACAGCATAAAGCCTGCTGAAGAAAAGACAGAGGATGCCGGTACTGCTGAAAAGCAGGAAGAGTCTACTGAGACTGCCGATAATAAAGATGAAAATAAGGATTTGGCAGAGGAAAAGCCTAAGACCACAGTATATTATGTAACAGATCCTGTCGCACAGAGTCAGTATATCAATCTTTTCAAGGAAAATAAGCTTAATGCGGTTATGCTTACAACCAAGATTGATGCACCTTTCATCGGTCGTCTTGAAGGAACTCATGAAGACCTCAAATTTATGAGAATAGACGCAGATGTAAATGAAGCTGTAAAGGCAGACGGGGACGATGAAAGCCTTAAGAAGCTTACAGATGAACTTGCAGAACTCTTCAAGAAGCAACTTAACAAAGAAAAGCTTACAGTAAAGGTAGAAAATTTTAAGGATGACAGCGTTTCATCAATGATCACAGTTTCAGAGGAATCACGTCGTATGCAGGATATGATGAGATCATACAATCTTGGTGGTAGCGACATGGATTCAATGACGGATGAAACTCTCATTCTTAATGCCAACAATGAGCTTGTTAAGTATATCGATGAACATAAAGATGATAATGATGCCAATATAAAGATTTTCTGTGAGCAGCTTTATGATCTTGCATCTATAGCCAACAGACCATTAAAGGCAGAAGCTATGACAGCTTTTATTAAAAGAAGTAATGAAATTCTTAAGCTTTTAGCAAAGAAGTGATGTTTTATTACGATTTACGTGATTTTAGACTTGCATTATTTTAAAATTACTGTAAAATAGAGAACGGCGTGTATATACGCCGTTCTTTTTGTGTCTTATGACAGGATACTGTAAAAATTTTTTTATAAAGGAGATTAAATGATCCAGGCAAGCAATATAACACTCAGACTTGGCAAGAGAGTACTGTTTGAAAATGTAAATATTAAGTTTACAGAGGGCAACTGTTATGGTCTTATCGGTGCCAATGGTACCGGAAAATCAACTTTCCTCCGTATTCTTTCAGGTCAGCTTGAACCTACAAGCGGCGAAATCGTTATTACACCGGGACAGAGATTGTCATTCCTTGAACAGGATCATTTCAAATATGATTCTTATACTGTACTTGATACTGTCATAATGGGGAATAAGAGACTTTATGACATTATGAAGGAAAAGGATGCTCTTTATGCCAAAGAAGATTTCAGTGATGAAGACGGAATAAAGGCAAGTGAACTTGAGAGTGAATTTGCCAACATGAACGGCTGGGAAGCAGAGGCGGATGCTGAATCACTTCTTAATGGTCTTGGAATAGAGACAGAGCTTCACTATAAGCTTATGAGCGAGATTGATGCTAATCTTAAGGTTAAGGTCCTTCTTGCAAAGGCCCTCTTTGGTAATCCGGATATACTTCTTCTTGATGAGCCTACCAACCATTTGGATATGGACGCTATACAGTGGCTTGAAGAATTTCTTATCAACTTTGACAATACTGTGATCGTTGTTTCACACGACAGATACTTCCTTAATAAAGTCTGCACATTTACCGCAGATATTGATTATGGTAAAATTCAGCTTTATGCAGGAAATTATGACTTCTGGTATGAATCAAGTCAGCTTATGGTCCGCCAGATGAAAGAGGCGAATAAGAAGAAGGAAGAGAAGATAAAGGAACTTCAGGAATTCATCAGAAGGTTCTCTGCCAACGCAAGTAAGTCAAAGCAGGCTACTTCAAGAAAGAGAGCACTTGAAAAGATTGAACTTGATGATATTAAGCCAAGTAGCCGTAAGTATCCTTTCATAGATTTCCGTCCTTCACGCGATATTGGAAATGAAGTGCTTACTGTAAGTCATATTTCAAAGACAATAGACGGAGAAAAGGTTCTTAACGATGTATCCTTTATCCTTGGAAGAGAAGATAAGGTTGCGTTCGTAGGCCCTGATGCCAAGGGCATTTCCGCACTTTTTGCCATACTTGCAGGCGAGATGGAGCCGGATGAAGGCGACTATAAGTGGGGGGTTACCACTTCGCAGGCATATTTTCCAAAGGACAATACAAAGCTTTTTTCGGGTGATGAAAATATAACGGAATTTCTTATGCCTTTTTCACCAGAAAAAGATGTGACTTATGTAAGAGGATTCCTTGGAAGAATGCTCTTCCCTGGTGATGCTGGCGTTAAGAAAGTAAAGGTTCTCTCCGGTGGTGAGAAGGTGCGTGTTCTTCTTTCAAAGATGATGATTATGGCAAGCAATGTACTCTTACTTGATGAACCAACGAACCACCTTGATATGGAATCGATCACAGCACTTAATAACGGACTTATAAAATTCCCTGGTGTTATTCTTTTTACATCACAGGATCACCAGTTTATTCAGACTATAGCCAACAGAATAATAGAATTGACTCCAACAGGGCTTATTGATAAGATTGGAACTTACGATGAATATCTTGAGAGTGATGAAATGGCAAGAAAACGTCAGGTAATGAACTTCTCTGAAGAAGACCTTGAGGCAGATGATCTTACTGAAGATGAGAGTATCGAAAGGTAATGCGTTATTCAGAAATTTTTGATTAAGGGGGAAATCATGGTTCTTATAAATATTCTTGGATACTATTCAGAAGAAAAGGGAGGATATCTTCCTGCTACGGCAGGATTTGCTGTAATCTGGACTGCGATCATTATTTTGCTTATGCTTGGAGCCTTTGTGGTAAGCAGAAGAAACAGTGTCAGATTACAGACGACACAGCTTGTTTTCTGTGCTATGGCAATAGCACTTGCCGCAGTGACAAGTATGCTTAAGATATATCATTTTCCTTTTGGCGGGTCAATTACTCTGTTTTCAATGCTTTTTATTACGGCAGTCGGATACTGGTATGGAACCGGCATAGGTGTAATGACAGGGGTAGCATATGGTTTTATACAATTGATGATAGATCCACAGATATATTTTCCACTTCAGGTAATCGTTGACTATGTACTTGCATTTGGAGCGCTTGGATTGTCCGGAATATTTGCAAAGAGTAAAAATGGACTTGTGAAGGGGTATCTTGTCGGTGTTCTCGGGAGATATTTCTTTGCAGTTATTTCAGGAGCGCTTTTCTTTGGTGAATATGCGTGGGACGGCTGGGCCCCAATCCCATATTCGCTGGCATATAACGGAGCTTACATTGGAGCGGAGATGGCGCTTACGCTTGTGGTGCTTGCTATTCCTGCTGTTAGAAATGCATTTGATTATGTTAAAAGAAATGCATGCGTAGAACAGTCACATGCGTGACCTGTATTGAATCTTAGTATTAAAAAAACTCTGTATATTTTATACAGAGTTTTTTTATGCCCATTATTCGGTAATTATTACATATCTTTTTTTCTTTACACTTTTTCCTATGCAATCAACAAAAGTATATGTAAGTGTATATTTACCGGGAGTGTAGTAATCTATCTCACCGGTTATATCTACGTCATCAGTCTGATTCTTACCAACTGAATTTATAGCTTCAACGCCTTTAAGGAGATTGTAAGAACCCTGACCGTATTTTAATTTTAAACTTTTATTGATTGTTAAGGTTGGAGTAAGGTTGTTGTAAGGATTTTCAGGAGACCATCTGTCTGTAGGGTCCCAACCGCCTCCAAGAGCACGAACTATGTTGTCCGGCTTGCCGAGAGGACCGGGGTTAGCTTCATCGTCATAAAATGTTACTTTGGTGCCAGTTGGACAGTTAAGGTAAATCCATCTGGCATCTGCGACACAAAGTCTTATGCAGCCCATGGAACGCTTTTCACCTAACCTATCAAACTCGCCTTGCTCTACGTTGGAAGGATCTTTTGTCCAATATGGAACAGAGTGAAAAAGGATATGGTCAACTATCCTGCTTGCATATTGTGAATAGGTTCCGCCAAACATGAGACGCCAGCGATATTTTTCGCCTAATCTGTATGTGCCTAAAGGGGTGTCCTGTCCGCAGGACGCAAGCATCGCACGTATAGGCGTATATTTGTCGTCAACTTTTTTATAGGCAGTTACAACATTTTGCTTTCTGTTTACTTTTAAATAATAAGTAGTGCTGTCAGCAGCCTTTGCTGTGAGAGGACAGAGGAGCTGGATTACAAGGGACGCAATCAGCAACAGTATATGATATTTGATTTTTTTCATGTTATGACCTTGCAGCAGGCATAGTGCTCATCAGTGTCATGCCTGCAAAGACAGTGATGAAAGCTCTTTTTAAGCTTTATATTTGTGTAGAAAACTTTTAAGCAACAGTTAATAGATTAATATAGTAATGTGTCGGAATGTTGTCATTTTTATAAAGACTTCTTTACAGAATTGAGTATTCCTGTTAAACTGTGAAATGTTGTGATAATGATGATGCCAGTGTTGAAATATTGATGAGGGCAGTATACTGCATGTAAAATGCGCCTGCCTCCTACCATTTAGTCGGGGGCAAATGTTTTTGACTTCGACATCATTGTATCGTTAAATAATAACTGATAATAGTGAGGTTCTCATGGAATTTGATGTGATCATTCCTACCTATAAGCCGGGAGACGAATTAAAAAGACTGCTTCGTGGAATTGCTGAGCAAACTTGCAAGCCTTCCAAGGTGGTTATTATAAATACGGAAAAAAAGTTCTGGAACAGAAGTTTTGAACAGATTATTCCTGTTGAGGTTCATCATATAAAAAAGAAGGAATTTGATCATGGCGGCACAAGACGTATGGCAGCAGAACTGTTGGATTCTGAATGTTTTGTCTGCATGACACAGGACGCAAGACCTGCGGATAAGTATCTTTTTGAAAATCTGCTTAAGGACTTTTTAGATGAAAATATAGCGGCAGCATACGCAAGACAGATAACAGATGCGAATGCAGGTGATATAGAACGGCTTACAAGGAGATTTAATTATCCTGAAGAGAAACAGATAAAGAGTTCAAAGGATATTGAAAAACTTGGAATAAAAGCATGGTTCCTTTCTGATGTGTGTGCTGCATATAAGAAGAAGGCTTATCTTGAGACTGGAGGCTTCGTTAAAAGGACTGTATTCAATGAGGATATGCTGATGGCGGCAGCCCTTATGGACAGGGGATATAAAATAGCGTATGAACCAGAGGCGAGAGTCGTACATTATCATGAATATAGCGCAAGAGAACAGTTTCACAGAAATTTCGATTTAGGGGCTTCACATACAGAATATCATGATGTTTTTGGAAGAGTAAAAAGTGAATCTGAAGGAATCAGAATGATAAAAATGGTGACTTCACACCTTTTAAAAATAAAAAAGCCATGGCTTGTCTTTAAATTTTTATGGCAGAGTGCTGCGAAGTATGCCGGTTATAAAATGGGAAGAAATTATAGAAAGCTGCCTAAAAAGCTGGTTTACAAGGCTTGCTCCAATAAAGCGTATTTTAAGCAGGAATTTAAAGAGAGAATGAAGCATTGACAAAACAGTAAAAAGGAATTATCATAACCTTGTTAATTCTTACTAAATTACTAGGTTATGATCCGGAGGCTTTTCTTGAAAATATCAACAAAAGGAAGATATGGACTCAGAGCTGTTCTCGATCTTGCTATGTACGACATAGGGGAGGAGCCTGTGAGTCTTACTGAAATTGCAGACAGACAGCAGATTTCTGCAAACTACCTTGAACAGCTTATGAGCAAACTGAAAAAGGCAGATATAGTTAAAGGTGTTAGAGGAGCCCAGGGTGGGTATCACATGGCAAGACCCGCTTCAGAAATTTCAGTCGGCGAGATACTAAGAGCTCTCGAAGGAAATCTTGATCCGGTTGAGTGCGGGGAAATAACAGACAGCGGTTTTACGTGTTCGAGTGCAGAAACATGTGTTACGAAATTTGTTTGGAAAAAAATTTCAGATGCAATTAATGATGCAGTTGATCATCTTATGCTCTCAGAACTTGCAGATGAAGGACGGATTCTTGTTGAAGATGCAGGTAAAGAAGCAAATCTGGGTGGATGTTAGTCGGATTTGAAAGGAAAATGATGTCAGAAAAAGTAGTTGTCGGTCTGTCGGGCGGTGTGGATTCTTCTGTTGCGGCATATCTGCTTAAACAGCAGGGTTATGATGTTATAGGCGTTACAATGCAGGTTTGGAATTTCGATGATGCGCCTGACTGTGCTGCAAAGAGCTCTGTTGAAGATGCCAAAAAAGTTGCGTCGGCACTGAAAATCCCTTTTTATGTATTTGATTTTAAAAATGAGTTCAGAAAATACGTTGTGGATCGTTTTGCTGCACAGTATGCAAGCGGAAGAACACCAAATCCATGCCTTATCTGCAACAGATATGTAAAGTGGGAAGCGTTGCTTAACAGGGCAAATGCCTTGGGGGCAGAGTATGTTGCTACAGGGCATTATGCAAGGATAGACAGACTTGCGAACGGCAGATATTCCATAGTAAATTCGCTGACAGCAGCTAAAGATCAGACTTATGCTCTTTATAATCTTACCCAGGATCAGCTTGCTCATACTATACTTCCGATAGGAAAATTCGAGAAGACGAGAATAAGGGAGATAGCAGAGGAAGCAGCTCTTCCGGTAGCCGCAAAACCCGACAGTGAAGAAATATGTTTTATTCCTGATGGAGACTATGCGGCTTTTTTAAAGAAGGAATATTCGTTAGACGATGGCAAAGGCAAGTTTATCGACACTGACGGAAACGTTCTTGGAGAGCATAGAGGCATAATACATTATACGATAGGACAGAGAAAAGGACTTGGGATTGCCTTTGGAAAGCCAATGTATGTAAAACAGATTAACCCTGAGGACAAAACTGTTACCCTATCGTCAAATGAGAAACTTTTTGAAAAAGATGTTGTGGCTGATAATGTGAATTTTATGGCATACAGTATGGATGAACTTGTTGAAATGTCAAAAAATGGAGAAACATTTATCGGCAAGATAAGATACAATCATCGTGGTGATGAGTGCAGTATTTCTTTTACAGATGAAAATGGTGCAAGGCTTATCAAAAATGAAAATGATATAAAACAGATCAGAGTTATGGCACATTTTGAGGGCGGTGTGAGAGCACCTGCTCCGGGGCAGGCTTTGGTGATTTACGACAGAAATGGAAATATAGCCTGTGGAGGAGAAATTCTGTCCTCATGTTGAAATGTGCCTGTTTCGTATTATTTGTTTCTTTTTATGATAGGCAGGTTTAGTTTACGGCGGGTGTTTTGCCACCGACGTTACTGTATATGAGGTGATTATGGCTTTTGATGGAATGGTTGTAGCAGGAATAGCCTGCGAATTTAATAAACTTCTTACAGGTGGGCATATTTCAAAGATAGCACAGCCGGAGAAAGATGCGATAGTTATAGCAGTAAAAAATTATTCTAAGGTATATAAGGTATTTCTTTCCGCGTCTCCTAGCCTTCCGCTTGCATATATAACAGAAGAAAGCAGGCAGAATCCTCTTAATGCGCCCAATTTTTGCATGCTTTTAAGAAAACATCTGCAGGGGGCAAAGATACTTGGTGTTGATACACCTGGACTTGAAAGAATAATAAGGATAAGAGTCTCACATCTTGACGAGATGGGAGATGTTGCCGAACGCAGCTTAAATATAGAGATAATGGGCAAGTACAGCAATATAATACTTATTGATGACAAGAACATGGTACTGGATTCGATAAAGAGAGTCAGTATGCTTGTCAGCTCTGTCAGAGAAGTTCTTCCCGGCAAAGAGTATTTTATACCATCTCAGGAAGGCAGAGTAAATCCCTTTGAGGCTGACCTTGCCTATTTTAAAGAAAAAGTCGTGACAAGAGCGATGAGCATAAGAAAAGCAATATATTCATCACTTACAGGCTTTTCGTCATGCATGGCAAATGAACTCTGTGAAAGAGCAGGCGTTGATGCGGATATGCCGACAGCCTCCCTTACAGAGGAGGCTGTTGATAAAATCTATACTGCTTTTTTACAAGTGATGACAGACATTAAAGAGGAAAATTTTGCTCCATGCATATACTACGATAAAGAAGGCAAATCTGTAGAATTCTCAGCTTTAAGACTGTCTGTCTATAAAGATCTGAAGGAGGTGCGCTATGATTCGTTTTCTAAAATGCTTGAGGCTTATTACGGAGAAAAAGACGTATCTGACAGAATAAGGCAGAGGTCTGCTGATCTCAGAAAAGTAATAAGTAATGCGATCGAGAGAGCGTCCAATAAACTTGGGATTTTTGAAAAGCAGTTAAAAGATACCGAGTCAAGAGATAAATACAGAAAGTACGGAGAACTCATTACTACATACGGATATTCCCTGGAAGCCGGAGCAAAGGTACTTGAATGTGAAGATTTTGAAACGGGCAAAATGCTTAAGATAAATCTGGATCCGGATATACCTGTAATTGCAAATGCGAAGAAATATTTCGACCGATATGACAGATTAAAGAGGACTAATGAGGCTGTAGCTATACAGAAAAAAGAAACAGAAGAAGAACTTATACATCTGCAATCGATGATGACAGCGCTTGATCTGGCTGAAAATGAAGGCGACCTTGGAGATATCAGGACTGAGCTTGCTGATTTTGGATATGTAAAAAAACACCTGACAGGCAAGAAAGGAAGAAAGCAGGAAAAGAGCAGGCCACTTCATTTTATCTCAACAGATGGTTTTGATATATATGTTGGAAAGAATAATTATCAAAATGACAGACTCACTTTCAAGATGGCACAAGGCGGAGACTGGTGGTTTCATGCTAAAAAGTGTGCAGGCTCCCATGTTATTCTTATAACAAATGGAAGAGAAGTACCGGACAGAGCTTTTGAAGAGGCAGGCAGGCTTGCAGTGCATTATTCAAGTGCTAATAAATCAAAGGGGATGGAAGGCGACGGCATAAAGCACGAAGTTGATTATGTATTGAAGAAGGAAGTCAAAAAGCCTAATGGGGCGAAGCCAGGATTTGTAGTATATTATACCAATTATTCACTTATGGCAGATACAGATATATCGATGCTTAAGGAAGTTTGATTTCTGATCTGCAGAAAGGATGGAGATATGGCAGCAAATATATTGGTTGGCGCTATTATAGCAATACTTATCATACTTGATATCAGGTATATCTTTAAGAAGAATAAGAGCGGTGAGTGCATTGGCTGTGTGGCAGCTGAGCATGGCTGCAGCGGACACGGAGCGTGCCATGGCGGAAAGAAAATGACCAAAGAGGAAATAAAAGCAGCTGCTGATAAATTCATGGCAATGAAAAGAGATAAGGAAACTGAGACATCGTGAAGCGATGCCTCGTAGCCCCTAACATTTACGATAGGTGATCAATAATGTCAGGGGAATCTAATTGTATATTCGTTAGGATACAGATAAGTACAACTGAATAATTAGATTAGCAGGAGATATAGTGGATGAGCTTAGACTTGTCCACTATATTTAGTTAATAATATAGTAATTGATGTATCTTGTATAATTATCAGAATTGTTTTAAAAATAAGACGAAAAGCACCGAATTGTGCGAATTTAAAAAATAATAGAAAAAACTTGAAAAAAAGGGGTTGACGAACGCCTCATCATGTGTTAATATATTACTCGTTCGCTGCGGAACACAAACAAAACCACAGAGAACAAAACAAAGAACTTTGACAACTGAACAGTGAGACAATCTTGAAAAGCTTTGAGATAAAAATAAGAACGATGCTTAAGAAATTAAGCGCAAACCTAAAG
>Ga0256405_10007779_pt1 | contig 15800 bp, 17 predicted proteins | sample RumenRJG_02DNA_FD_189096 | JGI IMG/M metagenome (GOLD analysis project Ga0256405, IMG submission 189096) | Bovine rumen microbial communities from Lethbridge, Alberta, Canada - RJG_02 | ecosystem: Host-associated > Mammals > Digestive system > Stomach > Rumen | place: Canada: Alberta... | reverse complement strand
ATAATCAAAATATTCAAATTCGGATCAATTTGCGGCGCATCATGAAAAATATTACCCTTGCCGGTAGCAAATTTGGGTTCGTCATCAATAAAAAAAGCACAATCAGCTCCCAACCGCGAAGCCTCTTCTATAAGTTGTTCTCTCGAAAGTCCAAATCTAAAATATTCATTAGCAGCCTTTAAGAAAAAAGCCGCATCAGAAGAACCGCCGCCAAGACCGGCACCGGCTGGAATATTTTTAAACAATCGAATTTCCAATGGAGGAATATCAAATTTCTCACGAAGGATATCAAGTGCACGTTCTACAAGATTTTTTTTGCCGTCACTTTGAATTTTTATTCCGGAAATTACAAAGTTATCTTTGCCGGTTTCACTTTGAAAAAATTCAAGACTATCAAATAATTTCACCGGATAAAATATGGTTTCAATATCGTGAAAACCATCTTCACGGCGCTTTGTGATGTTAAGTCCGATGTTGATTTTAGCGTTAGGAAAAACTATCATTTTATAAAGACTAAATTGTTGTTATCTAATTAATATACAAAAAGTTGACTAAAATTATGTTTTAATTGTAGGTTACATATTGAAATCTACCGCAGCCACCGAAATCATGTATGGTTTCAGCCATTCTACAACATTAAGATGTGCCGGATGTGTTGAGTAAAAATTCAAATCGTCAACCGACTTGAAATCAACCTCCAAAGCAAAATCGTATGACATCTCGCCGTGAATAAAATCTTGTCCCGAAACCAATTTTTGGATAACAGAAATTTTGGAAGGCAACTCCGCAAATTTCTCTTTCAACTGGCTGCAAATCCGGTCTTTAGTCATACCGTTTGCATCTTTTATCCTGAAAAAAACGATGTGTCTTATCATAACTATACAATTTTAAATGTTAATTCATGCAAAATTAGTCAGTAAATTGTCAAAATCATAATTTTTTTAATTGTTTTTATACAACAACAATATAACAATTTAATTTTCAGACAATTATATATTCAAAACAAAAATTAAGGATTTTTTTTTATGTCACAATAATAAAGATAGTATATTTGCAGTAAACAAGTAAATAAAACAACATGTTCACAAAAGTATTTGAAATATTAGGCAAAATATTCAATGCGTCAGTATCAGACACTTACGATATTCCGACCGAATTGAATTGCTACAAAGATGATATCAACAATCTTAAACAAATTATCAACAATTATTATAATTACAACGGTTGGTTTTACCCGGAATTTGTAAAACTTCAATTGACTTCTCTTGGCAAAATGCTTAATCACAACGATTTAGAAGAATTTGCAAAAAGATATCCCGTTACAAAATTATCCGACAAAAAAATTAAAATAATTCCGGCGGGAAATATTCCTTTGGTATGTTTTCATGACATCTTTTGTATCCTGATGTCCGGCAAAAAATGTATCATAAAGTTCTCACAGAAAGATCGTTTGCTGCCGTTTGCCGTTGTTAACATGTTGCAAAAAATAGAACCGCAACTTAAAGACAGAATAATCGAAGAAAAAGATCAACGCTTGGATTTCGACGGAATTATCGCAACCGGAAGCAACAATTCAAGCCGATATTTTGAATATTATTTTGGAAAATATCCGCATATCATTCGCAAAAATAGAAATTCGGTTGCAATTTTGGACGGTACTGAAAACCAAGATGACTACTCAAAACTTGCCGATGATATTTTTGCATATTACGGTTTGGGATGCAGAAGTGTTTCAAAAATCTATGTACCAAAGGATTACGATTATCAAACTTTTTTCAAAAATATTGTTGACAAAGGCGATGTTATAAAAAATCCAAAATATTCCGACAATTACGACTACAACAAAGCTGTATATTTGATGTCGGATAACAAAATTTTGGACAACAATTTTATACTTTTGAAAGAAGATGAAAGAATAAGTTCGCCGGTAGGAGTAATTTTTGCAGAAAGATACGATAATTTAGAATCTTTAGCAGAAAAATTAAATAATATGACTGACGAAATACAATGCATTGTCAGCAAAAAATTAATTCCAAACTTAAAAACCGTAACAATCGGAAACGCTCAAAATCCAAGTATTTTTGACTTTGCCGACGGTGTTGACACGATGAAATTTTTGAAAACAATTCAATAAGATGTACAAGGAATTTAGAAATTCGATGTTGGTTAAAATAGGAATAACAACAATTATCCTATTGTTAATCTATTACTTACGAAATGTATTACTGCCGTTTGCATTATCGTTTGTAATAGCGTACATCCTAAATCCGATTGTAAAGTTTGTAGAAAGATTAGTAAAACGTAGAATAATCGCAGTAATTATCACATTAATTTCTGTTACAACAATATTTACTGCGATAATAGCGGTCTCTATTCCGGTAATTCTCAACGAATCCAATCATTTGTACACATTACTGAAAACCAAACTGTTAGAAAACCAATGGGACGGGCATTTTGCTGAAATTACGGCATTTATCAAAAAGATTTTGGAAAATCTTGAAACCGACGAAAAATGGTCAGCACTACTCACCAGCGGAAATATTTCGAGTTTTACGCAAGCCGTTATGCCAAAAATTGCGGCTTTTTTTTCTAAGACTTTCAATCTGATTTCCAGCATATTAGGTCTTACAATAATTATACTCTACACAATTTTCATCATGAAAGATTACGAGGAAATTTCGCGAGGGGCTCACAATCTGATTCCGGCAAAACATCAAACTAAATTCAACAAATTTATCGAACGATTTCAACACGAAATCAAAAACTATTTTCGAGGACAAGTAGGAATCGTGATTTGCGTGATGATACTTTATTCAATTGGTTTTACAATCATCGGACTGCCAATGGGATTTGTACTTGGAATTTTCATCGGATTACTCAATTTAGTGCCTTATCTTCAGATAGTCGGATTCTTACCGGCGTTTTGTTTGGCATTAACTAAAGCCTTGGAAAACAACTCTCCGTTTTGGATACCCGTTGCACTTACGGCATTGGTATTTGTAACGGTACAAATAATTCAAGATATGATACTTACACCAAAAATCATGGGCAAAAGCACCGGACTGAATCCCGCGATGATACTGCTTTCGTTATCAGTTTGGGGCAAATTGTTAGGATTTTTGGGACTGATTGTAGCAATTCCATTTACCTGTTTAGTAAGGATTTACTACAACGAATATTTAAAAAGCAAAGAAGATGAAAAAACTAATAATAATCTTGGGACCGACAGCTTCGGGCAAAACGGACTTGTCAGTAAAAATAGCACAACAGCTTGAAACTGAAATAATTTCATCAGACTCAAGACAGATATTCCGAGAAATGACAATCGGAACGGCTGTCCCTGAAAAACATTATTTGGAAACTGTAAAACACCATTTGATTCAAACTCATTCTGTTACAGAATATTACAACGCTTACATGTACGAACAGGAAGTGCTGAATATTTTGGAAAACGACATCTTCAAACGCCACGATACAGCTGTGATGTGCGGAGGATCAATGATGTACATCGATGCGGTGTGCAACGGGATAGATTTTGCACCGGATAGGGACGAAAATTTAAGAAACGAACTTTGGAAACGTTTTGAAACGGAAGGAATCGATCAAATGAAAGAAGAATTAAAACGCTTAGACCCAAAGTATTACGAAGAATGTGACTTAAAAAATCATACACGAATTATCAAGGCGTTGGAAGTTTGTATTCAGACCGGCAAACCGTATTCAAGTTTCAGAACCGGAATAAAAAAAGAACGAAATTTTGAAATAATAAAAATAGGACTTAATTATCCGCGTCAAATTCTTCACGAGCGTATCAACAAACGTGTAGACATCATGATGGAGAACGGACTTTTGAACGAAGTAAAAAGTTTGCAAAAATATCAACATCTCATGCCACTCAACACTGTGGGATACAGAGAGTTGTTTGATTATCTCAACAACAAAACGGATTTGGAAACTGCCGTAGAACTCATAAAACGAAATACACGACGCTACGCCAAAAAACAAATTACATGGTTCAACAAAACAATTGACAATCAATGGTTTAATCCGTCAACCGACGAAGAAAAAATCATGCAAAAACTCCAATTGAAATAAAATTGTTTCGAAGGTTTTCACCATCGACCTAAAAATTCATCATCACAACGATGGGTAAAGGAAATCCACAGAATAATAATGAACTTATCGAAATTTTCAATGTAATCACAAAAATTATTTTACTAAACTTTCGCAAGTGATTTAAGTGATTAAAAATCAATAAAAAAAGGCAGCTAAAATTTTGTAAATACACTGAAAATCAGTATATTTAAGTGTCAGAAAAATCATGCTGCCGGACAAAATTACAAAAAATTTCAAAAAAATATCAAATTTTTTTGTCGAAAATTTCGATAATTCAGCCAGTGCCATTTTCACGGTACTTGACATGCTGAAACTTAGCGACAAAAACCTCTGTCTTTCAACCAATTACAATGCGAAATACAGTCAGACTGTTAAATTCATATTAATCCTCCTGATGCCGTTTTTTCGCATCAGAAATGTGTTAAATTATTTTTTCTTCAAGGAATGTAAGCAGCACCTACTACTAAACAGCTGTCAATCAGTGGATTTTGACGCTCAGATAGCTGAGATAACCTTTTCTTTCATAAGGTTCAACATCCTCTCCACGATACTTAGAAAACAAAAGAATGATACAATGGGCGGGTTGTTTGAAGAAATAACCAAAGACACTCTCGAACTACCGATAAATGAACGTATTATTCTATTTATCAGAAATTTAGTTGAAAATATTGAGAAACAATTATACAATTACAAGAACACTTTATTTATTAATTTAGATATTGATAATCAATCAGTTAAAAAAATGATAAAATTGGAATAATATGATTGTTAGTGTGTTATGGCACTTGCGAAAGTTTAGTAATAATACAAGATATTATTAGTTAAATATAAAAGAAATTTTCCGTAGATTAGCACCCATGTCTAAAAAATCTATCTAGCAAATTTGTTGTCAAATAGACAAAAGAGCAAATCCTCTGAATCTTAATATAATCAATTAATTAGCAAACAAATACACATTAAATTTACTGATTGTTAATCAATTACACCACTTACCAAAGTTTTGTAATTAAATAAAAAATTCGTTATTAGAAGTTTTTTCATTAAATTTGCGCAAAAGATTTTGATTGTAACAATGAACTTTAGCATAATTATTCCTCTTTACAACAGACCAAACGAACTTGATGAACTTTTGGAAAGTCTTACCAAACAGACTTCTAAAAATTTTGACGTAATTGTTGTAGAAGACGGCAGCGACATAACAGCAGAAGATGTTATAGAAAAATATCGCAACAAACTGGATTTAAAATACTTCTCAAAACAAAATTCAGGTCCGGGAACAACTCGAAATTTCGGCGCTGAAAAATCTACTAATGATTATTTCATATTTTTTGACAGCGACTGCATAATCCCCGAAAATTATATGGAAATTGTAACTAAAAGATTACAAGACAAATACACAGATTGTTTCGGCGGACCGGACGCAGCATTGCCAACTTTTACTCCCATACAAAAAGCAATAAGCTATGCCATGACTTCTATAATTTCAACAGGAGGAATACGCGGCGCAAGCGAAAAAGCCGGAAAATTTCATCCGAGAAGTTTTAACATGGGATTTTCAAGACAAGTTTTCGAAAAAACAAAAGGCTTTTCTACAATGCGTTTTGGCGAGGATATCGATATGACTCTCAGGATTTTGGAAGCGGGTTTTACAACTCAATTGATAAAAGAAGCGTTCGTTTATCACAAACGCAGAACCGATTTCAGAAAATTTTTCCGACAAATTTTCAATTCGGGATGCGCACGAATCAATTTGTATTTGCGTCACAAAAATTCATTGAAAATCGTTCATCTACTGCCTGCATGTTTCTTGCTCGGAAATATTTTTTGTTTATTAGCAGCAATTGTTACAGCATTGATATTCAAATGTTTATTGTGGGCTTTGATTTGCGTAGCTCCATTAATAATTTTTGTACTACTCGTATTGGTAGATTCATCAACAAAAAACGGTTTAAGAGTGGGAATTCTCTCAATAGAAGCAGTTTACATCCAATTGTGCGCTTACGGAATCGGATTTTTGAAAGCAGTTTGGAACGGACTGATTCTCAAAAAAGGCGACACTACAGGTTTCGTAAAAAATTTCTACAAATAGACGAAAAAATAATACTTTTGCATAAACAAAAATCGATAAGAAGATGTCAACAGAAAAATATAAATTAGAAAAAGCAATACAAGAAATCCTTGATAGCAACAAGGTTTTAGAAAAAATCGGTAAAAGCGTTTGCGTATTCGGTTCGTCATCAATAGAAGAAGGTACAGAATACTATCAACAGGCAGTAGAAACCGGTTATCAACTCGCCAAAGCAGGATTTGCGGTAATTACCGGCGGAGGTCCAGGATTGATGGAAGCTGTTAACAAAGGTGTACAAAAAGCTAAAGGTAAATCAATTGGAATTTGTATGGAATTTCCGGAAATTTGTATCGAAAATGAATACATCGACAAAGAAAATCATCTTTTGTTGTCGGATTTTTCAGCAAGAAAATATCTGTTTTGGAAATTTGCAAACGCTTTTGTTGCATTGCCGGGCGGACTTGGAACTTTGGACGAAATTACTGAATGTCTGACTCTTATGCAGATGAAAAATATTCAGCAACGTCCTTTGATTTTACAAGATAAAAAATTCTGGTCTGGCATGGCTCAATGGCTTGAAAATACTCTGAAAAACGAATACAAAACTATTCGCGAATCAGATATCAATCTTTTTGAAGTAACTGATAATGTGAACGATACAATCACAAAAATTACTAACAAAATCAAATAAAAAAGTTATGAAAAAATTATTATTTCTACTGATATCAATCTTTTTTCTGACAATTTCAGTAAAAGCGCAAGTGCCGTCCGCAACATGTTCACTCTCAAACGCAACACCCAAAGCAGGTGAAATTGTGGTTATGACTGTAAATATTAAAAAATGCGACTTGGCTTGTTACGCTCAGTATCAACAACTTTTGCCGGAAGGTTTTACTGCAACAGAAATTTCAGGACAATCTGACAATGCTAATTTTTATTTTGAAAACAACAAAGTTTTCTATCAATGGTACAAACTTCCGATTGACAAAAGTGTAATTACATTGAAATACAATTTGGCAATTGCTCCCGGCACAAAAATCGGAAAATATGATATTCCGGGCTATTTCAGCTACCAAATGAAAAACCGTTTGGGTGAAATAGAAACCCCGATTTCAATTGAAGTAAAATAAAAAATAGAATTTTCATAAGGAAGGAAGTCTGTCAGGCTTCCTTTTTTATTTTCCAAAAAGAAAATCCATTACTTCAGAATTTTTTACAATTCGTTGCAATTCGTTGTTTTTCAGAATATTATCAACAGAATCAGAAATCAAATCTTTTTTATCCAAAATCCAAATATCATCGGCAAATTTCATTGCCAAATCAATATCGTGAGTAGAAACAAGAATTGAAAGATGTTGATTTTTAGACAATTCTGACAACAATTTCATAATCTCGAATTTTGAAGTAAAATCCAAAAATGCAGTCGGTTCATCCAAAATCATAATCGGACAATTCTGAACTAAGGCTTTGGCAATCAATGCTTTTTGCAATTGTCCGTCCGACAGCTCGGAAATATAACAATTTCTAAGATGTTCGATTTTTAATAATTGTAATGCTGAATCAATTATCTGTCTATCAGCATTTTGCAATCCTCCGAAAAATCCGGTGTAAGGAATTCTGCCAATTGCAATCAGTTCGTAAACTGTCATCAAATCAGCTGAAATCTTGTCGGTAAGTACAAGCGAAATTTTTGTAGAAATCTCTGAAACTGAATAATTTACGATATTTTTTCCAAACAATTTGACTTCACCGGAAAAAGGTTTCAACGAGCCACAAAGATTTTGAATCAATGTTGACTTTCCAACGCCGTTTTCACCCAACAAACACGTGAGTTTTGAAGGTTTCAGTTCAAAATTTAGATTTGTAAGTATCGGATTATTTTTTTTGTAACCTATGGTAAGTTGCGTACCGGAAATTGGAATTTTTGTCATAATCAATTGAAATTGTGAAGTTTATGTTGATTGAAAATAATATAAATAATAATCGGTGCGCCAAAAAGAGGAGTCACAACATTAAGTGGTAAAACTCCGTACTTCGGGAAACATATACATAATAAATTACAAATCAATGCTATAAGCGAACCAACCATAATTGTAAACGGTAAAAGTAACTTATGAGAATTGGTTTTAAGTATTAATCGTGAAATGTGCGGTACCGACAATCCGATAAATGTAACAGGACCGCAAAATGCTGTTACAATGGCAGTTAAAATTCCGGTTGCGAAAAGTAATAAATTTCTATTCAATTTGATATTTAATCCGACTCCGCGAGCGTAATTATCGCCTAACAGCATGACATCGAGCGGTTTAACAAGTAAAAATGTCAAAAACAAAAAAACAGAAATCGAAATTACAAAAAATGGAATTTGTTCCGAAGTAACTCCTGAAAAATTTCCCATGCCCCAAACTGCAAATGTTTTTACTGAATCGGCACTCGAAAAAAAATTGAGAAACGAAATTGCTGATGATGAAATATAACTTATCATTACTCCAATTATCAACAACATCAAATTATTTTTTACAAAATTGGAGATAAAAAGTATAATCCCAAGTACCAAAATTGCGCCAAACAAAGCTCCGAAAATTATCAACAAATTGTATGACAGGCTATTATAAACCCAAAGATGTCCGAATGAAAGTATTATCAACGCAACTCCCAATGATGCTCCTGTAGAAACTCCAAGGATGGAAGGTCCGGCTAACGGATTTCTAAATACGGTTTGCAACAACAATCCCGAAACAGACAAAGCTGAACCTGCAAAAATTGCTGTTAAGCTCTGTGGTACACGTGATTGCAAAATTATTACGTTGTTGATGTCATTTAAAGATTTTCCAAATATCACATCAATAATTTCTCCAATCGGAATATTTACAGAGCCGACCATGATGTTGAGTAAACCGAAAATCAATATCAATACGGCTACTACGATAAATTTTAAATTCATCAATTCTCTATCAGCATTTAATCTAACAACTTTTTGAAATATCTCAACTGATATTCTTCTTCCAAAACTTCGGGATGCGAAATTTTAATCAAATCTTTCAACAACAAATCCGGATGAAAAGGAATTTCATCAAAATAAGGTGAATAATTCAGATTGCATCCATAAACTTGTTTTTCTTTTACAGCCTTGAAATTCAGATATTTATTATCCTCAGAAATCAAACTTTTCAAAGTATAATCCTGATTGTTGTTATATTTTATAATCCACAAATCAGCATCATTGGCTTTGGTAAATACAGTTTCAAAATTTAACGGTTTAGAACCGTAACCGTCAAGATAATCAAAGACATAATGATTTCCGGCGTCTTCGTAAAACACTCCCGCAGTTGATTTTTTTGTCGGAACATACCAATTGCCATTTATCGGCAAATTTGCAAAAAGTCGCGGCTTGTCAGCAACAGAATCCACTTTTCGTTTCAACGAATTATAATTGGTTTCCACAACTTGAAAAATTGAGTCAGCCACATCCAACTTATTGAACAACAGGCCGAAAAACTTAATCCATTCGGCTTGAGCCAACGGAGATTTTTCCAAATAATCAGCACATTCAATAATCGGAGTTTCTTTCAGTTTACTCAAAATGCCCGAACTATTAAAACCATCATAAGGAGAAAGGAAAATGGCGTCGGGGTTCAACGCCATAATTTTTTCAATATCCGGATTCATAGAACTACCCAATGTTTTTACCTTTTCATTTGATATTCGCGCTTTTATATCTTCATCCAAAATATATTCAGCGTCGCAAACTCCCGAAATCACTTCAATTTCTCCAAGTTCATTAATCAAATGAGAATGTAACGATGTGAAAACAACCGCATTTTCAATTGGAACATGTACAACCGAACAATCGTAATTTTGATTTTTGTTTGACTTTGGATTTTTATCCGTAATCAAATACGAATGCATAACTTTTGTTGTATCAGCAGGATTAAGAATTTCAACGCGATAAAAATCCTCTCCTTTCATGATTTTCAAAAGCGAAGCATATTTCAATTTTACAATTTCCGAAGCATTATTGTTGTCCTCTTTTTTTACTTGTTGACTACAACTTACAAACTGTAAAAACAGAAAAATAAAAGTAATTATATGAATCCGCATATCTAATTTATTGATTAATAAACAAATACAGCAGTATTTGGATTAACACCACTGGTTTCAAATTTTGTTACAAAATTACCGTTTTTATCGAAACGATAAACAGTACCGTTTGACAAATAATCTGTAGTACCAACATAAATATCACCGTTTTCAGAATCTACTTCAAAAAGATAAACGGTAGCTGTTGCGAGTTCCGGTGTTGAGGTTAAATCCAAAAATTCAGAATCTTTACCGGTTTTGATGTCACGAACGAAAAACGAAGTATTTACAGTTGGGTTCCAATTTTCATCGTAAACAGTAGCAGCATTTGCACCATAAAGTTTGTTGTCAAAATATGCGATTCTTGATGCTGAACCGGTTGGTGTTACGTTGAATGATTTTACGTCAAGATTCAGTAATTCAATTGAATAAGACGGAGTATAATAAGTAACGTAAACACTATCGCCGGCTACAACTACATCTTGAAAGTTTCCGAACTCAGTTTCAATATTTTGCTTGAGTGTAAATGTAGACAAGTCAATAATAGAAATACGCTTGTCTGATTCATTATTTTTCTGAGAGTTACAAACAATAAGCAAATTATCTTTTACAGCAAGATTTTCAGGATTGTTACCAACTTCTACAGATTTTACAGATGAAACAATTGAAGTCGTATCAAACTTTACAACAGTACCTGCGTATGAGGTTACATAAACAAATCCGTCTTTTGCTACAATATGACGCGGTGTACCTTCATCATCTGTAAATGTGTGTTGCTCAACGATTTTACCGTTTAAATCAAGTTTTGCCAAATAATTTGAACCTGAAACTACAAGGTAAATTCTATCGCCATAATAAATGATGTCTTGACCTGTATCACCAATACCTTGACCGTTGACAGTTGCGAAAACTTTTGATTGATAGCTACTTTCACCATTCGGATAGTAGATATCAAGAGTAGAATTGTTGGCTTGCCATGCACCTTCGTTCAAAATAAAGACACGTTTTTCAACATCTTTTTCTGGTGTAATTTCTTCATACTCATCATCTTCGTTACAAGATGTAAAAACTGATGCTGAAGTCAACACCAAAGCACTGAGGCTTAATACTTTAAAAAAATTTTTGTTCATTTTTGTTTAGATTTTTTTATATACTTAAAGTTAACTGTAATTGCCATTGTCTGCCGGGCATCGGATAATATTTTATTATATCGTACTGCTCGTCGGTAAAATTTATGCAAGAAAATTTTGCCATCAATTTAGAGTTACGCAGATTAAAATTCTTTGTAACCGAAATTGTATGTTCCATATATTTGTCAATCAAATTTTCCGGAATATTATATTTCAAAAAATATCGTTTTCCTGACCAAATGCAATGATAACCAAGCTGAAACCATTTACAATCAGATGTTAAAACATAATTACCCGAATGTTTGGGTGAATACGGAATTTGTGAATTATAATATTTGGAATTTTTATCTGTTTTGTCCAACACATCTTGGTAAGAATATCCGACTTGAAAACTGAATTTCAATGACTTGAAATCTATATTTTTCGTGATGTTGACATCAATACCGTCCATAGTAACCTTGCCGTAATTGTACATCTTCCAAACGTATGTTGTGGGAATTGCAACAATTTTTTTGTCAACATAATTTTTGTAAACATCGATTGTAAAAGCCAGTAACTCAGAACTATAATCAAAACCCAATGTAAATTCTTGAGCATCTTCGGGTTTAAGACCTGTAGTACCAAGCGTTGTATAATAAAGTTCGTTGAATGTCGGAACACGATATGTATTTTTGTACATAAGCCGCATCGCAATATTTTTGTTGTAAAACGGTGAAAATCTCAATGTTACAAAAGGTAAAAATCTATCAATATCCGACATGGAATTTCCGTTTTCTACTTTTTCGCGAACACTATTATAAATACAGTTTGCAAGTACGGTAAATGTATTATGAAGATTATATTTCAAACTAAGCGATGTTAAAAACGTATTTCTTTTAGGATAAGATGCCGGCGAAATATCGCTATCCAATGTATTGTAAGCCTCATCGATACTGATAGCAGATGTCAACGAACTGAAAATCTGCCACATATTTATCAAACTCACATAATACTCGTTTTGAGTAGAATTTTGTGAAAGTTTGCCGTCTTTGTATTTTACGTCTGTTTCTTCGTAATGATTGAACGAATAATTGTATTTTGCAATTACTCGTGTGGTAAAATTGTACGACCAACGATGTTTAAAATTTGTCTGAAAAAAATAATTCGCATCGTTGAGCCGTTCGGTACTTTTGGGATTGTACAAAATAACTCCGCCAGGCAAACCTCGGTCGGAATAATACGCATAAGCCTTGACATTCACATCATTGCGCGAAGAATCATTGTAATACAAATTGATTTCTGCCTTCGCTGAATTGATATCGGAATTGTTGCGACGCTCTTTGGTAACTTTGGAATAATTGACCAAAGTAAAATCGTAAATGCCGTCGGCACGCATAAATTCACCTTCGGTTTTTATACTCAAATTTTTGCTCAACAATTTGGCGTAAGCCGCATTCACAAAATTATAACCGAAACTTCCGGTCTTGAAATTCAGATTAAAAGTATAATCATGATTCTGAAACTGCGGTTTTATTGTATTGATACTCAACACACCCGCCGAAGCAAAAAGTTTTGCCGGTTTCAAAAGATTTTCGTCGCTACCAATAGTAAATTTCAATTCTGAAATCTGATTGATATCAAACCTTGAGATGTCAACCGGTCCTGCCTGAGTATTTGAAACCGGAATTCCGTCGTAATCCACAGCGGTATGAGCAGCACCAAGGCTTCGCACGGAAACTGTTTTCAGTCCGCCGATACCCCCGTAATCCTTTATATTTGTGCCACTAAACATCCTTAAAGCATCAGTTATTGTCTTCACCCCTAAGACCTCAATCTGGTTGCGGCTTAGGGATTGAGACAATGTTAATTGTTGCTTCTTATTATTGGCAGTTACGTCCACTTGCTCTATTTCACGGTGAATAACAGTATCGTTTTGAGCCGAAGAATTTTGGCAAAACAACACCAACCCCACCCCACAAAGCAGTGACGGCAATCTATAATCCATAGAATAATAAATAATGCTAAGTATTTGATTACCACCAATCAACTGTACATCGCAATTGTGGCGGCTATAAACGCAGATTGCAGGTCTTCTGACTTTGCTCCATGACCACGCCTTCCCGCAATATGACTGACTTTTTCAGTAAAAAAAATTGCAGTGGCAACGAATGTAGTCATTCTTATAATGAGCTTACAGCAGCGAGACTGTTCAGGATTTTCACCTGATTCCCTTTTAATGCCGGCGTACGGGGGTAAGTACCCGGCAACAATCAGCATCGCAAAATTATAAAAAATACATTTACGCATAACATGATTTTATGCAATTAAGAATTTATTAACGCAAAAGAAGTCAGAGATATAAAAAAAACGGGTGACATCTCTTATAAAAAGAAATATCACCCGTATTATATTAACTAAAAAGAAACAGAATTATCTGTTTTTTTTTAACTATTTTACTTTGTCGATAGCTTCGCAAATAGTGTTGAAAATATCGTTGATTTCGCCGATACCGTTGATTTCAACAGATTTACCTTGTTTTTTGTAATAATCAGCAACCGGAAGAGTCTGTTCGTTGTAAACTTTGATACGGTTTTCGATAACAGCAGGATCAGCATCATCAGCACGACCAGAATCTTTAGCACGGTTCAAAAGACGTTTAACCAAAGTATCGTGATCAGCAGTAAGGCAAAGGAAAGTATCAAGTTTAAGACCTTTCTTTTCAAACATCACGTCAAGAGCTTCAGCTTGTTTTACAGTACGAGGGAAACCGTCGTAAAGGATACCGTCAGCTTTGATGTTTTCGTCTACTTTCTTTTCCAACATGTCGATGATAAGAGCATCAGGAATGAGTTGACCTTTTTCCATGTAAGATTTAGCCTTCAAACCGAGTTCTGTACCTTTAGAAGTTTCTTCTCTGAGGATATCACCGGTAGAGATGTGTACGAGATTGTATTTCTTTTCAATCAAAGCAGATTGTGTGCCCTTGCCAACGCCCGGTGCACCAAAAATTGCAATATTTAACATTTTGATTATAAAATTTAGTTTAGTTATTATTTCTAATTATCTTATTCATTTACAATAGTATAAATTTCGGGCAAGTTTCTGCCGTAACCGTCGTAATCGAGACCGTAACCTACGATAAAATCGTTAGGAATGCGGAATCCAACGTAATCTACATTGTAATCTTCTCTAAAAGAATCGGGTTTGAAAATTAAACTTGCAATTCTGATACTCTTAGGCAGTTTTGCCTTGAGCTGAGCGAGGATAGATTTCATTGTAAAACCGGTGTCTACAATATCCTCAATAATTACAACGTCTTTGTCCATGATATCAGCATTCAAACCGATAAGATTTTTAATCTTGCCGGTAGAAGTAGTACCTTCGTACGATGATACTTTCATAAAACTGATAGTACACGGAACTTTGATGTTTTTCATTAGGTCAGAGGCAAACATAAAAACCCCATTCAGAACGCCTATAAAAAAGATTTCTTTACCGGCATAATCACGGTTGATTTCATCAGCTACTCTTTTTACTGATTTTTGTATCTCTTCCGCGCTGATACTTACAGTAAATTTCTTATCTTTGACGGTTATTTTATTGGATGTATCCATATAAGCAAATTTTAGCAAAATTGTATTTTGCAAAGTTAATCAATGAAAATTAATTTTAGAAATAATTTTTCATAAGTAAGCATTAAAAAATGAACCCTTTAGTAAGTATTATTATGGGATCCACATCAGACATGCCGGTAATGGAAGAAGCCGCTAAGTTTCTGAACGACATGCAAATCCCATTTGAAATCAATGCCTTATCGGCACACAGAACACCTGAATTGGTGGCAGAGTTCGCAAAAAATGCTGCCGGACGCGGCATCAAAGTTATTATTGCAGCGGCAGGCGGAGCAGCTCATCTTCCGGGTGTGATTGCAGCTTCTACCGAATTGCCGGTAATCGGAGTGCCTATCAAAGCCTCTATGAGTATGGACGGATGGGATTCTATCTTGTCTATTATTCAAATGCCTCCCGGTATTCCTGTTGCTACGGTCGGAATCAACGCCGCTAAAAACTCTGCAATTCTCGCATGTCAGATTATGGCTGTCGGCGACCCGTCTGTCAAAGAAAAAATTGTAAAATTCAAAGCTTCTTTAGCTGACAAAATAACAAAGGCGAATGAAGATTTGAAAAAAATTAAATTTGAATATAAGACTAATTAACCTTGCAGCATTATTTTTGCATCAAAAATTACTGCAAGCAAAATAAATATTAGTAACGGTTGTTACAAAACAAACAACCGTTACTGATTTTCCTTTAACCAATTAAAACCAATAACTTATAACATAAAAATTTACTCAATATTTTTGAAACAAATACTTATAAAATGAAATTACTCAATCTGTTATTGATGATTGTGATGTTTTCACTGCC
>Ga0256405_10007778_pt1 | contig 15800 bp, 17 predicted proteins | sample RumenRJG_02DNA_FD_189096 | JGI IMG/M metagenome (GOLD analysis project Ga0256405, IMG submission 189096) | Bovine rumen microbial communities from Lethbridge, Alberta, Canada - RJG_02 | ecosystem: Host-associated > Mammals > Digestive system > Stomach > Rumen | place: Canada: Alberta... | reverse complement strand
CGGCAGCCTGCATCGGAAGCAGCGTTGAGCAGAGGATGAATATCAGGAGCATTGCCAGGAACCTTTTTTTCATATGCTTTTCCTTCTTTCACTGCTGAGGATGGTGCCGCCGCCGAGGACAGTCTCTCCGTCTTCACTGTAGAGCACGGCCGCCTGGCCGGGCGCCGGGGCGCGCTGTGGTTCGTCAAAACAGATGCGGAGCCGGTCTCCTTCCAGGCTCACCGTTGCCGGACGCTCGGGCTGACGGTAGCGGAGTTTCACCTTCGCCCGGATCGGCGCGGTGAACGGTTCGCCGGAGATGATGTTGACCCGGCCGGCATAGACGGTGTCGATCCGGAAGCCGGACTCGCCCGTCAGGGTGACCGTGTTCCGCTCCGGATCAATGGCCGCGACGTAAAGCGGCTCTTTCGCCGAAACCCCCAGGCCTCTGCGCTGTCCGACGGTATAGCGGATGATCCCCTTGTGCCTTCCGAGAACTTTCCCTTCGGGACTCACAAAGTCCCCCTCCGGGAAAACCAGCCCTGTCGTCCGCTCGATGAAGCCGGCGTAATCCCCGTCCGGCACAAAGCAGATATCCTGGCTGTCCGGTTTCTTTGCATTCAGGAAACCATGGGCCGCGGCCAGCTCCCTCGTCTGCTGTTTCGTCAGCTCGCCGAGGGGAAAGAGCGTCCTCCGGAGCTGTTCCTGGGTCAGGGAGTAGAGCACATAGCTCTGATCCTTCGAGGGATCCAGGGCCTTTTTCAGGCTGTATTTTTCCCCGTCCCGGCAGACTCTTGCATAGTGCCCGGTGGCAATGGCATCACAGGACAGGGCCTGCGCCCGCTCATAGAGCTTTTCAAACTTCAGATACCGGTTGCAGTCGATGCAGGGATTCGGGGTTCTCCCGTTCCGGTAGCTCTCGATGAACGGCGCAATCACACGGTCGTGGAAGGACTCAGTCAGGTTGAAGACATAAAACGGCATGCCGAGCCGGAAGGCCACGCCGCGCGCATCCTCGACATCGTCCAGTGAGCAGCAGGTCTTCTCCGATTTTGCCTGATTATCATCCCCGCCGAACAGGCGCATGGTGCAGCCGACACACTCGAAGCCCTGCTCTTTCAGGAGAAGGGCGGCCACGCTGCTGTCCACACCGCCGCTCATGGCGACCAGTACTTTTTTCATTCTTCCTCTTTTCCCCTCGGGAGAACGCAGGGCCGGGTTTTACCCCGTCTTCAACCCCGTACCTTTCTTTCATCTGTTCCTGTTGTATTATTATATCATCGCTTTTCTTCTCTGCCAAGTCCTTTTGCTTTGCCTCATTCTCTCAGGCCGTGCCGCTCGCTGATGATCCGTTTCGCGAAGGAGATGCGGCCGACGCCCGTCTTTTCGGATTCTTAACAGGGAAGCGCCTCTTTCTTTCAGATCGTTCTTTCGTTTTGAACGGAAATGTGATACAATCATTTGAATCTTATGAGAAAATGGAAAGGATCGGTTAGCTATGCGCGCTGTTGTTACCAGAGTCAATCACGCCTCGGTCGTCATCGACGGCGAGGTCCACGGTCAGATTCAGAAGGGTCTGCTCGTCCTGCTCGGCGTTCACAAAGACGACACGGAGAAGGAGGCTTCCAAGATCGCAGACAGGATCTGCGGCCTGCGGATTTTTGAGGATGAAAACGGAAAGATGAATCTGTCGCCCGACAAGGCCGGCGCGGAGCTGCTGATCATCAGCCAGTTTACCCTGTTTGCAGACTGCCGCTCACGCCGCCCCGGCTTCTCCCTCGCCGCAAGGCCCGAGACCGCCGTGCCGCTCTATGAGCAGGTGATCCGGGAGTGCAGAGACCGCGGCTTTCATGTGGAGACGGGCGTTTTTGCCGCGGAGATGAAGGTCGACTCGGAAAACGACGGGCCGGTCACGATTCTGCTGGACACCAATGAATTATAAGGAGCTGACGGAGGCAGATTATGCCTAAACTGATTACGGATCTGGCTGTCATGCTGCTGACCGCCGGGGTCGTCACCATTCTGTTCCGGCGTTTTAAGCAGCCGCTGGTACTGGGATATATTCTGGCTGGCTTTCTGGTCGGTCCCTACATGCCGCTCTTCTTCACGGTCGCGGACTCGGCTTCCATTGAGACCTGGAGCGAGATCGGCATCATCGTCCTCATGTTCGGTCTCGGTCTGGAGTTTAATCTCCATAAGCTTGCCAGCGTCGGCGGAACCGCCGTGATCACGGCGCTGACCGAGGTGCTCGGCATGCTGGTCCTCGGTTATCTCGTGGGGCAGGCAATGGGCTGGCCGATGATGGACAGCATTTTCCTCGGCGGCATGCTCTCGATGAGTTCCACCACCATCATCATCAAAGCCTTTGACGAACTCGGCGTCCGGAAGGAGCCGTTTGCGGAACTGGTGTTCGGGACGCTGGTCATTGAGGACATCGCGGGCATCTTCATGATGATCATTCTCTCGACCGTCTCTGTGAGCAAGAACATCTCCGGCCTTGCCCTCGCGCTGCAGCTGGGCGAGCTGGTGCTCTATCTGGCGCTGTGGCTGATCCTGGGGATCTACATCCTGCCGACCTTTCTGCAGAAAGCCAAAGACTTCATGAACGACGAAACGCTGCTGATCGTCTCGCTGGGCATCTGCTTCGGCATGGTGCTGCTGGCAGAGTTTCTCGGCTTTTCCTCCGCTCTCGGTGCGTTCCTGGCCGGGTCCCTCCTGGCGGGCACCGTCCACGCGGAGCGGGTAGAACATCTGACAGGCGGGATCAAGGACCTGTTCGGGACGGTGTTCTTCCTCTCGGTCGGCATGATGATCGATCCGTCCATGATTGTCCGGTACGCGCTGCCGATTCTGATCATCACGCTGGTCACCATTTTCGGAAAGCTCACCATCTCGTCTCTCGGTGTGCTGCTCTCCGGCCAGTCACTGCGCATCGCCGTACACTGCGGTGCGTCCCTGGCGCAGATCGGTGAGTTTGCCTTTATCATCGCGACGCTGGGCATGAATCTGGGGGTGATTTCCGACTACCTCTACCCGATCATTGTCTCGGTCTCGGTGATCACGACGCTGACAACGCCGGCGTTTATCAAGAACGCGGACCGGCTCTATCTTCTGATCCGGCGTCTTCTCCCCGGGAAGCTCGGCGAGAAGCTGGAACGGTATACGACCGACACCCCGCCGGCCTCGGAGACCCAGGACAGCGACTGGGCCAATTACCTGCGCCGGTATGTGAAGGTCACGGTGCTCTACGGGGTGCTCATGTTCGGGGTTTCACTCATCGGCCAGCTGCTGGTCTATCCCTTCCTGCAGGCGCGGCTGCCGGACGCCCGGATCGCGCAGGCGGTCAGCATTCTGTTCTGCGCGCTGGGGATTTCGCTGTTCATCCGGCCGATGCTGGATCTGCACTCCACGGAGTATACGACGCTCTGGGTCAAGAACCGCTACTACCGCCTGCCCCTGATCGCGCTGACCGCGCTGCGGTTCATGCTGATCGTGCTGATCGCGTTCTTCCCGCTGCAGACGATTCTCCAGCTGCACAGCTGGCTGCTTCTGCCGCTCATTGCCGCGGCGATTCTCCTCATCTACCGCAGCGGCTGGATGTCCTCCGCTTATGTCTCGGCCGAAGCGAGGTTCATGGCCAACTTCAACGAGCGGAACCTCCAGCGCGAAGTGGCCACAGAGGATGAGATGGAATGGCTGGATGAAGCGCTTTATGTGCAGCAGCTGACCTGTCCCCCGGCGCTTTACGGAAAGACGCTGAAGCAGCTTGCCTGGGGCAGTCATTTCAATGTCAATGTCATTCAGGTCATCCGCAAGGGCAAGGTCCGCAACATGCCTTCCGGTACGCTGGAACTACATGAGGGCGATCTTCTGGTTCTGGTCGGAAAGGCGGAAGATCTCCGTTCGCTTCGCCTCAGTCTGGACATGCAGGAATACGAGGAGCTCCCCACCCTCCGCGCCTATACGGAAGCCCAGGCCGACTCCCCCTATGCGGTCTTCGCCTATGCGATCAAGGTCAGGAAGTATTCGGAGCTGGCCGGAAAGAGCATCCGTTCCAGCGCGCTGCGGGAGAAGTACGACTGCATGATTCTCGGGCTGCAGCGCAACCATCTGCCGATCCTTCAGCCGGATCTCAGCATGACCATCCAGCCGGGCGACTTTATCTGGATTCTCGGCAGCAGGAGAATGGCGGAAAAACTCCTCGCCGGCGGATTCGACACGGATGAAGAGGATCCTCTTCCGGAAGTTCCGGCAGGCTGAGCAGGATCTGTTCGAATACACGCAGTTTCTCTTGAATTGTCATGATATGGCAAAGGGCGGTGATTCCGAGTGAATCACCGCCCTTTGCCTGTTGTCCTGACACTTCAAAAGCAAATCGCAATGCTGAGGCAATCGAATCTCCCGATTCGATTCTTATTTTGCCATGCCCTGCAGTTTTCCCAGCAGGCTTCCTATCAGACCGTCTTCTCCTATGGTTCCGTTTGCCATCAGCATTGGGAGGATATCCGCAATTTCCAGTTTCTCGCCTTTCAGAATCCGGGTCGCAAGCTTTTTGTCGTCGGAAGCCGCCGCGCGGTAGAGCTCAATCAGCTTCTTCTCCGCGGCGCTGAGAGAGGAAACGCCGGTCGTTTTGCTTGACGTGCCGGAAGCAGTTTTCTTCGCTGCCGCAGTGCCTGTTTTCTTCGCTGTCGTCGACGAGGTTCTGGAAGCCGTCGTTGTCTTCGACGAGGTCGTTTTCCTGGCGGCTGCGGTTTTGGAGGCCGCCGCTGTTTTCGACGCGGAGGCCGTCTTGGATGCCGTGGTGGTAGCCGGGCTGCCGCCCTTCGGCGCCTCCAGCAGGGATTTCTGCGTAATGCCAAGCACTTTCGCAATCGCCTTCAGCTGAGCCTGCGTGAGATCCTTCTCTCCGCGCTCTGCCTTGCCGATATCACTTCCGCTGAGTCCGTCGATTCCGCTCGCAAGCTGTTCCTGCGAGAGTTTCTTTGCCGTACGTGCTTCCCGGATCAGGGTTCCGACTTTTTTTACCGCCATGGTTCTTCCTCCTTGAAAGATTCTTGAGTACTGTTTTGTATCTACATGTCCGTTACAGCTTTTTACGGAACATAAAGGTCATTACTCTGCGCAAGGGGGCCGTCTTCAGCGGAGACCGTCCGTACAAGTTTCAGCGCGGTGCGGAACATCCATCCGACGAAAATCAGGAAAAGAATGCTCATGATGTCGTTCTGCATTGACGCGATGAAATCATAGACGCCGTGCAGCAGGATCGGAATCCAGAGCGCCATCTTGCGTGCATGGACGGATTCTTCCATATGTCCGGCCAGTTCGTAACGCTTCGCGACACCGTACCAGACCCCCATGAAGACACCGAAACACGCATGTCCCGGAACCGCGGTCACAGCCCTCGCCACCGCCGTCCCGAAGCCAAAGCGCAGCACGTAAGCGATGTTTTCCCAGAGCGCAAAGCCAAGCGACACAAACACCGCGTATACCACCCCGTCAAACTGACAGTTGAAGTGCGGACTCTTCCAGGTCCGGACTTTCAGCAGCAGATACTTGAAGCCCTCTTCCGAGAAGGCAACAACGATGAAGTACAGCAGCGCGTCGGAAATCAGCCCGCCGTTCGGGAATAGATTTGCCAGAGCCATGCTTCCAAGTTCTTCCGTGGTCCCGGCCAGCGAGGTCGAGATGATCCCAAGAAACAGAAGCCCGATCAGCATGCCGACTGGCTCCTTCTCCAGACGGTCGGCCTGATAGACTTTGACCATCAGGTAAACCGCCGGAAGCACCGCCGCCGCAATAAGTATCAGATCATACATGTCCGTTCCAATCTCCGTGCATAGAGTATAAGCCCGGCAGTACCGGGCTTAGCGTAAAAATGGATGCTCACTTATCCAGATAGGTCTTCAGCAGCTCCTGCAGCAGCTCATCCCGGTCCAGCCGGCAGATCAGACTGCGCGCATTGTTGTAGCTGGTGATGTAGGTCGGGTCCTCGGAGAGGATGTATCCGACGATCTGGTTGATCGGGTTGTAACCCTTGACCATGAGGGAATTGTACACGGAGGAGAGAATCTCCTTCATCTCAGCCTTACTGTCAAGAGCCGCAAACTTCCTTGTGACGTCCTGCATAAAAACCACTCCCTATCATTGCAATGGTATTCTGTAAGATATTATACCATAACTTGTGCTCAAGTAAAGTCTTTTTTTGCATATTTTGTATATCATCAGGCGCAGTCCGAAAAAATGGGCAACCGAACAGACTTGAGATTTTACCGGCAGGCCGGAGTGTGAGTTCAGGCAGACACAGGACTGACCGCTGATTCAGGTCATTCAAATGATTCAGGTCATTCTGTTATAGGCTGTTATAGGGATTCTGCCGGAGCTGTCAGATCAGGTCTGAGCAGCGGTGAGACAAAAGCTGCGTCCCATGTCCTTTATCGCGGGCCATAGTACACTTAACTGCGATTCAGCAGATAAATTATTCTTGATTTTTGCAATTTACTGTGGTATGCTCTGATCAATGGATCAATCACTATAGGAAAAGGAGACAAAGCGATGGGCAGAAGAGCATTTGAATCGGAAAAGGCCAGGGTCATCGAGATCCATACCGGAAAGCAGGCCAATGACACTCCCCTGCCGGCCATCTGCGAGCGGGTGAAGCATTACCGGACGCTCCGGAAGATTGAACAGAAGGAACTGGCCCGGCAGCTGAACATCACGGCAAACTCCGTGAGCAACTGGGAGTGCGGCCGCAGCAGACCGGATGTCGCGCTGCTTCCGGAGCTCTGCCGGGTGCTGGAGATCACGCCCTTTGAGCTGATGGGCATGAAGGATCCGACGGTCTACAGCGAGCACGAGCAGCTGCACATGGAAAACTACCGGAAGCTGGCCAGGCGGGACCGGTATCTGGTGGACAGCATGATGGACAGTATGCTGATGATGAGAGAAACGGAGCGTACGCCGAAGCTGATCCGGCTCCCCTATTTTGAGAAGCCCCTGGCGGCCGGCATCGGCGACCCGACGGAGTTTGAGGGGCTCAGCAGTGACCTCTATCTGTACGAGTCGGACGAATACCGGCGGGCAGACTACGTCTTCCGTGTCAACGGCGACAGCATGGAGCCGGATTACCGCAACGGCGATCTGGTGCTGGTGGAACGGGTGCCCAGCGGCCTGACGCTGCAGGAGGGTGAGATCGGCGCGTTCATCGTCGGCAACGAGATGTACATCAAGGAATACCGTGCGGACGGGCTGCACTCGCTGAATAAAAAGTACGACGTACTGAAGTTTGACGCGGATCAGGCGGTGTACCTCATCGGACGGGTGCTGACGGTGCTGGATCCCGAGTGCATCGCGAGCCAGAGCGACATCGAGAAGTTCCATCTGATTTATGAATGAGAAAGAAGTGACCGGCCATGTGCTGCAGATATTATATTGAGCCACAGGATGAGACGCTGCGGGAGTATGCGGAAATCGCGGCGCGGAGCAGAATCCGTGAGCAGTTCCTCCATAATGTTCCCAAGCCGCTGAAGTACCGGGGCGAAATCCGCCCAACAGACATCGCGCCGGTGATCGCCGTCAGCAAGCGGGGCAATAAGGCCTGCTTCCCGATGCAATGGGGCTTCAACATGGAGCGGCACAGCCTGCTCCCGAACGCGCGTCTGGAGACCGCGGGAATAAAGCCGCTCTTTCAGGGCGCCTGGAAATCGCACCGCTGCGTGATCCCCGCGTCCTGGTACTATGAATGGGAGCACTTTCTCCGGCCGAACGGGAAAAAGGAAACCGGAGACAAGTACCTGATTCAGCCGAAGGGTGACAGCCGCACCTGGCTCTGCGGGCTGTACCGCCTGGAAGAGGGGCTCCCCCACTTTGTCGTGCTCACCCGGCCGCCCAGCGAAGAGATTTCCTTCATCCATGACCGGATGCCGCTGATGCTGCGGGAGAAGGACGTGGACGAATGGATCAGCCCGGACGCGAAACCGGATGAAATCGCGTACCGTGCCGTCACAGATCTGCATTTTGAGAAAGCACCGCCGACGGAAAAGGCATTTCCCGATGAGCACACCACCTTCCTCCCCTCGCCTGTCGGCATGGCGTGAAAGAGAGGAAAGCTTATCATAGCGAAAACAGGCTGAATCACCGAAAAAGTGATTCAGCCTGTCTGGTTTACGACAGGATCGCCGGCGTCAGTCCGCTTCCTGTCCTCCTTCATTCTGACCGGCCTGTACGGCAGGCTTTTCTTTCCGTCTGCTTCTGCCGTAGGCGGCGGCAGCGCCGCTCAGGCCCGCCATGCTGATCAGCAGGACGACAGCCCAGAGCCCGGTCCGGCCGGGATCGCCGGTTTTCGGTCCCGACACATAAGAACTGCGCGTGGAACTGCTCGAAGAACTGCCGGATGTGCCTGATCCGGAGGAATTGGCCGTCCATTTTGCATACAGCGTCAGATTCTCGGTTACCGGCGTGTCGAAGTCATACACGTTCCGGCATTGCGCTTCCGTATACCAGCCGCCGAAGGTGTAGCCCGCGGCGGTGGGGTTCGCCGGCTTCGTCGCTTTATTGCCTTCTGTCACGGTCTGGGCCGCAGGGGCCGTTCCGTGGCCGTTGGCACTGAAGCTCACGGTGTATACTACAGGCGCCACCGTAAAGGTTACCGGTACCGGATCTGTTTCCGCGACATCGCTAAAGTACACGTTCACGGTGTGGTCTCCGGGATCCAGTGTCTCCAGGAAGTCCGGCTGAAGCGTCAGGATCAGACTGCCGGAAGCAGCGGTATAGTCTTCATCCCTGGTCAGAACCGAAGCCTCATATGTCGCCCCGACAAACTTTCTGTAGGCCGGTCCGTCATCCGGAGCGCGTTTAATCACAAAGCGCAGACTGTCACCGCTCTTCTTTGTATAGGTCTGTCCCTCGCCTTCCGTCAGGGTGTAGACGATCTTCTGATACGTGTAGGTATAGGTCGTGTCCTCCGTAATCGCCGTCTCTGTAGACTTGCAGACTTGTGACCTGCAAGTCTTTTACTCTGGAATGTGAATCTGGAATGTGAAAAATGGTAATTGCGCCGTAAAAGTGGTTATGGTAGAATCATGGCAGCAAATCGGAATTTGTGGTGATGAATAATTCTACGGCAAAGGAGCATGGTTATGATTTCAATAAAAGGACCCGGATTAAAAATCTTCGCTGCGGTGATGGCCGTTATTGCGCTGGCATTTGGGTTATATTCAACTTTTATACAGTCGGCAGGTTATGAGAAGACGACGGCAACGATCATATCCATTGAGAAGGATCCGGAATCCGCTTCCGATGATGATTCTTATATCGTTACCGCCAGATATACGGCAGACGGCAAAGAATATACGAATGCATTGGATTCCTATAGCCCTTCCTATAAAGAAGGCGGCACGGTTGAAGTCCGTTATGATCCCGCTGATCCGAACAAAATCACATCCGGTTACGGAATCGGCGTCTACGCCATGGTGGTTGGTGCAGTGATCCTGCTGGCGATCATCTTCCTGTCAGTCAGGCGGAAGAAGTCCGTCAGCAAACTGAAGGAAAGCCAGGGTGAAATCCAGTATCTTCCCACTGAGAAGGGAGAAGAACGGGAGTTGTACTTTATCACCGATCTCGGAACAGCGAAGTTTGGCCATCGCATAGAGGACATAGGCCGCAGAGTTCTTTATGAGGCCAAGATGACAAAGTTCACGCTGCTCTCCGCATACGAGTTCGATTTTATTGATCATGAAAGGGACCGGACAACCCATCATCTGATCGGACACACTGAGGAGACGGACTGGAACTCTGTCCTGATCGACAATCACAGCACATTTACACTGGACGGAATGGATGTGTGGAAACACTTACGCTCCGTAGGAGTCACCATCGACTCGCGCTTTGGCAATGCGGAAGGCGGCATTGGGCCTAGCTACGACATCAGGAAAGACGGTGAACAGCTTGCTTATGCGGAGAACACCAGCCAATTCGTACACGAAGAAGATGCCGAACAGCATAAGGTCGTGAGCAAGATCCCGAATCCCATGTTCTTCCGCGTCTTTACCCGTGAGAAGAATCTTGATCTGCTGTTTATGATTCTGGTGGCCATTGCCCGCAGCGGCGCAACAGATGAGCGCGGGGGAAGCCGCCGTATGCTGTTTAACACGATCAAGGGCGAATGACCGCATGACCGCATGAAGGAAGCGACATCTTCCGGTATGTCTTCCCATCTCCCCCTGAGGAATAACGCGCCTCGGGGGATTTTCTTATCAGAAGCAGCTGGATGACGCCATTCTGAACATCGTTCTGCCTGAAACAGACGACCTGGAAGTAAAGTATTCTGTCACTTACCCGACGGAAATCTCAACCGATATGGCTAAGGAGATCAAGTCCGCGGTCCTTCAGGAATTCGAGGCGTGGAACAACGGCACGTGGAGCGACTGGGCAGACCAGTATTGCACACCCGACGTCGAATACAGTCTGGAAAATGCAGAGATGACAGTGGATGAAGCCAAGACCGCGGTATCCGGAATGATCTCCGATCTGAATGTGCAGCGGGTAAGACTTGAAAACCTCATCGTCAGCGAGGATTGGGCCGGCGTCCATTACTGGAATGTGATCACTGATGAAGACGGTGTCAGAACACCGATGGACACCATGACATTCATGCACTTTGTCGACACGGATGAAGGCATCAAGGTTGATATCTGCTCCGTTTACCAGGGATTCTGAAACACAAGGAAGAGAGCCAGCTCCACCCTGCAAGCCGGTTCCGGTGAAAGCCGGGACCGGCTTAAGGGCATCTGAGAATCTGATCTTCATTGATCATTCACTTCTGGTACTTCTCCACGTATTTCGCGATGCGCTGCTCACGGGTGGCGAGTTCACCCTGCAGGGCGCTTTGGACTTCATCCGTGGCAGCGAGCATCAGGTTGGCCCAGACAGGCAGGCCGCCGGAGAAGGCGAAGAGGTTCATGCTGCCGAAGAGCAGTTCTCGGTGCCGGTGGTGCGGGTGCCGCCGGTAGAAAGAGACCTGCAATTACTGGGTTTTTGGCGATTATTAGGATGGCCGAGATGCAGTTTACATAATTCTGGAAATTGGCATAAAAAGGCCCTCCCGAAGGATGGCCTGATAATATGTTATAAAAATAACGGAAATGGACGTCTCAAAAGGCCTCTTCTGTGGGGTGTTTCGCCATTTCCCTGGCCATTCCCAGGTCCCCGCGTTCCGAAATGTCGGCAATGGCAGGAAGGCAAAAAGAAAAAGGGGCGATCTTTTCAGACTACCCCTTTTGGTTATGATTCAGTGCTTGTGGCCCGTTTCCGTGCCTTGTGCTCCGACGCCGAAGTGGAGCTCCTTCATTCCCTCCACTTCGTCGCAGATGCCCTTCAGGGAACAGACGCTGCAGTCGGTTGGGATGCCCTCGAGGATCGTCGTCAGGGTGTTCGTGATGTCATTCGCCTTCTTCGCCGTGTCCTTCATGCCCGCGTAGTTCAGGCCCGGGGCCGTGACGAAGATGACCGTCGCGTTCAGGACATTCGCGTCCTTCTTGTACGCCCGGATGTAGCTGCAGCCGATGCCGCGGAAACTGATCCCCTTCCGGATGGCCTGCTTCGAGACCCGGATCTGCTCCCGGTAGTTCTCGGGCGAGATGCGCACCATGTACCCTTCCGGATACACATGATACTTGGCGAACTCGATGTCCTTCAGGATCCGGTAGACCTTCTCGTTGTCGTCGTCCAGGACGCCCACGCGCAGGAGGACGATCCGGGCAAAGTCGCAGTCGCCGCGGATCTCCCGCAGGTCCGGGCCGTAGAGAAGAACCTGGTCCTTGCTCACGAAGTCCGGGTTTGAGCTGAAGAGGACATAATTTGCAGACCCGTGGCCGGCCGCGCCGAGCTCGTAGGCCGCGTCGCGCTGCATGACCAGCTCGCTCGAGCCGATGTCCGTCCAGCAGTCGCGCTCGGCGTAGTCCCAGGCCTTCGGCGTTTTGCCGTCCAGGAAGGCGCGAGTATCCTGAAACAGGGTATTATACAGTTCCATGGGGGTCAGAACACCAGGTCGACTTTCTTCTGGTCAAACATTTCATTGACGCGCTTGTAGGCCCAGCCCAGCAGCTTCTGGTCCAGGTTCCAGAAATACACGACGAACAGAACCGCGACCACGGAAAACAGGATCTTGCAGAGCTTTTTCACAAATTTCAATGGAATGGACTCCTTTCCATGTTGTTGAGTGGCTGATTGGGATGACAGGCAGCCGAGGCGCCGGGCCGGTGGGGCCGGTTGGCCGGTGGGGCCGGGCTGCCTGGGTGGGTACTTACTTCTTCGCGAGGCCCTTCTGGCGGGCGTACTCGGCAGCGCCCAGAGCGCCCATGAGCTGCGGGTCGGTCTTCAGGTTGATGACCTTCAGCTTCAGGACGTGCTCGATGGCTTCCTTCAGGCCGTCGTTCTTGGCGCAGCCGCCGGTCAGGGTGATGCTGTCGGTGGCGCCGGCCTTCTTGGCCATGACGAAGCAGCGCTTGGCGACCGCCATCTCGATGCCGGCGGCGATCTCGTCCGTGGCCTTGCCTTCGCCGACCAGGGTGATGACCTCAGACTCGGCAAAGACCGTGCACTGGGCCGTGATGGGGATGACGTTCTTCGCGGTGAGGGAGAGCTTCGAGAACTCGGGCAGGCTCAGCTCGAAGGACCGGGCCATGGCCTCGAAGAAACGGCCGGTACCGGCAGCGCACTTGTCGTTCATGGCGAAGTTCTTCACCGTGCCGTCGGTGTCGATGCTGATGCCCTTGACGTCCTGGCCGCCGATGTCGATGATGGCCTTGACGCTGGGGTCGGTCACGTGGACGCCCATGGCGTGGCAGGAGATCTCAGAGATGTTCTCGTCCGCGAAGGGGACCTTGTTGCGGCCGTAGCCCGTGCCGATGAGGTAGGCGAGGTCCTTGCTGGAGTGCAGCTCGGGAACCTGGTCGATGACTTCCTGCATCGCCGCGATGGCAGACTGCTCGGAGTTGATCTTGCTCTTAATCGTGGTGTCGGCAACCATCTTGCCGTTCTCGTCGAGGATGACTGCCTTGGTATAGGTGGAACCTACGTCGCAACCGCCGAAATATTTCATGAAAATTCTCTCCTAAAGATTATTTTATTAAGAATCGTAGCTGTACTTGGGGAACTTGTTCATCTCATACGGAGCCTTCAGGGTGTCCTTGCGCTCCATGTTGTCGTAGTGGTTCTTCAGGAAGGGCTCGACGACGTTAAAGAGAAGCTTGCCGTCGAGGTCGAAGAAGAACACGCAGAACAGACCGACATTCAGCACCAGGCCGACGCCCAGAAGCTTCAACAGGAATTTACCGAGTTTGCATTTCATCGATGTTGTCCTCCTCTTACCAGGTCATGGAATCGTCAAAGTCGAGCAGGGACGGATCCAGAGGCTCTTCGTGCATGACCGTGGTCATGTAGTCATTGATGAGACGGCGGATCTCAGCACGGGAGACGGTACGGCTGTCAGGCAGCGCGTGCGGAACCCAGAAGGCCTTGATGTTTCTGTCGCGGAACTCGTCCTCGAACAGGCCGTGCAGACCCTGGACGCCCTTGCACTGGAGCTGGTCGTACATGGCGACCATGTCGCAGTTGAACTTCTCCATATACTCCCAGAGCTCGAACATGTGCTTCATGCCGCCGACGGCCATGCGGCGCATCGGAGCCCAGAGATGATACTGGGTCATATCCTCGAGCGTATGCTCGTAGGAATCGGTGCGGATGGTCATGTCGAACATCAGAGAGTCCATGTTGATGATGACATTCAGACCCCAGCAGTTGTAGGCCCAGGTGCACCAGTTGGAATAATACAGCGGTGCGCAGGACCAGGCGATCACGCGGTGGCGGGTCTGCGGGAAGGAATTGATCTTCTTGCTTACGCACTTCTCAAGGATCTTGCGGACCTTCTTGTCGGTGACGTGCCAGATTTCCCAGTCGCCGTACTGGGTCTGATAGATGCGGTACAGAGCCTGGGCAACGCCGTTGACCGGGTAATAGTCGGTCTTGCCGGCGACTTCCCACTTCTCCCACTCAAAGCGCTGCAGCTCGTTCTGGAGCTCCAGTTTGTGGACCAGCTTCTCCCAGCTAAAGGGGATGTGGTACTGCTCTTCAACGAACTTCCAGAGCTCTTCGATCTCGCGGCCGCAGTATTTCTTGACCAGGGGGTCATCAAACTGCATGGGCATCGGAAGGGAGAAGAGCGGCTTGTCGAAGAACCAGTCCTGCAGCGTGGAGGTCGAGACGGAAGCGTCGCAGGCCTCGTTGCAGGTGACAACCGCGGGGGCATAGTCGGGAACGTCGTCCAGCACGAAGATACCGGACTCCGCCTGGCACATCGGGCAGGGGTCACCGGGCAGACCGATGGACTGTACCGCGTCGATGTAGTTGAGAACGGTGTGGGAGTTGACGTGGCAGGTGACGAAGTAGGGGATCATCTCGAGAGGCACATTGGTGATCTCGCCGTCCCAGGGATAGAACACGCCGCCCCAGACGGTCTCGTTATGGGCGATGGTGTGCTTGTAAAGGTCATTCTGCTTGCCGCCGTGCAGACGGGTGTCCGCGGCGAACATGCGCTGGAACTGGCGGATGGTCGTGGAGACCATGGCGCGATAGTGCCAGGCGGAGGCCTTCATGGCCTCGCCGCGCATACCCTCGAGGCCGCGGTCGAACCAGTGGAGAACCGGAAGATAGGTCTGGCCGACCCAGCGATAGCGCCACACGCCCTTGGCAAAGTTGACCAGGCCGCCCATGACCAGAACGTCCTTGACCATGAAGATGTAGTTGTACAGCCAGATCATGTAGAAGTAGTACATGGTGTCCTTGACACCGCGCCACTCTCTGTGCTTGTAGAGATTGGTCTTGTCCTCGTGCAGATCGCCGAGGCGGCGGCCGCCCTCTTCAGCGGAATGAGGCTTGCCGAACCAGAAATCTCTGAGTGCTTTCTTGATGTTCTTCGCCATTTTACTTGCCCTCCTGGATGTGCTTGATCTCTACGCTCTCCACAAAGGCCTGGAAACGGGTGCGCAGCTGGCCGGAGGCGGAGTTGATGTATTCCTTCTCGATGGAGCAGACCGGCAGACCGAAGTCACGCTTGAGGATGACGGTGTCGATGACGCGCTCATAGCTCCAGTACTCGCAGAACTTGTTGGAGGCAATGATAACGCCGTCGGCATGATATTCCTTCGCAAGGTCGGCGATGCGCTGCTTTCTGGCACGCATCTCGTCCTGCGGCATGAAGCGGGGACAGTTGGAGGTGCTGAGATAATGCTTCGCGATGGCAAAGAGGGGATCCTCGCCCTCCTGGACCTCGATGAGCTGGCGGCTCTCGACGGAGCCGTAGCAGTAGCGGTCACAGACCACGCGGGCACCGCAGCTCTCCACCAGCTTGGTGAAGTCGGGATCGTCGTTCTCGGAACCGGCCAGGACGACCTTGCAGCGGAAGTCCTTCTTCTGGTCCGGCTCACGGGTCTTCATCTCTTCCGCGGTCTCACGCAGATAGGGGAGAATCAGGTACTTGGGACATGTCAGCGAGACCAGCTGAATCACATGGAATTCATAGCCGGTGATGGTGGGGTTGTCCAGCTTGCGGTAACTTCCGATTTCGTTAATCAGGCGGCTGACCTCGTTATGCTGCTCAATGGCGGCCATGATCGCCTCGTCGGAGGTGTCGATGCCGAAATGAGCAGTCAGCTCGTCGAGGACGTGGGCACGGAGCTGATCCCGGAAGTGCTCATAGGAAATCTGATTGTTCTTGAAGGGGACGTCGCAGAAGGTGCAGAAGAAGTCATCGTTGTCGATGATGCGCA
>Ga0256405_10007777_pt1 | contig 15804 bp, 12 predicted proteins | sample RumenRJG_02DNA_FD_189096 | JGI IMG/M metagenome (GOLD analysis project Ga0256405, IMG submission 189096) | Bovine rumen microbial communities from Lethbridge, Alberta, Canada - RJG_02 | ecosystem: Host-associated > Mammals > Digestive system > Stomach > Rumen | place: Canada: Alberta... | reverse complement strand
TATGCGAAAACGTCCCAAGAATCAAGCCTGCAAGGCGCAGATGATTGGCTGACGTTGACCGCTAAGAACTAAAATGTTCGAATTTCTTCTGTATAGTTTTGAGTGGACATAGTTCATTCAAAAGAATATCTGGTGACGCTAGCTATGTGGTTCCACCTGTTCCCATACCGAACACAGTAGTTAAGCACATATACGCCGAAAGTACTTGTCTGGAGACGGACTGGGAGGATAGGGAGTTGCCAGTTAAGTTAAGCATTCACGTTTGTGAATGCTTTTTTTGTACATTCCTTTTCATTTCGTTCGAAATACGTTATCATAATAATAGTGTAACTGTGAATCTTTGGGGAGAAGGGATTGATAGATAATGCTACGCCTTTCGGTGAAAAATCTCAAGCAGGGTATGATAATTGCGCAGAGTATCTATAATCGACATGGAGCTTGCTATTTGGTAAAGGGGCAGCCGATTACCAATGAATATATCCGACAGCTTGAGAAAATCGGTATTCCAACCGTAGCGGTTACTTCTGCGAATCCAAATTTTCAGTTGATGCCACCGGAGGATATTGTCCAGGAAAAAACACGCATCAATGCAATTGAGAAGGTTTATGATACCTTCCAAAGTGTCGAGAAGCAAGGTCAGCTGGATGTGGATGCTATGCAGGGAATTTCGGAAAATATCATTTTCGATATTATTGACCGCCGTGAGAATCTTGTCCAATTGACGGATATTCGCCTTCATGATACGTATACATTTGCCCACAGTGTTAATGTAGCAATTTTGTCGGCAATGCTGGGAATGCTTTGCCATTATACCAAAAAAGAGTTATTGCTATTGACGCTTGGAGCGCTTTTGCATGATTTAGGAAAAATCGATGTTCCCGTAGCGATCCTGACCAAGACGACGGGGCTTTCCGATGAGGAGTTTTCCGTTATTAAACGTCATCCTTTGGAGGGTGCGAAGCGTATTAAAGACATGGAACTTAGTCTGCCGTCTCCCGCAATTTTAGCGGCCATTGCATCGGAACATCACGAACATATTGATGGCAATGGTTATCCACGGGGAATTCGCGGAGATAAGATCCATCGCTATGCGAAAATCGTCGCGATTGCCGATGTGTATGATGCACTGACCAGTGAACGACCTTATAAGAAGGCGTATACTCCTAATATCGCCTATAATATCATGAAAACGGTCAATCAGGGACAGTTTGACCAGGATTTGCTCAAATTGTTCTTTAATAATGTGTCCCTCTATCCCACGGGAACGGTGCTGAAGACTATCTATGGTTATGGTATTGTCAAGGAGTGCAGCTTTGGCAAGACGCAGACCCCGACAATTGTTCTCTTTGCGGATGAGGAGGCAAATATTCTTAGTGTTCCCCATACGGTTGACTTGTCAAAAGATCCAGCGGGCAATCAGGCGATTCAATTAGTCATAAACGACAATGACCTGCGTCATTTCATACATGAAGTCAATATTGACCCATCGATTTATCTGGTTTGATGAAATCTTTCGAAAAGGCCGTTTCTGTTTGCGGAGAGGGCCTTTTTTTGTTATACTAATGGGGTTAAAATAAAAGCTAAGGAGCGCGATGGGATGCGGCAAAAGCGCAGACAGAAACGCAGTTATAAGCGCGTCAAGATGGTATTGATGCTGCTGCTCGTGATATTGGTTGCTGTCATGGGAGTCGTCTGGGGACAGCATGTAAAAGAACATAATCAGGCTGGTATTGATGCGGTGGTATCCGATGATGAGATTGTCCATGTGATGATTCTGGGTATCGACAGTCGACAGGGCGATACGGGCCGTAGTGATACTATGATGGTTACAGCTGTTGATACGGATAAGGGAAAGGCAGCTTTGATGTCGGTGCCGCGCGATACGCGTGTACCCATTGAGGGACATGGCTACGAAAAAATCAATCATGCTTATGCTTATGGTGGCCAGGAGCTTACACAGAAATCTGTCGAATCATTGCTCGGCGTGAAGATTGACCACTATGTATTGATCAATACCACGGCCTTTGAACGCATCATCGATGCATTAGGCGGTGTGGATATTGATGTGGAAAAGCGCATGCATTATGAGGACCCATGGGACGATAATGGCGGTTTGGTCATTGACCTCTACCCCGGGGAACAGCACATGGATGGCAAGAAGGCAATCCAGTATGTGCGTTACCGCGATGGTGAGGGGGATATCGGCCGCATCGGCCGTCAGCAGAAATTCGTCAAGGCATGTCTGGAAAAGATGATTTCGCCGCAGATGCTGCCGAGACTGCCGAAGCTGATAGAGGAAATCAATTCGGCGGTTACGACGGATATGTCGCTTACAGAATTGCTGCAGTTTGCCAAGCTCATGAAGAGTGTCCATGATAACGGCCTTACGGCACAAATGGTCCCGGGGCAGCCGGCTTATCTTCAGGATGTCAGTTATTGGATTCCGGATATCACAGATCTAAGACAGCTCATCATGGAGGAGTTAGGTCTTGAGTTATCGGATGAAGCGAAGGCCAAGGCTCAGGCAGATGAAGAAGAGTACATGAAGTCGTTGCCGAAGAATATGCAGATTCTGGCGGAGTCTAAGAATTCCTCAGGAAAGATTCAAGAGGAAGCTGTGGCGAAAGAGCAGGATAAAAAGCCGATGAAGCCGTCGCAGATTTCTGTTATGGTTATCAACGACAGCGGCATTAACGGGGCTGGCGCAGAAGTAGCAGGCATCCTGCAGCGCAAAGGGTTTATCATTTCGGGTGTGGAAACGGGTATCACTAGTTCCCGCACGCAGACGACTATTACCACGTCTACGCGTAATACCGATGTATTCTACGGTATGCCATTTAAGTGTGTAATCATGGATGGCGGTAGCTCGAATCAGGCGGTAGTACATATAGGTGTGGATTATCGAAAATAAGCAGAGGTTGACGGAGCTAGGCTCCGTCAACCTATATTAGACGAACAAATATTCTTGAGGTGAAATAATTTTGGGTATATTGAGAGTCAATGGGCTGGCCAAGGCCTTTGGCGTGGAAGAGTTATTCCATGATGTAAACTTCGAGGTGAGACGAGGGGAACGCGTCGGCTTTGTCGGTGCAAATGGTGCTGGCAAAAGTACCTTGATGAAAATTCTCATGGGGCAAGTGGAAGCAGATGGTGGTCAGATTCAGTTTGACAGTGCGGATACCATTGGATATGTAGAGCAGCAGTCTGATTTTGGCGAGGGCACGCTCTACGATGAGTTCCGCCGCGCCTTCGATGATATCATTGAATTGGGCGAGCGCAAGCGCGCTTTGGAAAAGAAGATTGCTGTAGTACATGATGAGGAAACTATGGCTGCGTATAGCAAAGTGGTCGAGCAGTTCGAACGACTCGAAGGCTATGATTATGAGAGCAGAATCCGCCGGATTGCTTTTGGCCTCGGCTTTACCGAAGAGGATTTTGCCAAGGATGTTCAGCATTTTTCTGGTGGACAGAAAACCCGTATCTGCTTGGTCAAAGCTTTGCTGCGGGAACCGGATTTCCTGTTCCTTGATGAGCCGACCAATCACTTGGACATTCATATGATCGAATGGCTGGAAGGCTTTCTCAAGAGCTATAATGGCGGGGTGCTGCTCATCTCGCACGACCGTTATTTCTTGGATAAAGTGGCGACTCGTATCATTGAACTCGAGAATAAAACGGTTACGAGTTATGAAGGCAATTATACGTATTTCATGAAGGTCAAGACGCAGCGCCGCGCAGCTTTGCAGTCCGCTTATGAAAAACAGCAGGAACATATTCGGAAAACTGAGGAATACATCCGAAAATACAAGGCGGGAATCAAATCCAAGCAGGCCCGTGGACGTCAGAGCCAGCTCAACCGTTTGGAACGGATTGTTCTTCCGCCAGAGGACGCTTCCTTTAATTATTTCGCGCTCAACACGCCACCGGAATGTGCGCAACGCGTAGCAGAGCTCGAAGATGTATCGATGTCATTTGGCGCGCGCAAAATCTTCCAGCATATTTCGCTGTTGATTCGCAATGGCGATGGCGTAGCGCTCGTAGGACCAAATGGTGCTGGCAAGACAACGCTCCTGCGTGTACTGGTAGGCGAACTGGAATCGCCTACTGGCCGCGTGAAAATTGGCAGCCGGGTGAAGATTGGTTATTTCTCGCAGCAGCATGAGGGACTTCATATGCAAAATACTGTACTTGATGAAATCATGTATGAGTATGGCATTGGCGAAGAGCAGGCGCGAAAATATCTGGGAGCATTCTTATTTCATGGCGATGAAGTACTTCGCCGTATTGGCGATTTGTCTGGTGGAGAACAGTCCCGGGTGGCTTTTTTGAAACTCATGTTAACGGGGGCGAATTTCTTGGTGCTCGATGAGCCGACAAACCATTTGGACATTCCGGCCCGAGAGGCAGTGGAGGAAGCCCTCATGGCGTATCCGGGCACGTTCTTGGCCGTTTCTCATGACCGTTATTTCCTGGACAAGGTGGCAAACTGTACCTTGGAGTTGGAAAATGGTTCCATTACGGAATATATGGGCAATTACAGCTATTACCTGATGAAAAAGGAGTTGGCTGAAGCCGAGGCCGAGGAAGAACACCTGGAAGCGGAAAAAGCGGCGAAAATCCAAGAAGCACGAGAGAAAGAAAAACGTGCCAAGGCAAGGAAGAAAGCTGGCGAGACTGGTTCTTCTGCTAACGAAGACAAGGCTAAAGCAGAGGAGAAGGCTAAGGCAGAATTAGGGCGCATCCAGAGCATGAGCGATGCCAAGCGAACGGAAATGATCCAGCGGGCAGAGGCAGAAATCGCCATGGCTGAGGCAGAACTCAAGGGGCTGGAATATCAGATGAATGATCCAGCAGTTCAGGCCGATCCCGTGAAAAGCCAGGAGATTGCTGAGGCTTATGCGGCCAAAGAAGAGGAAATCGAGCAGCGCTATGCGAAGTGGGAACGTTTGACAGAAGCGTAACGAAAGGAGCAGCAGGCTATGGCAAATTCGGAGTATCAGCAGATATCACTGGGACTACAGGACGAAGAAGAATTGGAAGGTCTTGTGGACAGCATAATTTTTGCCAGTGATGATGGACAATTTGCTGTATTTCGCCTGCGCCCGACGCATCAAAACAGCCGTGTCAACGTGACAGTGGGCTGTGAGCCGCCACTGGTGGGGCAGCAGATACATCTCAAGGGGAGTTGGGTTACCCATCCCAGATTTGGCCAACAGTTCAAGGCTCGCAGCATGCGGCTTGAAGCGCCGACCAGTGTAGAGGGAATCGAACGATTCTTGGGGTCGGGCGTGATTGACGGTGTAGGTCCGGCCATGGCCAAACGCATTGTAGCGAAGTTTGGGGCGGATACGCTTGATATCATCGAGAAAAAACCGCATCAGCTGGAATTGGTGGAAGGCATTGGGCATAAGACCGCCGAGAAAATCGTGGCCTCTTATATGGACCAGTCAGAGCTACGGGATATTATGGTTTGGCTGGAAAGCCATGGCGTTTCGGGGTCGTTTGCAGCACGTATCTATAAAAAATACAGTTCCTTTGCGCTGGATATGCTGGAGAGTCATCCCTATCAACTGGCGCAGGAAATCGAAGGCATTGGCTTTGCTACCGCAGATGCTATTGCGGCCAGCTTGGGGATGACAAGGGATAATGAAGATCGGATCGCTGCTGGCATTGATTATGCCTTGCAGCAAATCTCGCTGAATGGACATTGTTGTATTCCCGAGGGGCCATTGGTGGAGAAGGCAGCAAAGCTTTTGCAGGTGGAACGGGAAAGTGTCCGGATGGTGATGAAAAAACAGCTGGATATGCAGCGGCTTTCGGTGGAATACGTGGGGGCAGATGCCTTGATTTATCCGCCGTATCTCTATCGGGCAGAAAAGAAAGTGGCCAGAAAACTTTTATATTTGCAGAAATATGCCAATCCGCTTTCGGTAGCGGATCCGGATAAGCTCGTGACTGAATGGGAGACGATGACAGGACTCGATTTGGCGAATGAGCAGCGGGAAGCGATGGCAGCGGTACTCACCCATGGCATTTTCGTGCTGACTGGTGGTCCAGGTACCGGTAAGACTACCGTAGTTCGTGGCATGCTGGATATGCTGGAATTAGCAGGACTGGAAATCCTGTTGGGAGCTCCGACGGGAAGAGCGGCAAAGCGCTTGGCGGAGGCAACGGGACGTAAGACCATGACCATCCATCGCATGCTTGAAGCGCAAGGTGGACGCCAGGAAGATGGTGGCTCCTTGTTTGCTAAGGATTCCGATGAGCAGCTAGAAGCCGATGCCATCATTCTCGATGAGGTCTCGATGATGGATATTGTGCTCATGCAGCATTTCTTAGAGGCTGTTCCGGATGGCTGCCATGTCATTTTGGTAGGAGATGTGGATCAGCTGCCGGCAGTTGGTCCTGGATCGGTACTAAAAGATATCCTGCGCTCGGGAACGATTCCCAGCGTGCGCTTGACGGAAGTATTCCGTCAAAACGAGGAAAGCACGATTGTGCTCAACGCGCATGCTATAAATGCGGGACGACTGCCCGAGTGCCGTCAGACCGGGGACTTTCAGTTTATTGAGTGCCAGGACGCACAGCAGACGGCAGAAGTAATCGTCCGTCTTTGTCAGGAAACGTTGCCGGATATGGGATATAATCCTTTGACGGATGCACAGGTATTGTCGCCGATGCATCGTCAGGAATGCGGAGTAGCGAACCTCAACAAGATGCTTCAAGAAGTGTTGAACCCCAAAAGTCCCCATAAGGCAGAATTTGTCAACAGTGTGCAGACTTTCCGATATGGGGACAAGGTCATGCAGACGAAAAACAATTATACGAAGCAGGTATTCAATGGGGATATTGGTTTTATCACAGCAGTGGAGCCGAGCCATATCACTGTGAAATTCAGTGAAGAAATCAGCGCGGACTACGAAAAAAGTGAGCTTGGGGAATTGATGCTGGCCTATGCCATGAGTGTTCATAAGAGCCAGGGCAGTGAATATCCGGTTATTATCCTGCCGCTGACACCAGGGCATCACATCATGCTGCAGCGCAATTTACTCTACACGGCGGTGACCAGGGCCAAACGTCTCGTTATTTTGGTGGGAAGTAAGGCTGCTTTGTCGGTAGCCGTGGAAAATGACCGCACGCGCAAACGATACACATTACTGGCTGAACGATTGAGCCAAAAGCTGGAAAATTGATTATTTTAAGCCATAGGTCCCATTTACCCAAAACTTTGTCAATGATAGAATAATAAGAGTGGTTCAATTCTAAGGGGGATACTATGTCGGTATTAACAATTATGTTGTTTTTGGCTTGTCCATTACTGGTTTTTGCAGTCGGGGGCATTTTCTTGCGCCGCCGCCGTTATCCGTTAGCTGCTCTGGCAGTTCTGCTCGGTGTGTCAGCTGCTGTTATCGGTGGTATCAACGGATTTCATGAGATGAAGGCACAAGTCGTTCACGAGTACAGCCAGGAATTGGATGGAGAATACAAGCAAGCTTTGGCAAAGAAATACCAGCAGGCGGTAAATATTTTGCAGGGGCTGTCGTTTACGAAACCGGACCCGGAACAGATTGATAAAGCGCTGGAACTCCTACACGATTTTGATAGTGCGCAAATTGCCGAAAAAATGGCCGATGACTGCCCGAATGCCGATGTGCTTATCACCTATGCCAAGGCGATGAAGCAGGTCAGCACCTATGGCGGTCATATGACGAATATAAACGTCAATGAGAACGCAGAGCTGCAAAAGCTCGTAGCCTCATTCCCCGACAATTACAATGGGGTTTTGCAGGATAAAATCATTCCGTTCAAGCGCTTGATTATTGGCATGGAAAAAGAAGCCAAGAAACAGGCCAAGCTCGATGCGGAAAACGCAGCGTCTCACCAGCAGTCCATGAAGGAAGGGCAGTATGGAAACATTCGCCCTGGGGACCCGGAGGAAAAGATTCCGGCAGCGATGGGACAGCCAGACCATGTGAATTCCAGCAAGACCAGCGATGGGGAAATCAAGCAGTATGTGTTTAATCACAATGGCAAGAATTTTTATGTCTATACGAAAAATGGCGTTGTAACTGAAGTACGCTGAGAATCGGAAAATTATGAAGATAGTTTTGTGAAAAAAAGAGCCGTTGACTTTTAGTCAACGGCTCTTTTTCGGTTATTTGTCGTTGCGGAAGCATCCGTGGCCGTAGCGGCCATGATTTTTCCCGTCTGCATCGTTGCAGTAGTTGTGCTGGCGGCAGTAGCCAGGGCCATAGTCGGTTCCCTCTTTGCTGCTGGAAGCGGCAAAAGCCGGGACTGCTGTTAGGACCATAAGGCCGGTGAGAAGCGCTGCCAATTTCTTTTTCATCATGAATTCCTCCTGAACTATAAATTTCTTATCGTTTCTGACCTTAGTATAACAAGCAGTTGTGACAAAACTGTTACAGAAATATTTATTTTTTATTTTCAGAGAAAGATTTTATAATGGTCAAGGTGAGGAGGCGATGCTATGCGGCTTTTGATTGCAGACGATAACGATGCAATTCGCGATATATTGGATAATTTTGCGCGGGCGTCCGGTTATGAAACCGTTCTGGCGGTGGACGGACAGGATGTTCTCGCTAAATGGGAAGCAGGGGGAATTGATCTTATCCTGCTCGATGTGATGATGCCGAAGATTGATGGGTTTGAAATTTGCCGAAGAATCCGGCAGCAGTGCGAGGTGCCGATTATCATGATTACGGCACGTGGCGAGGATTATGACCGGATTATGGGACTGGAAATCGGCGCCGATGATTATGTGGTGAAACCTTTTTCGGCGCCGGAAGTCATGGCGCGAGTCAAAGCAGTTCTTCGGCGGCTGCAGATAAATCAGCAGGAAACGTCATCAATTCGTGGCCGCAAACTTGGAAATATGGTACTGAATGAGTCTCAAGGTGCGGTCGAGGTGGCGGGCAAGGGTGTCCGGCTGACACATAAGGAGTTTGATATCCTGAGGCTGCTGGCAGAATATCCTGGACAGTTATTTTCCCGGGATAAGTTGCTTGATTCCGTTTGGGGCTTTGATTACACGGGAGATATTCGTACGGTTGATACCCATATACGGCGCTTGCGGGCGAAGCTTGAGCAGGCAGGTCTTAAGGACTGTTCAATCGGTACGGTTTGGGGACGGGGATATCGTTTGGAGGTTCAGGCATGAGGAAAAAACGTCTGACCAAGCGATTGATTCTTTATTTTTCCGTGACGCTGATTCTGTTCGCACTCATAATGGGCGGCGTGTTTTCGTGGCTGTTTACCCATTATAATCAACATGTTCATGAAGAAGAAACCATGCAACGGGCTATGACGCTGGCGGCGGCTATTCCTGCCATGAAAGACAGCAGGCAGTTCTTGGAGGCAGCAGAAGCTGAATCCGCTGCTGACAGCGATGAAGGTATGCGGCCGATGATGCGCCATGGGCATCATGGCAGAATGGTGCACCAAGAGGCACGGGAAAATGGTGCGGTAAAGCGGGAGATGGACTGGTGCCGTCAGCAGTACAGCGTTCATGATTCTGCCGGCAGGGAATCGTCCCAGCAGGCTGGAGAATTTTTGCTGCAGTTGGATTCTTTAGCTCAGGGTAAAGTTTGGTTGGTAGCAGAGAAGAGTCATACTATTTTGGCGTATGGAGAAAATACTGGTGAGGAACGCGGACAACTGCCGTCACCCGTCAATGATGTGTTGCAACAGGTGCTCGCAGGGCAAACGGCGGTGAGTCATGATTTTGGTGCCTTGCTGGACGTACCAGCGGTCACGGTGGGAGCACCAATCAAAGATGAGAATGACCGGGTGATTGGTGCGGTGTTAATTCATCGTCCGCTGGAAGATTTGCAAAATACAATAAACGGTGGTCTTCGACTGTTGGCTCTTTCGGTAATGCTGGCATTGATTTTGGCGGGAATTTTGGCAGTACTGCTGGCTCGTCGGTTTATTCGCCCGCTTTATCGCATGCAGCATGTGTCTCAGGCGTTTGCGCAGGGGAATTACGACGAGCGGACAGGAATCTGCCAACAGGACGAGATTGGAATGCTCGCGGCGGATATCGATGTGCTGGGGGGAAAACTAGCGCAGGCAGAGCAAGAGCGGGCAGAGCTTTCCCGTCAGCGGCAGGAGTTTTTGGCCGCTGTTTCGCACGAGTTGCGGACGCCCTTGACGGTTCTTCGCGGGACCGTTGAGCTTTTGTTTTCCGGATTGGTAACCGAAAAGGCCGAGCGGAAGAAGTATCTGAACCAGGTAATGAATAATCTGTCGGCATTAGAACGGCTGGTGGGAGATTTGCTGGAACTCACACGGCTGCGGAATACAGGGTTCTCGGTGGGCAAAGAACCGTTAAATCTTTGCGATGCCTTTGAAGATGCTGTGGAACAAATGCGGACGGCGGCGGCGCAGAAAAATCTGCAGCTGCGCGTGGATTTTGATGGGCCGCTGCCTATTCAGGGAGATTATGGGCGGCTTCGCCAGCTCATGCTGATTCTTTTGGATAATGCCGTGAAGTTTTCCGATGATGGCGGTGCTATCCTTATTCAAGGGCGGCACCATGGGGAAAAATGGCAGGTCGTAGTGGAAGATCATGGCTGTGGGATTTCCCCTGCGGAATTGCCGCATATCTTTGACCGGTTCCGGACGAATCGAAACCGCAATGAACAGGGGACTGGCTTAGGGCTTGCCATTGCCCGGGAAATTGCTGGCCGACATGAAATGGAAATAACCTGTGAAAGCGAGGTTGCACAGGGCACGCGCTTTATCCTCTCAGGGATTTTTCCGCTGGTAAAGCCTGAATAATGGCGTTATAATTATTTATACTTATGGGAATGTGTAAGAAGATAAGGAGGGCTTCTTTGATGTTATATCCGATGAAGTTGGAAGCACCATTAAAAGATTATCTTTGGGGCGGTACGCGGCTCAAAGAGGAGTACGGAAAAGAAACAAAGCTTGAAAAGGTGGCCGAGAGTTGGGAGCTTTCCTGTCATAAAGATGGTGAAAGCATTATAAAAAATGGCGAGGCGGCAGGCCAGACGCTTTCTGCTTGGCTGAAAAAGGCGGGCAGCAGTGTCCTGGGCAGCAAAGCCGAAAAATTCCCGTATTTCCCGTTGCTCATCAAGCTTATCGATGCCAAGGGAAGCCTTTCGGTACAGGTTCATCCGGACAATGAATATGCCATGCGGGTAGAGGGCGAATACGGCAAGACTGAGATGTGGTATATCGTGGATTGTGAACCAGGCGCAAGTCTGCTTTACGGTTTTAATCGCGAGATTACCAAAGAAGAGTTCAAGCGGCGCATTGAGGATAATACCTTGCTTGAGGTATGCAACCGCGTTCCGGTTCATAAGGGGGATGTGTTCTTTATTGATTCGGGCACGTTGCATGCGATTGGCGAGGGAATTTTAATTTGTGAGATTCAGCAGAGTTCCAATTCGACGTATCGGATTTATGACTACGGCCGCGTGGGCAGCGATGGGAAACCGCGAGAACTTCACGTGGACAAAGCCCTTGATGTGACGAAACTAGAAGTACCGACGCGGGGGACAAAGCCGCTAGCTCATATCGATATCATCCCGGGTGCCAAGATGGACCTGCTGGCTGAGTGTGAGTATTTTACGGTTTATCATGGAGATTTGATGGATTTGTGCAGTTTAACCGTGGGACGCGATTCGTTTCAGTGTGTTACGGTCCTGCAGGGAAACATGCGGGTAGTAAAGGCTGGACACGAATTAGAGCTTGCTAAGGGAGAAACGGTATTTTTGCCGGCTGGTCTCGGTGATTATTCCCTGGTGGGCCAAGCAGAATTTATTTTGAGTAAGTTGTAATAGGAAAATGAGAGAAAAACATACAATTGACATGCTTCATGGGCCGTTGGTAAAACCTATGGTCCTTTTTGCCCTGCCACTGGCATTGACGGGGATTTTGCAGCAGTTATTCAATACTGCCGATGTGTTGGTGTTGGGGCAGTTTGTGGGTACTACTGCCTTAGCTGCCGTGGGCAATAACTCCCCCATTATTGGCCTCTTGGTCAATCTCTTCATGGGAGTGTCTTTGGGGGCAAATGTGGTTATTGCCCGGTTTATTGGCGCCCATAATTTAAAAGAAACGACACAGGCGGTGCATACGTCATTTTTGCTGGCTTTGATTTTAGGTGTGGCAATGGCTGTGTTGGGCGAGCTGATGGCCGCTCCTATGCTGCAGGCATTGGGAGTGCCATCAGAAGTTATGGCGCCGGCGGAATTATACCTTCGCGTATATCTCCTGGGGTTGCCTGCTATGGGACTTTATAACTTTGAGTCGGCAATTTTTCGGAGCCGTGGGGATACGCAAACGCCTCTCAAAGCGTTAGCGGTCGCCAGCGTCTTGAATATCGTGTTGAATCTGGCGGCAGTAGCTGTGCTGGATTGGGGGATTGCAGGCGTGGCTGCGGCTACGGCGATTTCCAGTTATGTAAGTGCCTGGATGCTTTACGATAATCTCTGCCATGCTCATGGAATCATCCGCATCGAACCCGGTGCTATCCGGATGATATCTTCTTATGCCAAAGAAATCCTGCGGATTGGCGTTCCGGCGGGAGTTCAGGGAATGGTGTTTTCCCTTTCAAATCTCGTCATCCAGGCGGCAATCAACAGTTTGGGCGCTGAAGTTATGGCGGCCTCAGCATCAGCCTTTATCATTGAAATCAATATTTATGTATTCCTCATCGCCTTTGGTCAGACTGTTACGACTTTTGTAAGCCAGAATTACGGTGCGGGTAATTTACCCCGCTGCCAGAAGGTTACTAGGGTAGGCATGCAGGTAGCTATGGTTGTCATCGTATTCTTGTCGGGGATTGCCTGCCTGTTTTCGGATGCGCTTTTATCGTTGTTCAATGAAGCAGCGGCGGTTATCGAGATTGGCCGCATCCGCGTATGGTATATTGTTGGCTTTTATTTTGTCTGCGTATTTATTGAGGGGCTTTCAGGAGCTATGCGTGGCTATGGCTATTCCCTGCCGCCAGCGCTGTTGATGCTCGCTACAGTTTGCGGCGTACGCATCGTATGGATTTATACGGTCTTTGTGGAAAATCACGATTTTAAGACCATTATGTTGTGCTATCCCATCAGCTGGACAATTACAGCGGTGATGCTGGTAGGTATCTATCGGTTCTATCGGAAACATATCAAGGTGATTCATTTATGAGAGGGTAAGGGGATTTTTTCCCGCACAGTCTTGCCTGCGTGAATCTTCCTGCGTATAATATTGAACGGTATAGTATAACGAGGTAAAGGAAGATGTAACTATGGAACAGAATACAAGCCAACCCAAAGCACGCGGGATTGCGCTGCTGCCAATTCTCGTTTTTCTGGTGCTTTATTTGGGTGCGGGTATTTGGTATGAGTATATTGCCCCCATTGAGGGGAAAATGGGCTTCTACGTGATGTCAGTTGTCGTGGCCTTTGGCGTGGCACTTATTGTGGCATTCCTGCAGAACCGGAAAAGACAATTTATTGGCAATATCCAGCTCTGCGCGAAGAGCATTGGAGATGTCAACATTACGATTATGCTCTTTATCTTTTTGATGGCTGGAGCATTTAGTGGCATCGCCAAAGCGGCCGGTGGGGTGGAGAGCACGGCGCATCTGCTGCTCAATCTGGTGCCGGCGGCATTTGCCGTTCCCGGGCTTTTTATCATTGCGTGTCTGATTTCCATGTCGATGGGAACCAGCGTAGGAACGATTACGGTTCTGGTTCCGATTGCTGCTTCGGTGGCCGAGAATGCTGGGTTCAGTTTGCCGCTTATCGTTGGTACGGTGGTGGGCGGAGCCATGTTTGGCGATAACCTTTCGTTTATCTCCGATACCACCATTGCGGCTACGCGTACGCAGGGAACTCGCATGCAGGATAAATTTTTTGCGAACCTGAAGGTGGCACTGCCGGCAGCAATGGTCACCTTGGTGGTACTCATGGTGGGGGCCTTCCATAGCAATGTTGCTGAGCTTGGAGCCTTTGATTATTCGCTGCTTTTGGCAATGCCGTACTTCGTCGTCTTGGTGCTGGCTATTACCGGAATGAATGTCTTCACCGTATTGGGAACGGGAATATGCCTGTTCTTGGTGCTGGGGATTGCCACGGGGGTTACGAATTTCTCGGAAGCGTTTTCGGCTATGGGCGTTGGTACCAATGGCATGTTTGAGACCATGATCGTCACGATTCTGGCGGCATCAATCAGCGCCATCATGCGCGATGGCGGCGGCTTTGAGGCGATTCTGTCCTTTATTCGCAGGAATTTTAAGGGCATTCGTGGTGGGCGGTTAGGAATTGGTCTCCTGACGGTGCTTATGGATATCGCTACGGCCAACAATACCGTAGCCATCGTAGTAGCTGGTCCGATTGCTAAGACCATCAGCGAAGAATATGGCATCGATCCGAAGGACAGCGCTTCGATTCTTGATACGTTTTCCTGCATTGCCCAGGGAATCATTCCTTATGGGGCGCAGCTCTTGATTGCTTCGGCGTTGGCAGGCATCACCAGTCTCAGTATTATCCCGTATCTCTTCTATCCGTTCTTCCTGGCTGCATCGGTCAGTCTTTGGATTCTGTTGTCAGCGCGGAAGGTCTGAGGCGCATTTCCAAGGAGCTATGAAAACAAGTGGTTAATAAACCGTTGGTTTTCATGGCTCCTTTTTTGTCCATACGCAAAAGAATTTTCACAGATGCGGGTAAAATGTTTCTTTACAGAGGAATGTGTGTTACAATGTTTCTAAAGGAGATGTGTAAAGATGTTAAAAACGCACAAATTAGCAATTATTGGTCTGGGGCATGTTGGTTCGGCGGTACTAGCGAGGGCGATTGCCTGTCAGCTGGCTGCTGAGATTGTCTGCATCGATATCAATCCGAAGGTAGCACATGGTGAAGCAGTGGATGCAACGCATTCGATTGCTTGTGCCTTGACGCCGAACGTTCATGTATATTCTGGTGGTTTTGAGGAAGTAAAAGATGCCGATGTCATCATTTGTGCGGCTGGTCCAAGTATTCTGCCTGGCGGTGTTATGGACCGCCTGACGCTGGCCAAGGAGAACATCGCCGTTATCCGCAGCATCATGACAGAAGTTACGAAGTATACGCGCGAGGCGATTTTCATCATGATTACCAATCCACTTGATGTTACCACGCATGTGGCAGCTACGGAGTTTGGTTATCCCAAGGGAAAACTTTTCGGCACGGGCACGACGCTGGAGACTTTGCGTTTCAAGAGCATTTTGGGAGCACATTATCATGTGGACCCGGCGGATGTGCAGGGTTATATGCTCGGTGAGCATGGCAACTCGGCTTTCCCGGCTTGGAGTACCGTCAGCATCGGCGGCGTAGCGTTGGATAAACTCGACGAATTCTTCGACCATGAAGAGAGCTTTGACCGCGAGAAAGTCGGCGGTGAAGTTGTCAATACGGCGTACGATGTGCTGAATTCCAAGGGGTGGACCAATACGGGCATCGCCATGGGCGCCTGCCGTCTGGCCAAGGCCGTGCTCTATGATGAGCATGCGGTACTGCCGGTATCGATGCCGTTTTCCGGGGAATATGGCATCGCGGATGTATCGCTGTCGCTGCCAAGTGTCATTGGCAAGGAGGGCGTACTCAAACGCGTGCCGCTGCCACTGCCTGCCGAGGAAGAAGAAGCGCTCCGCAAGAGTGCCGAAAGTGTAAAAGCTGTCCTTCGTGGTAATGGCGTTATCGCTTGATGTTTCGTGAGCAAGATTTGGCGGGATAATTTGTCCCGTCAAATTTTTTTGGAAAAATGCAGGCAAAAATTGGAAACCTGCTA
>Ga0256405_10007776_pt1 | contig 15805 bp, 9 predicted proteins | sample RumenRJG_02DNA_FD_189096 | JGI IMG/M metagenome (GOLD analysis project Ga0256405, IMG submission 189096) | Bovine rumen microbial communities from Lethbridge, Alberta, Canada - RJG_02 | ecosystem: Host-associated > Mammals > Digestive system > Stomach > Rumen | place: Canada: Alberta | collected... | reverse complement strand
TTAGTGGCAGTAGTCTCGTCCAAAGCACCCAGCACATTATTAGCTTTCTGTATCAATGCATAATAATATTTCCAAGGATAACGAGCAACAGAATAATCCTGACCGATATTCTTGTTGCAAAGCCAGTTCTCGAACCATATTCCATAATCACTAAAAGTATATGGAGCATCGCCTGTTTCAACATCACGTATGTGCATCATTGCACCATATCCAAATTCGTAATGGTTTTCTACATCCGTTAATGCAGCATTAAGGTAAGCAGGAATACCCATCAACAGATAGTGTGCAGCATTTGCACTATTGTTAACCTGCTTTTGAGTTGCATATTCCGTAACATCTGTTTCCTGCATACAGCTTGAGAAAGAAGTCAAAGCCAACAAGCCTGCACACAGGATAGATTTGTTGATATATAGTTTCATTTTCTTTAAAATTAAGTTTCTAATTTAGAAAGTCAAGGTTATACCACCTGAAATTGTACGGATTCCTGGAGCATAAGAAGAATTGCCGTAACCTGAATCGTAATTTGAATCACCAAACATTGTCTGGCGAGGGTCAAGACCTTGACGCTTAGACCATACCCAAACGTTATCAGCAGTAACATAAATACGAGTCTTAGTCAAACCAAGTTTCTTAACCAAATTGTTTGGCAAAGTATAACCTAAGTTTATATTCTGCAAACTCAAATAAGAAGCACTAATAAGGAATCTATCAGAAGTAGCTGCGTGATCTGTATCATCATACTGCATACGTGGAATATTAGAATCCATGTTATCTACTGTCCAAGCATTCTGCAAGTCTACGTGGAACGCAGAACCACGACTACCTGTCATCAAGGTCTCATAGTCAGAATCATAAAGTTTACCGCCAAGCTGATAAGAGAAATTCATCGACAAATCAAAGCCCTTGTATGCAAAACTTGTACCAAAGCCACCATAAACTGGTGAAAGTGCATCACCACAGAGATAATAAGTAGCCTCACTACTCTTTGTTGTTGTGGTAACAGTCTGCGCACCATTTGCGTCTGTTATAGTCTTGTAATAAAGTGCCTGTCCTGTCTCGTGATCAACACCAGCGTACTTCTTCAAACGGAATGTATAAAGAGAATTACCTTCGCTTACAAAGAACAAGCCTGATGTGTAACCTGCTTCACCATCAGTAACTGTAGTTTTCTTCTCCTCAGGAAGCTTACTTACATGGTTCTTGATATAAGTCATGTTGAAATTAGCCGACCAAGTGAAATCTTTTGTGCGAATAATATCACCATTAACATCCAACTCAACACCTTCATTAATCATATCACCAACATTGTCATAATAGCTGGTAAAGCCATAAGAGTTTGGCAAAGACAATGCGTATAGCATATCAGATGTTTTACGAGAGAACATATCCAAGCTTACATTCAAACGATTTCTAAAGAAATCACCAACAAGTCCAAAGTTCCACTCTCCGTTTTTCTCCCAAGTGATATTCTCGTTACCAGGAATAGACTTAGGTACTAAAGAAACAGAACCATTAGAGCTCTTGATATCATAGCGGTTTGTGAAAAGATTATAACTGATATTATCGTTACCTGTTTCACCATAAGATATCTTAGCTCTCAACTCATCAATCCACTTTACATCAAACCATTTCTCCTTTGAGATAACCCAGCTCGCACCTGCTGACCAGAATGTACCCCACTGGTGATCAGGATGGAATTTTGAAGAAGCCTGACGCATTACAGACAATTCACCATGATATTTGTTCTTGTAATCATACAGAGCACGAACAAACAAGCTCTCTGTATTATAATCACGAACGTATGAATTAGTATTACCTACCTTAATAGCGCCAGCCAATTCAGGGTTTGAAATATCAAACTGGTTTGTCTTGTTACCATAAAGATAAGAATAATTACGGTTATAGTAATCATGACCAAGAACAGCAGAAACAGTATGATCACCAAAAGAATGTGACCAGTTGAGCAACTGCTGCACATCATAAGTAAAGTATCTTATATGATAAACATATGCCATACCATTCTCGCTGGCATATTGACCAAAGAATGGATTGGTTGTTTCATTCTGACGTGTCTCGTCAACAGTAGCATTGTTGGTTGTTGTAAACTTGAAGCCATAAGGAAGAGTAACCTCTGCACCAAGAGTACCATTGAACATATTACCAACAAGCTTATGATTATCCAATTGAAGAGCAGACAAAGGATTTGCCTGAGCAAGATAAGGACGTTTAAGACCTATAATTGAACCATCACCATAATCATAACTATTAAGTTTACTAACCTCGTCAAAGATAATATTACCCTGTGCATCACGAACATACAAAGGATAAATTGGAGCTATCTTGGTCATGGCAAAAACATTACCAGAAGAACCGCTCTTACCCTCGTCATCACCAGTATTATTCTGACTATAATGAGAGAAACTTACATTACCAAGTACCTTCAACCAATCTTTAAGCTTATAATCTGCCTTTAAACGACCACTGAAGCGTTTGTAATCTGAATTCATTGTGATACCCTGGTAATCAAGATAGTTTACTGAAGAATAAAAACTTCCACGATCATTACCAGCTGTTGCAGAAATAGTATATTCTTGACGAAGACTATGCTTAAAAGATGCATCTATCCAACTGTCAGGAGTAATATAATATTCATTTCCATTATAAGCAAACTTACGACCAAGAGTTGCATTTGGATTCAACTTTCCATTAATATCAATGAGCTGCTGATTCTCTGGAAGAGTATAAACATTATAGCCAAGACCATAATTTTCACCATCTATAAGATTCTTGGCAGCAAATGCATGTGATTGTGCAGCATCAAAACCAAGAGTATTATGAGCATAGTTCTTCAAAGAGCCATACCACATCTCGTAATACTTAGCAGGATCATTCACCATCTTATAATCAGGAACTGCGCGAGAGTTTGAACCCCACTTTGCATCAACAGTAATAGTACCCTTGCCACTTGCACCCTTCTTGGTTGTTATCATGATAACACCATTGGCACCACGAGCACCATACAACGCTGTAGAAGCAGCATCTTTCAACACGGTCATGTTCTCAATATCAGAAGGAGTGATTGTATTGATATCACCATCGTAAGGAACACCATCAAGAACAATCAATGGGTCATTACCTGCATTTACAGAACTGATACCACGAACACGAACAGTAGAACCAGAACCAGGCTGACCAGAGGCTGCGCTTATCTGAACACCAGCAACCTGACCCTTCAAAGCGTCAACAGCATTAGTTACCTGAACCTTTGCCAATTCGCCAGAGCCAACAACCTTTGCCGAACCTGTGAACGAAGATTTTTTCTGAGTACCATAAGCAACAACCATAACCTCATCAAGGGTTTTGTTGTCTGGGTCAAGAACAATCTTCATGTTCTCAGTTGCCTTTACTGTCTTGGTCATCATACCAATGTATGATACCTGCAGCTTTGCATCATTAGAAACTGAAAGTGAGAATTTTCCATCAACGTCGGTAACGGTACCTGTACTTGTACCAACGACCTTAATGGAAGCACCAATTACTGGCTCGCCATCCTCTGAAGAGGTTACGCAACCAGACACCTGTGTTTGAGCCAAAGCCATTCCTACAACAAGGAAAAGGCTGGCTAACAACATTGTTAGTCTTTTTTCCATAAATCTCTCTCTAAAATTAAATTTATTTTTTACTAATCTTTTTCTTCGTAATAAACACTATCACTTTTTCTCGTAACAAAACGCAATTTCAAAAAATCGCCTCTCCTTTTTACGCAATTTGCAAAATTAACCTATTTATATGGCGTTAACAAAAAACAGTTTGTCAAAACTGCTTTTTTAAACAATAATTAACCAAAAATAGAGTTTTTAACGAATACAATTTGTATATTAATGCACCTTTTAGTATTCAAAGTGATTCCAAAAACCTAAGTATTACTTTCAAATTATAACTTACGAAACTTTTTAATTTTCTCAGACAGATATTTCTTCAATCCTCTGTCTCCAAGCACCTCTATATCTTCATACAACCCAAGAATAAAGCGTCCTATTCCAATATAGCTTGCCACATCAAGATGCAGAAGCCAATGGCACTCATCTTCCTGTTCAAAGAAGCACACGCTTTGTGGATATTCTTCTATCATGAGGTTGTGAGAGAGAATGCCCATTCTTAGAGTGACTGCATATTTCTTTTCGCCACTAAACTGGAAGATATCTGTAAATACTTTCTTGTGCCTTCTACTGTTTATCCAAGGTGTATCGTAGATTTCAACTGAAGAAATGCGCAAAAGCTTAAATGTTTTATTCTGCTTAGACGATAACTCGTAACAGCGAACATCCATATTGCTATTGAAAAACATAAAAGGCTCTACAATTCTATCAGAAACGGTTCGACTATGTGGAGAAGAATAACCTTGCAAACAAACCATTTTCCTATGCGAAATTGCTTCGCTAAGCTTTGAATAATTAGCAACCGCCTGAGCATGATATTTCTCATCGGTAAAAAAGCGCAAGTTATAATACACTTCAAGCTTGCGCCTTATGGTACTCACCATAGGATTATTCTGATCGTTGGCAGCAACAAGCCCATGCAGAAAGGTTGCTTCTGCCTCATTAAAGTTAACAAGATCTGTCAACATTCTAAAGAATGGCGAACGAACATCCATTCTATAGCGATGATCTTCTTCTATAATATAAAAGCCCTGATCAGTAAAGGAATGAAGATAGTTGTATAGTTGTCGGCGGGTAACATTAATTTTCTCACACAACTCTTGTGCTGTATATGATGTTCCGTCAACAAGTGTCAGAATTAATTTAAGTTCTTTATGCAACGCCTCCATAAACGATCAATCTTTGAAGTCTAACGACAGTTCTTCACTTCCGAGTAGATTATACGATTTTCTGTGATAAGGGCTCACTCCATGCTCCTTTATACCCAAACGATGCTTCTTGGTTGGATAACCCTTGTTGCTTGCCCAGTCGTAATAAGGATATTCCTTAGCAAGTTCTTCCATATAATCATCACGATAGGTTTTAGCGAGAATGCTGGCAGCAGCTATAGCCTGATACTTGCCATCACCCTTAATAACGCAAGTATGAGGAAGAGGTTCACCTCCTATTCCCTGTGTAGAACGCGATTTTAGTAAACGTTCAGGCGCAGAAGGATAGTATTTATCAAATCGGTTACCATCAATAATCAAAGCCTCAGGAGACACCTTCAAAGCAGCAACCGCTCTGTGCATAGCTAAAAAGCTGGCATGCAGAATATTTATCTTATCAATCTCTTCAGGAGTAACCACACCAACAGCCCATGCTACGGCATCCTGCTTTATCTGTTCACGCAGAGCATATCGCTTTTTAATGCTTAGCTGCTTTGAATCATTCAAATCAGGATTGTTATAGTCCTTAGGCAAAATAACGGCTGCAGCATACACACTTCCAGCAAGACAGCCTCGTCCTGCTTCATCGCATCCAGCCTCAATCTTATCAAGATAAAAATGTGGTTCTAACATAAATCAATATCTATTTTGATGCAAAAGTAATGTTTGAAACACAAAAAAACAGGCTAAATTGTTAATACATCTTAACTATTAACACTTTTAACAATTCAAAAGCACACGTGGAAATTTTACTTCCACGAATACAAATAACTTTGCACACATAAAGTTGAAACAAAACATATTATTATGGAAAAGAATATTTCAATCCTAACACCAGAAGTTGCTTTAAACAACAAGAGCACAAAGAATACTATTGAAACCATCAAGAGTATTGCAAATACCGCTATGAAACCAGTAAACTGGCTATCAACCTACTACTCTTCTGTATTAGGCCAAAAAATAAGCACTAAGCAAACGCTCTTACTCTTGAATGCTCAAGCAGCCTTTGTAATAACCGCATTCCCTGTTGAAGCACCATTCGTTGTTCGCCTCATCTGTCTGTCATGGTTCGTAAAAGCCCTCTTCGCCTGCAAGAAATCATTTTAGCCCTAATTGAGACAAGGATAAACAAAAAAACTCCGAGAGCCACACATAAGAGTGTGATTCTCGGAGCTAATATTCAGCAAAAGAGTAATTATTCGTGAGTTGTCTGATCCTTCAAACGGTAAAGCCCCATGTTAGCTAGCTGCAAAACAGAGCCCTCATCATAGTCAGAAGTATATTCTTGCTCCATATAAGATTCGATCTTGAGATAAGAATAACCAGATGAACCAACAAGCATAAGAGCAGTACCTTCAAGCCTATCATCCTTTTTAGAATACATTGCACTATAGTCAACAAGACCTGCAAGGTAGTAAGAATTGCTATGGGTGAAATAACCATTCTCATTAACAAGGAACAAAGCAAGATAACTATCATAGTATTTGCCTATCCAAGAACCAGCATCAATCTTGATATAAGGATATGAAGGTTCGAAAGTAACAGGAATTGTCAATCCACCAAAAGCGTCAACCTTAAGTTCGATTTTTGAGCCATTCTTTACAAGCTCAGAATTAAAGGTTAATGTAGGATATTTGCCATCTGTAGGATTAGTAGGATCAATACCCTGAAGAATATACTTTCCAAGAATGTTTTCTTCAAGATTATACTGTACTACATAAACAGAATCCTTCACAAGACCATTGCTATATTTTACATAGCATGAACGCAGATGACCAGAATTGTTTTCAGCAACATCAATAGATATCTTGCCTTTTGCATAAGAAGCCTGCACCCAAGAAGAATCACATGTGACCTGGAGAGGAGTATTGGCATTAGCCTCATATTCCAAGGTTGCACCTGCATTCTCTACATTAACAGCCTCAGGCATACCTGTCACACTGAGCACCTTACCTGTTTGAGACACACTAACAATAGTAGAATCAAGTTCTGAAGACTTGATAACAACAGTAGAATGACGTGAGGTAAGAGCATTATTCTCTGAAGCCGTTACAGAAATCTCACTTCCTGCTGCCGATACCGACAACCAGTCTGCAGGAGAATACACCTTAACAGCCTGATCAGCCACAGCAATCTTGTTCGTACCACCTAAAGGGCCGAAATTAGTTTCAGAAGCCAAAACTGTCAAGCCATGAAGAGGTACCTCGGTATTATCCTCTCCACAGGATGTCACCAAAAGACATCCCATGAAGAAAAGAGCTATATTGATAAACTTTTTCATTTTGCTTTTCAAATTAATTATTCTTGATTAATACTGCATCACGACCAAGCATCAGATAACCAAGCAAACTATCGTAACTATGTTCTGTTGAATCGTAAGCCCAGAAACCAATACCACTTACAGGTATTCCTTCAAAGTCGCCTCCGAAATAAATACTTGTTCCATCAAATGCAGATATATAAAGCGTTGCATTATAACCTTCAAGGTAAGAGGTTGAATAAGAACCTGCCTCATCAACAAGACCTACACCTACAGAATAAGAACCATACTTTCCTGTCACCTGACCAGAAGGCATATTGAATGTTGCGGTCTCTGGATCCCAAGTCATATTTACAGTCTGAGGATAAATACTTATCAACACCTTCAATATAGGATTTCCATCTGTACCCTTTGTAATTGTTGCTGTAGTTGACTTAGCCACACCCTTCTGAACATACTTCAGAGTGTAAGAACCGATAAGATCATTCAACTCAACCTGAGTAACAGAAACAGAATCCTTAGCATTCTCGTTAGTAATGTAAACCCATGCAGAACGTGGACTACCTGCCTCGTTAGCTGTAGCATTAAACTTGAGTTCTTTACCTTCAACACTTACAGTAAGCCAATCAGCAGAAGTAGAGAACTGGAACTTATCGAGCATGTTCACATTATAAGTCTTAGAACCAGCAGCATCAGCCAAGCCAATAGAAGATGTTCCAATAACAGACACAACGTACTCTGGACCGATGACACCTTCAAACTCCCATTTGTTACCCAACTGATCAACAGTCGCAAGAGAAGCTGTAGCCTCGTCATACTTCAGGAACTGGTTAAGGACATCACCGTCCTTTTCTACTGGAGTACTAAACAAAATACCCTCGTTGGTATAGGCATAAGATATATCGAAATCTTCTTCATCGTCGGCAAACGAAACATAAGTATGACGAGAGCCTTTAGATACAAGCATAGCACCAACTTCCACACCATTCTTCTTAACCTTATAGCGTGTAGGTATATTCTTTATAATTTTATTAAGTTGATCGGTATATTCTTGCCAAGTTATATTCTCAGGAAGACGAGTCATCAACATCTTATTATGCCACTTCAAACCTTTCAACTGAATGGTATCAGGAGTAGCATTAAGAATCACATATTCAAAATCACCCTGATCACCATCCACATCATCAATTGTTACAGCTGAGAAATTATGAAGGACAGGATTAAGACTGTTAATAGTAAGAACAGGTCCCTGACTGGCTACAATATCGTAGCTTGAACGATAGGTTTCGTCACCACCAGTTAGCTCACCACCAGCCTCTACCTTACCATCTTTTCCAAACTTCACAAGATGAGTAACACCAAAACCAGTGTAATCTTCACCTGTGAAATAATGGAAAACCCATCCGTTAGGAGCATCCTGGAGCAGTTTCTTTTCATTACTAATAGTACTGCTCAGACGCTCTGCTGCAGACTGTTCAAAAAGCTCGTTGTTATCATGCAAACATGACGAAAGCGAGAATACTGCAAGCAAGAGGAGTGTCTTATATAAATATTTTACCATTGCTCTTTAATTTAAGTGTTCCAAATCAAGTTTACTAATTTCTGAACCACGACGATTCACAACATCACGTAACTCATCAAGATCAAAGCCCCATGAATCCTGGAAATAAGCACGCACGATAGCTAACTTCTCGGCAATTATTGCCTTACCTGTTGTTCCTGCACCAGAAATTCTACTATTCCATTCATCCTCAGAGAGTGTAATGTAGTAAGATGCCATTTCTGCAAAATCCTCTAATGGTTCAGACATAGCATAAGGAGAAATAAAACCCAGTTTCAAAGCTGCCGACTGACTCTTCTGATACCAGTCACCGCTCACATAGTCGCTCTCTGTAATCAAATCAAAAGAGGTATCATAAGGTTTCTTCTGATTGAGAATATGAGTAAACTCATGGTGCATAGTGTGGAAATAATAGTAATTAAGGGTAGCATAATCCTTAATTGTTTCATCTGTCAAACTATTCACCTTATAGAGAACAACTTTATAGCCACCCTCTGCTGTACCAAGAACCTCTGTTCCTTCGCTATTATATGCACCAGAACCAATCAAGGTAATAACTCGAGGAGTGTATGTCTTGATAAAATCAGCACCAGCTACCTCTGCATAGGCATCATACCAAAGATGTTTGGTAAGCATAGCTAACTTAGCCGACTTAGCTGAATCTGCAGGAAGCAGATTATATTTATAATCAGTCTCTATATAATCCCACTTATACATAAAAGTAACATTATATGGGTAAGTGAAATTATCAATCAACCATTGTGACAACTCGTCACGTTGTGGTGTTGATGTATTAAATATAGATGCGTCGTTGGCAGGATCATTAGAGCAAGAAGCAAAGCTGAACCCTAAAACGAGCGCAAAAAGCAAATAATATATCTTTCTCATAACTTTCATTATTTTGTTCTTGGATTAGCTTCAAGTCCTGCTGTGATTACATCCTGAGGCAACTGAATTGCACGACGAGGATCATCAACTTTCAACGTATCTGTAACATCAAGAATCGCAGCACTTTCACTAACGGTACGACGATAGATTACTATTCCGTAGCGCTTAACATCCTGCATACGCAAACCTTCACCCAAAGTGAGAACACGACGCAAAAGAAGTATTGACTGCAGCAATGGTTCCTGAGTAGTTGGTTCTATTGTAAACTTAGTATTGAAAGCCTTACGAGATGTTGGAGCCTCTGGAGTATAGTAAGCCAAATTGCTATAGAAAGACTTAATTTGCTCAAGAGTTACAGAATATTTTCCACCAGAATAAGCATTAAGTTCTGTATTCAAGTCTTCAACAGCTCCTTCATAATCACCTTTCAATGCCTTTGCCTCTGCTCTTACAAGAAGAGTCTCATCAGCTGTGAACACAGGAAGAGTGCTGTGAGCAAAACCTATCTGTGCCTGAACATCAGTCATCTCAAAAGAATAAGGTATTTTATTGATAAAATACTTTGAAAGAGAACTATTATGCCATACTGTATAACCCATACTGCTATTTGCTCCCCATGGACCTTTAGCCTGAATATCTTCATTCTCTGCTATCACACGACCATGAGCATATTTATTAGCATAACCATAAGGACCATATATTGCTCCCCATTCCGAATATGATGCCTGTAAAAGGAAATTGGCTTTCACACCAGAGTTAACATAAGCATTAGGAGCAATCTGACCATTTGAAGAAAGCTTATTAAAGCTCTTCCAGTCACGAAGAAAAATAGAAGGGTTGTCACCCAAAGCCGCTGTTGCACAACTTATAGCTTTGTCATACTGCTGATAATAAAGATAAAAACGAGCAGCGAAAGCATTTGCAGCAACCTTTGTGAAATGGTATTTTGGATGAGCATAATTGTTTCCTATATTAGCAAGACCAGCCTGAATATCAGAATCAATATTCTTATAAAGCTCTTCCAATGTTCCACGCTCATAGGTTACACCTATCTTTGTTTCTGGTTTTGAGATATAAGGCAAACCTAACTTAGAGGAAGCTGTTGTTTTGTCATAAGCTTCACAGAACACATTTGCAAGACAGAATATTGTATAAGCTCTGCAAAGACGAGCCTCGGCAATAACCTCTTTAGCTTCATCATCTTCTGCATCACCAGATGTCTCAAAATAGTCTAATACCTGATTAGCTGAAGCTAATGCTACAAAACTTGAGTTCCAAAGTTCCTGTGGAGACTCATCATTACCCATACTTGTAATATCAGCCCATTTATATGCTTCACCTTGGAAATAATCAGCCTCCGACCAACTTGGATTCTTGTTATAGTCGGTATTATCAGAATACATTTCCAACAGATAAGCAGGATGCTTATCTGGATAAGCTGAAAGTAATAAGCCTTTTACATCATCCAGTTTTTTAAGTTCCATACGTCTATCTGGCAACTTATCCAAATAGCTATCGCAAGAACTCAAGCCTACAGATAGGGTTAAGGCTGCTATATATATGTATTTATTATATTTCTTCATAATGATTACAATCCGAATTTAACTGTTAAAGTAAACTGCTTTGGCATAGGAGCCGCAACACCACCTGCATTTACGAACTCAGGGTCCTGACCATTCAACTTCTTATCTGCATAGATAAGGAAGAGGTTGGTAGCCTGAAGTTTCAAAGAAAGATTTGAGAATGGAGTGTTCTTTACAAATGTCTTAGGGAAGTCGTAAGAGAGAGAAACCTCTTTCATACGAATGAAATCGCCCTTGGCAATCATTACATCCGAGAAATTATAAGCATTGTAACCATAACGCAAAGTACGATCCTGAGTATATTGCGCTTTGGTCATAATAGCTGGAACATTGGTTTTCTTCTCATCACCAGAAACCATCCAACGATTCTTAAATTCCTTTGTCATTGATGTAAGATCACTATATCTTGCTGAGAAAACATCATCAAGACGAACTACACTACCAAACTGATAAGTGATGAACACATTGAGTTTGAAGTTCTTATAGGTAAATATGTTTCCTAAAGAACCAGTATATTTTGGATCAGCAGAACCTTCATACTTCAAGAAATCAATTTGTTTGCGCTCTTGGAAGTTGATATCATTACTTGTTGCTTCACCTTTTTCATTGATAACTACAGGAAGACCTTCTTCTGTAAGGCCAACAAAAGGAATTGAGAATATAGCACGAGCAGGATAGCCTTCGATAAATCCAAGACCTCTTACAAGTTCCATAACACTACTACGAGATTCCAGTTTTGTAATCTCTGTAGTATTGTGAGAATATATGAAGTTTGTGCTCCAAGAGAAATCACGTTTCTTGATATTTGTTGTACTGATAGTCAATTCTTCACCATGAGACTTCATTGATGCGACATTACCATGAAGTCCACCAAGCCCCTGAGAAATAACAGCACCAATCAAGTCGAAGTTGTTACGCCAATACATAGCAAATTCAACATTGACACGGTTATTGAAGAAACCTGCATCAACACCAACGTTAAACTCGTGTTTCTTCTCATAAGTCAAATCATCATTACCTGGTTGCTTTAGTTTACTACCAGACTCCTTATCTGAAGCAGATATACGATATGGATTATATGCCTCAAAAATAGCTGTTGATGTGGTATATCCGTCAGGACCAGGAGTAGCTGTAAGAGAATATGACATACGAGTAGTCAAATGAGAAAGGTAGCCTTTGAAAGTGCTTCCAAACCATGACTCCTCGTGAGCATTCCACATACCAGCTATATTCCAGGTAGGCAGCCATCTTACACTACGGTCTTTACCCATACGGTTAGAACCCTCATAGCGATATGTAGCATTCAGAGTATATCTCTGCTTATAACTATAGGTAGCATTTGCAAGATAGGCTGCTGTACGAGAACATGTATTATTCATACTATAATAACGAGAGTTTTGTTCCTCACTCTTCTTAAAGAACTTATAGGTGTAGAAAGGCAACTCACTATTCTCGTATTGCATACCAATACCATTGAAGAATGTGCGTTCACGCTCAATACCCATAGCCTCAATAGCAGCCAGTGCATTGATATAATGAACCTTATTGAGTGTTGTGCTATAGTTTGCCTGCAAACGGAAATTCTGACTAATCATACGGTTGTCTGTACGCTGATACAAACCACCTTTTGGCAATACGCTAATAGGCAATTCGTATGGTGAGTCTGGGTCATCATACAGATATTTATTTTCGTCACGAATAATCTTATTATCCATTGCACGATAAGCCATAGCCTGATTGGAACCTTCTTTTATATAATGCTCCTGTGATGTCTGGATATAGCGAATAGCACCTAAAGCAGAAAGATCAAGTCCCTTGATAGGAGTATAGTTGAGCTGTGCCTGGAACTTAGCATCAACAACATTCATATCAATATAGTTCTGTTCCAACTCATTCAAGATATTGAATGGTGCATAGTTTGTCTGGTAATACTCATATGGAGATAATGCACGAGAGGTGTTCAAAGCGTATGAATATGGGTTGATATCGAAATCACGCTTAACATTACCAGAAACAACATCAACATCCTGTGCAATAGTACCAGGAGCCTCCTGCTTACGATAAGAAGCACCACCAATCAAGTTAAGTGAAAGGTTATTCAAAATGCGATGAGTAGCATTTGCATTAAATGTGTAACGCTCAACAGCACTCTTCTTATACCATCCTGGGTCAAGCATAGCACTCATTGACACATAATAGTTGGTCTTTTCTGTACCACCACTCATACTGATAGAGTGATTCTGAACAAGAGAAGCTGAGAAAAGTTCGCTGAACCAGTTGGTATTACGGAACTCTGCCTGCTGGAGATATGCATTCTTAGCCTCATCGGTAGCAGCAAGAGCAAACTGACCTGTTTTAGGATTATAGGTATTGATGAGTTCATACATCTTACCATATACACCATAGTCACTACCATTAAGTACATCAGAATAGTTCAACCATCCTTTATCACGCATTTCCTTATAGATACCCATCTGTTCCTGTGAGTTCAGGATATTGAAATCGCTATAATTTGGAACTAAACGAGTAGTAAACTCACCTGAATAGTTGATATGTGTCTGACCTGCACGACCTTTCTTGGTGGTAACAACAATCACACCCGACATAGCACGAGCACCATAGATAGAAGTAGCACTACCATCTTTCAGAATCTGGAAGCTCTCGATATCATCAGAGTTCAAACCTGCAATAGCAGAAGAAATCAAGGTCTCAGCATCACCAGATGACAATTCATCAGCACTTACGTCAGCAACATCCTCCTGAATAACTCCATCAACAACCCAAAGAGGTTTGCTACTACCATAGATAGAGGTGGCACCACGAACACGAATCTTTGGAGCTGTACCGAAAGTACCACTAACATTCTGCACACTAACACCAGCAGAACGTCCTTCGAGTGAGCGGCTGATATCAGCAACACCACCTAACAGGGCATCATCAGCCTTGATCTGGTCGGTAGCACCAGTAAACATACGACGGTCCATCTTTGACATACCGGTAACAACAACCTCGTTCAACACTTGTTTGTCTGGCTCTAACGTGATCTTCATGTTATCCTTTGCCAGAACACGCTGAGTTTTCATACCCAGATAACTTACTACTAATCTCTTTCCCGCAGGAACAGAAAGAGAGAAATGACCATCAATGTCGGTCACTGTACCCATCTTTGTACCATCGACGATTACAGAGGCACCAACAATAGGATCACCATCTTCCTGTGAAACTACGGTACCAGAGATTTTACCTTGTGCGAATGCCATCCCAATACATAGGAACAGCATACTTAAGAGCATGGTTAATTTTTTCGCCATAATAAAATCTCTCTTTAAACTTAGTTAATTTATTTAATTACAAAAAACTGTTTTCCTATTCGTTTTTGTGACAATTTGTTATTTTCTCCGTCTCTATTGTTTGCAAAGGTATAAAAAAAAATAAGATGCTAAACATTTTTAGCATCTTATTTTATAAATTTTGAATAAATTCCCTAAAACATCTTACAAACTTGCATAATTCCTGCAACAAATCTATCAATTTCGTCTTTTGTATTATAAAAGGAGAAGGAAGCACGAACAGTTCCCAACACCCCAAGACGATCCATCAAAGGTTGAGCACAATGATGACCTGTACGCACAGCAATACCTAAACGGTCAAGAAGAGTTCCCATATCCATGTGGTGTATGTTGCCCACATTAAAACTAATTACAGCATCAGATACGTTGAATGTAGGATGACCATAGATATGCATATCTGGTATCTGGCGCATCTTCTCAAGAGCATATTTGGTGAGTTCCTGCTCATAACGCTCAATATTATCCATGCCAATAGCCGACACATAATCGAGAGCCTTTGCCAAACCACTTGTAGCGATATAGTCAGGAGTACCAGCTTCAAACTTCAATGGTGGTTGTTCAAAGGTTGTTCCTTCAAAACTTACACGGGCTATCATCTCGCCACCACCCTGATATGGTGGCAGTTTGTCGAGCCATTCCTCCTTACCAAAGAGCACACCAATACCAGTAGGGCCATAGATTTTATGTCCACTGAAAACAAAGAAGTCACAATCAATATCCTGCATATCTACTTTGAAATGAGGAGTGCTCTGAGCACCATCAATAAGAGCAGGAACATTATGTTCATGTGCAATACGAACAATATCCTTAACAGGATTAACCGTTCCAAGGACATTACTTACATGGGCAACACTCACTATCTTTGTTTTCTCTGTAAACAAATTCTTGTAAGCATCCATATCAAGCACGCCATCATCGCTCATTGGAATAACCTTTAGAACAATACCTTTCTTACGAGCTTGCAACTGCCATGGAACGATATTGGAATGATGCTCCATAACCGATACGATAACCTCATCACCCTCGTGCATGAATTCATCACAGAAACAGCTTGCAACAAGATTTATTCCCTCGGTTGTTCCACGAGTGAACACTATTTCATTAACCGATTTGGCATTAATGAATTTCCTTACTGTTTCACGGGCAGCCTCATGAAGGTCGGTAGCCTGTTGACTCATCCAATGAACGCCACGATGAACGTTAGCATTCACATTAAGATACTCCTCGCGCATAGCATCAAGCACACAGAGAGGTTTCTGTGTTGTTGCTGCATTATCAAAATACACAAGCGGTTTA
>Ga0256405_10007775_pt1 | contig 15805 bp, 12 predicted proteins | sample RumenRJG_02DNA_FD_189096 | JGI IMG/M metagenome (GOLD analysis project Ga0256405, IMG submission 189096) | Bovine rumen microbial communities from Lethbridge, Alberta, Canada - RJG_02 | ecosystem: Host-associated > Mammals > Digestive system > Stomach > Rumen | place: Canada: Alberta... | reverse complement strand
TGACATTGCTGAATATACCGACGAAAAGGGCATTCGTTTCATGGGACTATTCCAGTTTCTGATGACTGGAATATAACCAAACCACAAAAAGCGGCTCCGTTGAGTCGCTTTTTCTTTCCTTTTTAGTCTTTATGCGTGAACTATGCTATTTCTTACATTACCATCGGTTTGATTCTCATCGAGGCCCCCACTTTCACGGTTACGATGAAAAGCACGGAGACGCAAAAAGAAATATCATTACCACTTCTCAAAGAAAGAAATACTTATCATTCCTCTTCCTTTTTTCAAAAGATACAACAGAAAGATTGCAATTCTAAACAACAGAAACAGGTGAATTGCAAATCTTCAAAGAAGAAAAAGTAGATAATACAATAAATAAAAGATAAAAGAATAAACTTAGTGTTTAAATACTATTTCCTGTTTACCAAATAGCTTTATTTTATCGTCTTTCAATTCGTTCTTGTTTACTGAAAGGCAAAAATCAGCAAAACTTTTTGTCAGCTTTTGGTAGTCTTTACTATTTATTGGTGATTGAGCTATGGCAAATGCTGTAAGTTTAAAACTTGTTCGTTCGCATGTCGGCTTGTTTGGATAACGACTAAGATAGTAGTACAAAAGTATTGCTGATATTTTTATTTGTTCTTCAATATATGACAAATATTTTTCCCCATCATTAGCCTTTGGATTATCTAAAGATATATACAAGTTTTCCATTTTATAATAATACTCAACTATTTTCTCAAAATAGTCTATTTTTCTCTTATCCTTTACTCCTAATCTATACACTCCATAAGAAATACATGCAGAAACAATAATAGAAATCGCACTCAATAATATCGTCGCTGTTTCCAAAAATGTAATGGTCATATCATTTTAAATTAAAAAAGTGGCCTACATTCTAGTAATGCAGACCACTAAACATTTGTTATTCAGTAATTGCAAATATCACATTTTTATAGTTACTCCACCCTTTAGCGTTTCTAAATACTGTTACATTATCTGTAGGAACATAAGTCTTAACCTTCTTAAATGTATATCAAAAAGGAGGAGAAGTCTCTATCACGTTGGAAGATATATCACTTTACAAATAACTGTTTTGGTATTTGCTGCATTATTCCAACTCTTTACTGATAAAAAAATGACACCTTTGCAGACTTATTGTATTTCTCATCTGTTACAACATACGAAGAAACATAACCTTTTTCATCTAATTCATACTCATACGTTGTGGTCCCGCTATACGAATGGGCATACGTTATCGTTTTCTGAATCATCAGATTCTTGCTTACTTTTCCGAATAATCCTACATTTGATAAAGCCATAAAGCTTGTCCCTCCAAAGATATAATGATAAAAAGAGTCATTAGTATCACCATCAACATTACTAATAAAGATTGGATATATTTGACTTTTATTTTCTTTATTGCTATAACCCAAATTAAAATCATATTTCCCATCTTCCGTATAAAAACGAACAAGATTACCATTAGCCCACTTTAAAATAGAATGGTGTATTTCTTTCATCGTATTACTCTCAGAATCAAACACATATGATTTTATATCTGTCAAATATCCATCTTTGTATATATATATAGTTGAATCGCTTGGGATATATTTCATAGAACCACCTTTGTAGTGCGAAAAATTTCCACTATTTATGTTAGTTATATATCCTTGTTTGTTTATTTTAAAGAGACAAGTACCCCCGCCATAAGGAAAAAGTGCAAGATTTTTTCCACGAAAAATCTTATAAATATCTTTATCATAACCTACATCAAGATCTTCTTCTTTAAAATTATAGTATAATCGATAAAAACCTATTTTTGTTGGACGCTTCATTTCATCATAACTGACATGAGTAGTAGAAGCTCCTTGTAAAGTCCAACTAGCCACGAGGCGTTCTTTGCTTGAATTAGAACCTGCAAATTCATCTTCTTCACTGCAAGAAGAGAGAATTGTCATAAAAGACATCACACACAAAGCAAACATTATAGATTTGCCGTATAAGTTTAATGAACTTTTTTCCATATTATTTAAATTAAAATTATTTTTATCATTATTATTTGTTGTCTCTTGATATTAACTCACATTCAAAATCCATTTGTTGAAGATTTTCTCCATTTTCTCCTTTGAGTATCTTTTCATTTCTTGTGTTTGGACAAGATTCATTAGGAATCGCCCTAACTCCTGGCCCTTTGGGATCTTCGTCCATCATTTTCTGTACAGCTTTAGAAACAACTTCCTTTTCCGTCCCAGAGCCACTATAAATTACTTCTAACCATCCTTGACCTTTGGAGTACAATTCTTTTGAATCTACAGGTCTAACATTTTTGATTTCTATCATAACTATTCCTCTCCAAGCAGACTCCGAACTCAGATGTTTTAAGTTTTTTGATTATTTGCGTACATACACAAAAAAAGCGTGAGAGTCTGTACCTGTTACTCGTCCCGCTATACAAGGTCTTCGCATTACCCACTCAGTATGAACGAGCAACGCAGAAGCCCACGCCGAATATGTATATCTCACAATACGCGCCTATATATAACCTAAGTATTAAGCGAGATTGCATAATTACATATCCCTATGGACATCTACTGTTGCCTTGTTTTGACTGAGTTTTCCAGAGGTTGCGAAGTTCTGTATAGCCAAAGACAAAGCGTCAAGTAAACGCCTTTTCCAATATATGTATTCTCCCACCCTTCATTGCGCCGGGCGCAATCTTCGGCGTGGAAGACACGGCAAAGATACAAAATTATTGCGACTTGCAGCAAGATTCACACGGAATATTTTTGGGAATCTACGAAAATGGAAGAGAAAAGGTATGCTATTTTTACCTGATAGCATCACTATTGAAAAACAAATCAAGTTGATTTGCTGAATGAAAGTTCAACTTGCGGAAACCAAATTCAGTGAAATTACTCATCAAATTCACTGAATTTGGTCATCAATTTCAGTGAATTTGGTTTGAGAAACCTAAAAAACTATCGAGCGGATACGCCGATTTGCCCCTACAAGAGAGGAGCCCCCTCCAACTCCCCCCAATGGGGGAGCGCCCCGAAATCTGCATGACTACCCTCCTCTACGCTTTCTGCGAGAAGAAAAATCTTTGTAATCCGCGAAATCTGCGGTTAATAAAAATGGGCGGATACGCTGATCCGCCCCTACTAAAAAAACTCACATACGGTTTGGGAAGGATGATTAGAGTTCAAGACTCTTCACCCACTCCTCCACATCCTGCTTGGTGGCGTGGTTGAGGAGTTTTCCTTCCTGCCAGTTCACTTCGGGATAGGCTGCTTTCAGGTCGTTGCAAGCCTTCTCGATGGTGCTGCCACCGGATGTGGCGAAGGGGATGACGGTCTTTCCCTTGAAGTCGTATGCCTCCATGAAGGTGTTCACTATCGTCGGACAGGTGTACCACCAGATGGGGAATCCCACATAGATGACGTCGAAGCCATCGACACCGTCGAGCTTGTCGGTGATTGCCGGCCGCGATGTCTTGTCTGCCATCTCGATGGTTGAGCGCGACTTCTTGTCTCTCCAGTCCAGGTCAGCCTCCGTATAGGGTTGCTCGGGCTGAATGCGATGGAGCTCGCCGCCCGTTGTCTCTGCCAGGAGTTTTGCCACCCCTTCGGTTACGCCCGAGGCTGAGAAGTAAGCCACCAACACTTTTTTCGGCTCCTTGCCCGTTTCCTTGCTTTCCACTTTCTTGCTTTGCGAACATGCTGTCAGCATACCGCACAACAGCAACGCCATAAAAATCATTTTCCGTTTCATAAAATAATGTTTTCTTTTTATTAGGTTATTAATTAAAGTCCGAACACGAACAGGAGTGAGAAATAGAGTTCTGCCGCAAACACATACACGACGAAGAGGGGTGCTGCGGAGACGATGCCTGCATAGAGCGCCCGAAACATGTCGGTCAGCGACGTGAACGAACCGCTGAATGCGCCATAGGTCAAGGCAAACAGCGTGGTGCAAAAACACAGCAGCGGCACGATGCTATGGCTGAAGCTGCTCGGGAAAAGGCTGCCCGTCACGCTCAGCAGCGGCGCATGGGGCACGAGGGTCAGCAGCAAGATGATGATGACTGCCACGATGACCTCAACCGCAACTACCTGCAACGCGAAACGCTGGCGATAGGACGAGCGGTAGGCACTGCGGAGGTTGCGCAGCGGAGCAACGATGCCGCTGCATCTGACTGCCCCATACGTCATGGCTCCGAACAGCAGCCATCCCAACAGCGGCGTGAGGAGGTTGGACGTGAAATGCCCGAAGAGCCAGCGCACGCCCTCTTCTGAAAGGAGCGAACGCATGCCAATCTCTGGTTTTGCCGCCGTCACAATCCACGAAACGAGGATGAGCACCATCTCAGCAAAAAAGAGTACTGCCGCTATTCTCGATATCCATTTCATCATTTTTCCTGCACTTCACGTTGGTTCCTAATCCTCATCGGGCTGAAGGTTATCTACATCGAGGATGTGAAGCTCCAACGCCCTCACGACCAAGCGCGTAGCATTCACGCCCACACCGCCGTTCCCGTCGGGGAACAGTTTCTGAACGAGCTCGTTCTGCCGTTTCTCCAAGCTCTTCACACCGAAGGGCATTCCCCGCAGATTGGTGATTTGTTCCTTAGTGTAGCCCAAAGCCAAGTGGCGAAGGAAGCGCTCGTCGTATTCGTCAATCTCGTAGTCCACCAACGCCTCCTGTCGCATGAGCTGACTTCCGACGCTATACTTAAACCGCTCGACAATCTTTTCGAGTATCGGCTGATTGAACACCATGCGCTTTCCGCTCATCACGCTGGACACATCGCTGCGGGTCAGCATCTCACCGCTCTTAAGGATAATGCCGTCGCAACCGGCATCGAGCACATCCACCCAAAGCTTTTCGTTGAGCACCTCGCCCGTGAAGATGAGTATCTTGATTTTCGGATGCAGCTCCTTTGTCTGGCGGCATATCTCCACACCGACCGTCGTCGAACCGCCCAATCCAAGGTCGAGCAGCACCAGGTCGGGCAACTGCTGTTTCAACAAGCGCCAATATGCCGTCTCGCTCTCTGCCGTCCCAATGATTTCCGCCTCTGGGATGTCATTGCGAATGATGCCTTCCGTCCCCTTCAATTCCAAGGGGATGTCTTCTACAATAATGATTTTGAACTTTTCCATATCTTCTTTTTCTTTTTAGGTTTTCAACGATTATGCCTTCACAAGTGTCACCACGATGTCGGTCCCGCCGTCGGGATGACGCTCTGCCGTGATGCCACATCCGCGCCCGTTGGTGCTCTCGCCCGTGTCGCGGACAATCTGCCGACAAAGCAGATAGGGAATGTGTGCCATCGAACGGGGCGTGAACAGCGCCAAGCACTCCTCATCGGTCAGGCTCAGACGGGCTATGCGCACCCGCACTTCCACATAGCGCCCGCGCTTCTCTGTCAACCGCGCCGACAGCCGTTTCTCGCCGCTCTGTTTCTGCAGTATCTCAAACAGATAGGACAGCATGTCGGCATCGCCGAGAAGACGTAGCGATGAATCGTGCGAGACCACATCATAAGCCTTGCCAAACACACTTTCCAACGACACCGCCTTGCACACGGGCTTTACCGATTCCACCTGCCGCATGGCTTGCATACTGAGCAATGAATACAACTCCTTGTAGTATGATGCCGTCTCACTGATGCTCTGCAGGTTACGCGCCTCGTCATCCACGAGTTGACGGATGCGCGACGGATAGTACATCGTCTCGTGCTTCAACGTGCTCAGACAGTTATCCAGCACGCTGTTGCTCACATACAGTTTCTCGTCTTCCAACTGATAGCGGTGCAGCTCATCACCAGCCAACTCTATGTCTCCACGCAAGGCGTCGCTTGCCTCCACATTCTGCCGGAGTGTTGTCATAATCTGCTCTACCACATTTTTCAACGAAGAGGGGAAACGGTCGGTAGAAATCTGTCCTATCTCGCGAAGCTTCTCTTCGTCGGATGTCCCGGAGAGCAAGATGTCGTTGATGCGCCCGATGCGCTCAACACAATAGCGGAAATGCACTTCATGGCGGTAATACAACACATAGTAAGCGGGAAATATCGACAACAGCAGCAACACGAGAATCACAATCGCCACATTCTTGTTCGTCTCCGACTGCTGCATGATGCGCACATAACTGTCGAGCGTATTGTCAGCCGACAACTCCTTGTACAACTGCGTATAAATCCTGTTGTTATAACGATACACATCCCATTCGTGCAGCGCCAACGCAGCCACAGCGCTCTCGTTACGGATGTCGGTGATAATCGTATAGTCGATATTCAGCCCCTCGCGGAACCAGCTGATTTCAGGCGGGATGCCAGCCTCACTTCCAAGTGCCTTCAGCGTATCGGTGCCATGAGGTTTCAGCTTCCGATATTCATCATTCAGGCACATCCGCGCCGAGTCGGCATAGAGCAACGTCTTCGCATACTCACCGCGTATATTCGCATAATACGCCTTGTCGGCATATTTGTTTGCCGGCGTCACCACCTCATATCTCGACGGACCGTCCTGAGCAGCTGCAGGAAGCGCACCCAACAGACCGCCCAACAGCCACACCACTGTCAGCCACATGCGACGCACGCCCTTCGGCAGACGGAAGAAGAAACGGCTCCCCTCGCCCTCCCTGCTCTCGGCACCGATGGTGCAGACAGAGAAGAGCGAACTCATCTTGCGATATTTCTCGATGATACCGCGGCAGTTGAGCAGACCGAACCCATGGCTTTCGTCGCCCGAATCGTGTATCTCGACATTCAGTTTGAAAAGGTTCTCCAACTGCTCGGCAGACATACCCTTGCCCGTATCCTCAATACTCACCTCCACATACTCCTCCGTCGAACGGCTGCCTATCGTCACACGCCCTCCCGAAGAAGTGAACTTGCGCGCATTGTCGGCTATTGTGTTGATCATAAACAGCGTCAGCACCTTGTCTGCCTTCACCCAGTCATCCGTCGGTTGCACATCCAGCGCAACACCTTTCAGACTGAACCCCATCCGTCCGCGAGCAACCATTTCGAACAGCGGTTGCAACGCAAAACTCTCTATATGCAGGCTCAACACTCCCTGCCGCAACTGAATCCAGTCGGTCAGAAGACTGTTATATTCGTTAATCTCCTCCGTCAGTTCCACCACATAGTTGAAACGCTCCTCACGGCTCACAGACCCCTCGCCACCTGCCGACAAGCGTCCCACCTCGTTCAGGATGCGGTCTATAAACGGCGTGACACTGTTCACCAAAGACACCTTCGCACGTTGCTCCACACTCTGGCGCTTGCCATTGCGGATATGCAACCGACGGCGTTCCTTTTCCTCACAAATATCTTCATAACGCTCCTTCAATTCACCCACACGGCGGTCATTCTCAACCTTCCAACGCTCCAAAGGCTGCAGCAAGTCGTCTATCCTGCGCCCCCCGTCCCGACGACGACGCAGACGACTGAAGACAAACAACAGCAGCAACACCAACACAATCAACACAACCACCGCAACAATCATCGCAGTCAGCTGTGAAGACGAGCGGCGCAAATGGTCCACACGCGACTCCAGATAGCGGTCCTGACGCGTACGCTCCTGCAAATCAAGGTAAATATTCCGGTTGAAATCACTCCTACCCTTATCGCCCAAAGCCGAATATACCACACTCATCTGCTCACGGATAGAAGAAACCAAATCAGGCGCCTGCTCAATGCGCACATCAACCGACAGAGCCGAATCCAAGCACTCCAACGACGAAGCATAGGCTCCCAACTCCCAATAGCAACCAGCCAACGTACGCCAAGCACCGGCACGCTGATAGACATCACCGTAAGTCTCAAACAAATGCAACGAACGCTCAGCCAGATTTCCAGCCAACAACGAATCAGCCACACCAGCCTCATTCAGATACATCACCGCAGGACCATTGTCAGCCAATAAGCGCTCCCGGTAACCCTTCGTCTGCAACAACTCACTCAAAGCCTGCAGCGAATTCGCAACCCAAAACACATAATCATATTCCGACGCCAACTGATAGCAACGCAGCAAATACTCAAACTCCTCCTGGTTCACCTCCCACTGGCTGCCACCTGCCACGATGCCACCCGAACCGACATTATACAAATAAGACAGATACTGGGCAGTGTCGGCACGCAACTCACCATCAACGTCCAGACCGGCAAGGGCAGCACGCGCCTGGTCACCCAAACCCATGTAATAATAATAAGTGGAACGCACGATGTCATACTCCGAACGAGCATACAACAAACGACCACGCTCACGGGCTGACAAGCCGTCTAACTCCTCATCAATGCGAACCATGCGGCGCTCGGCACGCTCACGATAGTCATAAAAATCCTTGTTCCGGGACTCACGCTGACAAAGACGCATACGCAGGACATCACCGACCAAGAGTTCCACCTGATTGTCGGTCAGCACATCCAGCGAATCCAGCTGACGCCACGCCAAATCATAATCCATGCGGACGATACTCACAAAAGCCAAATGAGTATAGGCCTCAGCACGGGAACGGTCTGACAAGCCAGGCAGACGCAACACCTCACGGGCACAAGCCTCCACCCTGCCCACATCACGGTAATGCCAATAATAAGCTGCATCATTCAAACGGTCACCACCATCCGCATCTGAAGAAGAAGAACAACAGCACAACAAAACGACAGAAGCCAACAAACACATTAACTTCCGGACGAAAAAAACATCTGTCTGCCCTATCAACATCTTCCTCATTTTGTCACAAAGATACCAATATTTTCTGATTAAGGAAAAAAAAACGAAAATTTTCACTGATTACAACTTTTTTTGTACCTTTGCATGAGACATTATATAATAAGGAATGGCGCAGCAAATCAGAATCAAGGACATCGCACAAAAAGCAGGTGTATCGGTCGGAACCGTTGACAGGGTTTTACACAACCGCCCTAACGTTTCAAAAAAGGCACTCGAGAAAGTAAAAAAAGTGCTCGAGGAAATGGACTATCAGCCCAATATGTATGCCAGCGCACTGGCACACAACCGCTCATACACCTTCTACCTCATCATGCCCAAACATGCCTCAGAGGCATATTGGCAGGAAATAGAAGAAGGAGCGTTCAAAGCACGCAACGCAAGAAGAGACTTCCAAATCGAAGTGAAAATCATCTATTACACAAGGCTGGAAGAAGACACATTTATCAAGGCTTACAACAATTGCCTGAACAACAATCCCGACGGCGTAATCATCGTACCGGCAGCACTCGACGTCACGCAACAATTCACCAACCGGCTACACGAAAAAAACATACCGTTCATACTCCTCGACTCATACATGCCGGAGCTGAAACCCCTCTCCTTCTACGGACAAGACTCGCTGTCAAGCGGATTCTTCGCAGCAAAAATGCTCATGCTGCTCGCAGCGAAAGAACAGGAAATCATGCTCATGAAGATGACCAAAGACGGAAAGGTGGCGAGCCGGCAACAAGACAGCCGGGAAGCAGGATTCCTGCACTACATGAGGGACCATCATCCGAATGTCACTATACGCGAATTATGCCTGCCGCTCGACGGCGACAAGGCAACGTATGAAGAAATGCTTGAAAAGTTTTTCACCAAGAACAAAAAGATACACCATGCCATCACCTTCTGCTCGAAAGCCCACATCGTAGGAGAATTCCTGTTGCGGACAAACCGTCGGAACGTACAAATCATGGGATACGACATGGTACAGAAGAATGCGGAATGCCTCCGGAAAGGCAGCATCTCATTCCTCATCGCACAACACGCCTACATGCAGGGATATTACTGTGTAGAGACACTCTTCCAAGCCATCGTACTAAAAAAAGGTGTGCCACCCGTCAACTACATGCCCATCGAAATCCTCAACAAGGAAAACGTTGACTTCTATCAAAGAACCATTCTCTAAACACCCATACGACAATGGACATCATCACACGAAACTTTTTCCACATCCTGCAGCAAGGGGCATTCCACGAAAAGAACCAGACCGAGCCGATGTCGCCATTCAAATGGAAAAGACTCATCCAAATGGCACAAGACCAAGATGTCACAGCCTATTTCACACACGTCACCGGCAACAACCATCAACAACCCGATGACGACGACACGACAGACGAACAGCTCACCGATGTCACAAATCTTAGCAACCGATATCTCAACCACCAACTCATCAAGATACTCGAAACAGAAAAAAACGACGAAGACGCACAACCCGAGACACAACAACTACTTGCCATCATCATCTACAATGTCAAAAAGATGCTCAACAGCAAGCTGTCGCTCAAGGGAATCATCGAACTCGGAAAATTCCTCAGGACAAAAGGGCATAAAGTGGATTTCGTCAAAATCGAAAAGTGGCTCAACAAACTGCACCTAAAAAGAATAGCACAGCTGCAAGGGTCCATCCTCATCACCGATTTCAACTTTCAGGAAGAAGAAATCCCCTTCGTCGAAAAAATAGAAAAAGACGCACACAAACTGCTTCTCAAAACCATCGCACACACACAGAACGACGCGGCGGAAGAATGGCATTTCAGACAGAGGGAAAACGGCTTTGTACGCAACAACTCGCGACTGATGAGAAGAAACATCAGAAGAAACGCCAGATACCTGAAATACGCAGCCATTGAATCGACAAGCACGTTTGTAGCCAACTTCCTTAAAAGCCTCTCTGAAATTGAGGAATAAAGCGTAGAATGATTACGTGATACAGGTTTTAATACATTTATCATATAAAGATGTTATAAACTTTGCGAGTTTGTCAACTTGTCTGACGGCTCGCTTCATACGGATGTTAATTATAAGTTACTTTCGCTCGACAATAAAAATTAAAACGAGTTTTATTTTGTATTGTCCTCACTTATTCGTAACTTTGCATGATAAACAATCAAAGAAGTTCCATGAAAAGATTAATCATATTCCTCCTATCTATCGTTACGCTCAACAGCATCGCAGCGCAAGACTACATCATGTGCGAGGATACATGCACACATATACACGGTCTTGACATGAGCCACTACCAAGGCGATGTGTTCTGGGAGACGGTAGGAGCCAACAGTAAAATGATGTACGTATATCTCAAGGCAACCGAAGGAAAAGAACGCATCGACGAGAAATACAAGCGCAACATTGAGCTCGCACACCACTATGGGCTGAAAGTCGGGTCCTATCATTTCTACCGGGCACTCGTACCGCAACGGCAACAACTGCACAACTTCATGTCGCAATGCAGACCGGGAGACCAAGACCTCATACCGATGATTGATGTCGAAACCAAACCTAAAAGCATGACCGACGATGCGTTCAGAGACTCTCTACAGATATTCATCCACCTCGTAGAGGAAGCATACAGGCAAAAACCGCTCATCTACACATACACCAACTTCTACAACAAATACCTCGTCGGGCAAATAGACAAATACCCGCTCATGATTGCGCAATACTCACAGAACGAACCCAGGCTCGCAGATGACCGGGACATCGTCATGTGGCAATACACCGGAAAAGGACGCATCAACGGGGTAAACACATACGTTGACAAAAGCCGATTCCTCGGAAAACACGGCATGAGAGAAATTAGATTCAGACACCATTAAACACTAAACTGAAATAGAAAGACCATGATCATCAACTGCCCCGAATGCGGTCATCAGACCAGTGACAAAGCACCCACATGTCCTAACTGTGGAGTTGAGATTGCAGGAAAAATAAAAATCTGCACAAACTGCCGACAGGCATACTTCACAAGCGACAAAGAATGCCCGCAGTGCAACCCCAAAAGAAAAAAACAAAACACCACGAACAGGAAGCCGTGGCACTCTGCCGTCATGATTGCAGCCGTATTTGCCGCACTCGTCATAGCAACAACCCTATACTTCAACAAAGAAAAGACACGCTCAAAAGAAAACAACGCATACGAACTGGCTGTCAGAAGCGACGACCCGCGGCTCATGGAAAACTTCCTCAACAACTTCCCTAACGCCACACCCGAACACATTGCAGCCATACAGAAAAAACTGCAACTCGTCAACAGCATACAAGACGAATGGTCCAAAGCACGCCAATCCAAATCGAAAAGCGACTTGCAGAACTTCCTTACAAAATACCCCAACACCGCACACAAAGCAGAGATACAGAACCTCATCGACTCCATTGACTGGGCTGAGACCGAGAAGTCAAACACCATCGATGCCTACCATCAATACCTCGAAGAGCACCCATACAGCAACCACGCTCCCATAGCACGGGAAAACATCAAGAAAATCAATACACAAACCGTACAGCCCGAAGAACGGACTGCCATCGACAACCTACTCACCAACTTCTTCCGAAGCATCAACAGCCGAAGCGAAGAAGCACTCACGGCTACACTCAGCCCCAACATGACATCATTCAACAACATTGCAGCACCCACACAGGAAGACGTGCTGCAATGGATGAGAAAACAATATAAAGAAGAAGGAACACACATCCTCTGGAGACTCAACCACCAACTCAACATCCAAAAAAGAGAAATCGGAGACAACGCCTACGAATACACCGTCAAACTCAACGGAACTGAAGAAATCAAAAACAACCTGCAGAACAGCACCAACAACTACAACATCACTGCTATCGTCTCACCAGACCATAAAATATCATCCATCAATATCAACAAAATCACCGACGAAAACCCATGAAAACCTCAGAACAAACCATCCAGCAAATCCAAAGAGCCATCAGAAAAATCTGCCAGAAATTCCCGGCAGACAGTCAGAACACACCCATCACCGACATCCACATCAGAGTCTATCAGGAAACGGGTGAACTGCTCGCATTCGATGACGATGACAACGAAATCACACGATGCGTCATCGAGCAATGGATAGAAAACAAAGATGACAACTTCTATCAAGACGTTGCCGAAATCCTGCGAAAACAACTGCAAGAACAACAGGAAACTATCGACCAACTCAACATCTCAAAACCATTCAGTCTCGTACTCGAAGACGACGAGAAAGAAAACCTCGCCGAACTCTACATCGCCGACGATGACACCGTCATCATCGGAAAAGACCTCATGGAGGGACTCGAAAAAGACCTTGACAGTTTCCTCGAACAAATTCTCAAGGAATAAGAGAGCACACAATCTCCGTAACAGACTGTAAGCGTTTACATTCCTGATTCATTCATATATCAGTCTTGAACATCAGCAAAAGCCACTATACCACCGCGGTATAGTGGCTTTTTCGTCTCCATTTTAAATATTTTCCGCAGGAAACTTGTTTGTTTGGAAATAAATGTTTACCTTTGCAACGTTTTCCATAGGAAAGTAAAACAGACAACAAATAAGTAATCAATAAAACACGAAAGAGAATGAAACATCTAATCATTGGAGGCGTGGCTGGCGGCGCAACAGCTGCGGCACGCATCAGAAGAGCTGACGAGACGGCAGAGATCATCATGTTGGAAAAAGGCAAATACATCTCATACGCCAACTGCGGACTACCTTATTATATAGGTGGGACTATCAGCGACCGTGAGAAACTGTTCGTACAGACCCCCGAAGCTTTTGGAAGAAGGTTCATGGTCGATGTGCGCACAGAGAACGAAGCAATCGCCATCAATACGGAACAAAAGGTTGTGACCGTGAAGAAAGCCGACGGAACCACCTACGAGGAACACTACGACAGGCTGCTGCTCTCACCTGGTTCGTCGCCTGTGCGCCCGCCCCTGCCGGGCATCGACCTCGAAGGCATATTCACCCTGCGCAACGTGGACGACACCGACCGCATCAAGACTTACATCACCCAACGAAAAATCAAGAACGCGGTCGTGGTGGGAGGTGGCTTCATCGGACTCGAAATGGCTGAAAACCTGTACGAAGCCGGTGCAAACGTGTCCATCATCGAGATGGCTGAACAGGTCATGGCGCCAGTGGACTTTTCCATCGCCTCTCATGTTCACCGCCACTTCATGGACAAAGGTGTCGGACTACTGCACGGAAGGGGTGTGAAAGGCTTTGAACAGGTGGATGGAAGGTTGAGAGTCTTTTACAGCGGAACGCAGGACAACGCTGAGACCGAACATATTGATGCTGACATCGTGCTGCTTTCTATTGGTGTCCGGGCAGAGACCACATTGGCGAAACAGGCTGGCATCGAGCTCGGCGAACGCGGCATCAAGGTGAATGAGTATCTGGAGACTTCTGCGAAAGATGTGTATGCCGTCGGCGATGCTATTGAGTTTCCACATCCGGAGACAGGATTGCCATGGACAAACTTTCTCGCCAATCCCGCCAACCGACAGGGACGCATCGTTGCCGACAACATGGTTTTCGGCAATAAGACCGCCTATGAAGGTGCCATCGGAACGTCTATTGCAAAGGTTTTCGACCTGACCGTCGGCTCAACGGGACTGCCTGGAAAGCGCCTGAAGCAACTCGGCATGCCTTATCAAAGCGTATGGACCATTTCGGGTGCCCATGCCGGATATTATCCGAAGGCATTCCAACTGACCACCAAACTGACTTTCGACCCAAAAGACGGACGTATCTACGGGGCACAGTGCGTGGGAGCCGATGGTGTGGATAAGCGCATCGACCAAATCTCGCTCATCATCAAGAACAGGGGCACCATTTATGACCTCACCAAGCTGGAACATGCCTACGCGCCACCCTACTCTTCCGCCAAAGATCCGATTGCCATTGCCGGCTATGCTGCTGCCAACATCATCAACGGGAGTATGCCCGCCATGACATGGAGACAGCTGGCTGGCACGGACAGGAAAGGGATGTTCCTGCTCGACGTCCGCACAAAAGAGGAATTTGCGCTCGGCACCATCGAGGGAGCTGTCAATATTCCACTCGATGATTTGCGCGAACACCTCCACGAAATACCTACCGACAAGCCGGTCATCATCTTCTGTGCCGTCGGTCTGCGCGGCTATCTGGCTACGCGCATCCTGCTCGGGCGCGGCTTCAACAACGTGCGCAACCTGCTGGGAGGCTACCGAATCTATCAGTTGGCAACGCAAAAGATTGTAAACACGCCACCTGCAGAGAGACACACAAAACATGGTACGGACCCGCATAGGGGCGTTTGTTGTGCAGAGAACAGCAAGACACTGATGGTGGATGCCTGCGGGTTACAGTGTCCCGGACCCATCATTCAACTGAAAAAAGCGGTAGATAACGCTTGCGACGGCGACCGGATTGAGGTGAAAGCCACCGATGCCGGTTTCCCGAGAGATGCCCGCTCATGGTGCGCATCGACGGGAAACAAGTTCGTTTCCCACATAAGTGAGAGCGGCATCCACACGGTGGTTATCGAGAAACAGCCGCAACGTCTCCAAGAGGCAGCCGCTTCAAACAGCGGAAACAAGACCTTGATCATGTTCAGCGACAACCTCGACCGTGCCATTGCCACGTTTGTACTGGCAAACGGAGCAGCAGCTACGGGAAAGAAAGTATCTATCTTCTTCACCTTCTGGGGACTGAACGTGCTGAAGAAAGAACATAAACCGGCGGTGCAGAAAGACCTCTGGGGACGCATGTTCTCGTGGATGCTCCCCTCGTCGTCCAGAAAGCTGAAGCTCTCGAAAATGAGCATGATGGGAATCGGCGACCGCATGATGCGCCACATCATGAACGAAAAGCACATCAATTCGCTCGAGGAACTCCGCACACAGGCACAGGAGGCTGGAGTGGAATTCATAGCCTGCCAGATGACGATGGACATGATGGGCATCTCGAAAGACGAACTCATCGACGGCGTGAGCATCGGCGGCGTGGCAACCTACATGGAACGGGCAGAACA
>Ga0256405_10007774_pt1 | contig 15806 bp, 8 predicted proteins | sample RumenRJG_02DNA_FD_189096 | JGI IMG/M metagenome (GOLD analysis project Ga0256405, IMG submission 189096) | Bovine rumen microbial communities from Lethbridge, Alberta, Canada - RJG_02 | ecosystem: Host-associated > Mammals > Digestive system > Stomach > Rumen | place: Canada: Alberta | collected... | reverse complement strand
CGTGCCGAGGCAGATGTTCGCCGTGGAATAGACCTCCACCTGCGCGCCCGCGACGGGCCGCCCCGTGGTGAAGGACGTCACCCACACCGCGAGCCCCCCGGACGTCTGGCGCACGCTCAGTCCGAGATCCGTCACGCAGACGACGCGGTAGCGCGCCGGATTGAACGACTGCCGCCCTTTGTCGCCCTCCCACCAGCCGGATTCGTCGCACCGCGCCACGTCCGCGCGCCGCACCATCAGCAGATAGATGCCGTTGCCGTCCGTCCGCACGCCGCCCGGGCCGGGCGCGACCGCGCGCGAGACGAACGACAGGCGGTTCGTCTCCACCTCGTTCGGCCGGTTCGCCGCGACGATCTCGCACATCGACGGTTCGGACGACAGACTCTCGACAAACTCCTCCTCCTGCGCGTCGCTCTCGTACCAGCGGCGGCGGATGTGCTGATAGGCATCCTCCTCCAGCGCCAGCATCTGCACGAGGTTGACGGCGGGGACGCGGCGGATTTCGGCGCGCACGCGCGCGACGTTCACGCTGCGGATCGCGACCGACCGCGCGCCGACCGGCGGCAGGTAGCGCCCGCCGTGCGCGAAGTCGACGAGCGGCGGCAGGTTCGTGACCGCCGGCGCGGGCGCGGCACTTTCGGACGACGACGGGGCCGCCGGCGCGGCGGTCGTTGATGCCGCCGGCGCGTCGGCCGCCGGTTTCAGTTGCGCCGCCCGCTGTTCAGCCCGCGCGCGCGCGGCCGCAAAATCGATGCAGGAGACAAGAAGCGTCCCTGCCACGCCCAGCGCCATGCCGGCGGCCAGGCCCAGCCAAAATCTGTTTTTTGTCATTGAAGAATCAGGTTAGTCGGCGGCCGAGCGCTTGACGAGCGGCCGGTCGAGCATCTTTTCGTACAGCTTGATGTATTCGCGCGCGCATGCCTCGTGGTTGAAGCGCTTGAGCGACTCGCGCATGATGCGCGCGATCTCGCGCTCGCGGACGTTCTGCGGCTGATGGTAGAAGGCCATCGCCTGCTCCATCGCCCACATGAGCCCGCCCGAATCGTACGTGTCGAAGACGAAGCCGTTGCCGCGCGACGCATTCCAGTCGAGCGGGTTCACCGTGTCGTGGAGGCCGCCCGTGTTGTGCGCGATCGCGAGCGAGCCGTAGATCGGCGCCTGCATCTGCGGCAGGCCGCACGGCTCGAACAGGGACGGCATCAGCGTGAAGTCGCTCGCCGCGAAGCCGAGCTGCGACAGGCGCCCGTCGAAGTTGTGAACCGCGAGGCGCTTCGAGATGCCGTGGAACGTCTGGATGTCCCAGAACGGCTGCTGGTACGGGCCGTTCGCGATGATCGCGAGCTGCGCGCCGTCGGCGGCGTACTTCTCGAGGAAGCGGTAGGTGATGTCGGTCAGCAGCTGCGGGCCCTTCTGCACCGGGTCGAGGCGGCTCGGCCAGAAGAAGAGCGGCGCGTCGGGATTCTCCTCGAGCCCCAGCGCGTGCTGCAGGGCGAGCTTGTTCTGGCGCTTCATCTCCCAATGGTTCTCGGGGCCGTACTTGAACGGAATCTTGTCGTCCGTCGCGGGATTGTCGGCCGCGTCCGGCGCGTTCAGGATACCCGCCGCGCAGCCCGCGTTGTACTTGCTGCGCATCTCGTTGCGGATCGAGTCCGGCACGAATGCGTGCCAGCCGTTGACGATCTCCTCGAGGAACGTGGGCGAGACGGTGTTGATGAAGTGCGCCGCGAAGCAGCCCGACGCCTGCAGGTCGATCGGATTGTTGTTGCGGCTCTCCTCGTACGAGTACGGCGGATAGCTGTAGTAGAGGTTCGACCAGAACTCCGCCGCGTCGATGCCCGCGTCCTCCACCTGCGCGAGCGTCAGCTTCTGCGTGTGGATGTTGTGCACCGTGAAGAGGCAGGGAATCCCCATGCGGCGCGCGGCCGCCGGGATGAGGCCCGTCATCCAGTCGTTGCAGTGGATGAGGTCCGGCTGCACGTGCGGGATGATGTTGTTGATCACTTCGCGCTGGAACGCGAGCGCCAGCTTCACGTTGCCGTCGCCGCGGTCGTACACCGTGTCGCGGTAGTAGAAGCAGCGGTCCTCCGCCAGATGGATGCGCTCGTCCGAGAGGTGGCTCTTGTACTTGCGCAGTTCATCCGAGACGAGCTGGGCCGTCTCGATGTGGAACATGCGCCGGTAGTGCGGCAGCGCCACGTGCACGTCCGCGCCGAGCTGGTACAGGGCCGAGGTGAGCGACGCGCTCACGTCCGCCATGCCGCCGGCCTTGGCGCTCATCTTGCCCGCGAGGTTCCCCATGCCTTCCGGCAGGTAGGTGATCTCGGGCGTGACGATCAGGATTCTCGGATTCTTGACTTTTTCCTTGGCCATGGGAACCTCCTTGTCGTGTTGACGTTGTGTTAAGCGATGACCGCGATCGTCGCGCCCTTCACGACGCTCGCGCCGTGCGCGGCGAGGAAGGTGATCTTCCCCGCGGCGGGCGCCTTGATCGGGTTGAACAGCTTCATCGCCTCGACGACGCAGACCGCGTCACCGGCCTTGACCGTCGCGCCGTCCGCCGCCATCTGCGGCTTGCCGGGCGCGTCGCTGCGGTAGAACGTGCCGTTGAGCGGCGCGACGACCGGCGTGCCCTTGGGAGTTGAGAGTTGAGAATTGAGAGTTGAGCGTTGAGCAGGCGACGATTCGCCCGACTTTCCACTTTCAACTCTTCCGGTCGCCGCATCGCGCTTCGCCTCTTCCTCGTCGGCGGGGATGGGGCCGCCCTCCTTGCGCCACTTGAAGTAGCCGAGCGCGACTTCCGGGAAGAGCGCGTAGCTCAGGATGTCCTCTTCCGCCTTGATCGTGTTCGGCGGCAGTTCCGCCGCGGCCATCAGCAGGCCCGGCTTCAGGAGATCCGCCGGCCGGCACGTGATCGGCTTCAGGCCGCCGCACAGCTGCTTCTTCAGCTTCGGCGCGATCGGCGCGGGCGTGCGCCCGTAGTAGCCCGCCGCGTAGCGCTTCGTCTCCTCGGTGACCATCGAGTAGCGCTTGCCCGAGAGGACGTTCAGCACCGCCTGCACACCGACGATCTGCGACGTCGGGGTGACGAGCGGCGGATAGCCCATGTCCGCGCGCGTCTTCGGCAGCTCCGCGAGGACTTCCGGCAGACGGTCGAGCGCATCCTGCTGCGCGAGCTGCGCGCGGAGGTTCGAGATCATGCCGCCGGGGATCGCGTGGACGAGCACGCCCGCGTCCACCGGCTCCACGCGCGCGGACGACGCCGGCTGGCGCTTCGCCTTGAGGTCCTTGAAATAGGCGTTGATCTTCGCCAGGCGCGCCGGATCGAGCCCCGTCTTGAACCCTTCCGACTCGAGGATCGCCACGATCGATTCCGTCGGCGGCTGGCTGGAGAACGAGCTCATGGTGGAGATCGCGCAGTCGACGCAGCCCGCGCCGGCCTCGACCGCCGCCATGTACATCGCCGCCGCCATGCCGCTCGTCATGTGCGAGTGGACCTGGATCGGCAGTTCGGGCAGCGCCTTGCGGAGCGCGCCGACGAGCTCGCGCGCCGCGCCGGGCGTGAGGATGCCCGCCATGTCCTTGATGCAGAGCGAGTCGATGCCCATCGCCGCCTGCTCCTTCGCGAGCCGGACGTAGGCGTCGACGGTGTGGACGGGCGAGGTCGTGTAGCTGATCGTGCCCTGCGCGTGGCCGCCGTACTTCTTCACCGCGCCGATCGCGGTTGCGAGGTTGCGCGGGTCGTTGAGCGCGTCGAACACGCGGAAGATGTCCATCCCGTTCTCGCAGGCGAGCGCGACGAAGCGCTCGACGATGTCGTCGGGATAGTGCTTGTAGCCGAGCAGGTTCTGGCCGCGCAGCAGCATCTGGAGCGGCGTTTTCCGGCAGACCTTCTTGATCTGCCGCAGGCGCTCCCACGGATTTTCGCGCAGGAAGCGCATGCAGACGTCGAACGTCGCGCCGCCCCAGCACTCGAGCGAATAGTAGCCCGCGTTGTCGATCTCCTCGGCGATCTTGAGGATGTCGTCGGTGCGCATGCGCGTCGCCCAGAGCGACTGGTGCGCGTCGCGGAGTGTCGTATCGGTGATGCGGACAAAGCTGTCCTTCTGATCCATTTTCTTCATACGGCCATAAGTCTATCACAACGGCGTGAAATTAGCAACCGGGAAGGGCAAACTCGCGCGCGACGAAATCGGCCAGCGCCGCGCGCCACGGCGGCGTGCGGTAGCCGAGGACGTTCAGGACGCTCTTCTTGAGCGCGGAGTTGCGCGGGCGCGGCGCGGGGCGCGGGAAGTCCGCCGTCGTGCACGGCACGACCGCGCGCGGGAAGCGTGCACCCAGAAGCCGCTTGAGCTCGCACGTGAGTTCATACCACGTGCATTGCTCCTCGCACGTCGCGTGGACGATGCCGCTCACGTCGGGCTTCGTCAGCAGGAACCGGATCACGTCCGCCACGACCTGCGTCGAGGTCGGGTTGCCGCGCTGGTCGTCGACGACCTTCAGCGGCGCGCCGGACACGTCCGCGCCGAGCTGCGCCATCGTGTGCACGAAGCTGGGGCCGCCCGCGCCGTACAGCCACGCGATGCGCAGGATCACCGTGTTGTCGGGGTAGATCATCTGCGCCATCTGCTCGCCCGCGAACTTGCTCGCGCCGTAGACCGTGCGCGGGCGCGGGATGTCCTGCTCGCCCCACGCCCACGGCTCGCGCGGCGGCTCGCCCGAGAAGACGTAGTCCGTCGAAATCGCGAAGAGCCGCGCGCCGCAGAGCTTCGCCGCGAGCGCCACGTTGCGCGTGCCGTCCTCGTTCAGCCGGAAGGCGAGGTCGCGGTGCGTCTCGCAGTCGTCCACCTTCGTCATCGCCGCGCAGTGGATCACGACGTCGGGCCGGACCGCCAGGAGCCGCGCCGTGAAGTCGTCGTCCTTCGTGATGTCCCATTCGGGCAGATCGGCGACGACGAGTTCGTGTTCGCCGCCGAGCGCGCGCTGGAGCGTCCGCCCCAGCATCCCCTTTCCGCCGGTGATCAGGATCTTCATGTCACTTCGCGGAATGCGACAGCACCTCGCAGCCGTCGTCGGTGATGACGACGAGATCCTCGATGCGCACGCCGAGGTTGTCGACAAGGTAGATGCCCGGCTCGATGGTGACGCTCATGCCGGGCTGAAGGACCGTCTTCTGCTTCTTCGCGGCCCACGGCGCCTCGTGGATCTCGATGCCGACGCCGTGGCCGAGCGAGTGGCCGAATTCCTTCTCGAAGCCGTTCTTCTTCAGGAACGCGCGCACGATTCCGTCGAGACGGCCCGACGTGATGCCGGGACGCGCGGACCGGATGCCGAGCTCGTTCGCCTGCCGCACGAGGTCGTACACCCTGTGGTAGAGCTTCGACGCGCGCGCGGGCACGAGGTTGCGCGTCATGTCGCTGCAGTAGCCGTTCAGCTTCACGCCCATGTCGACCAGCACCGGCTCGCGGCCGTTCCACACGGTGTCGTCCGGCACGTGGTGGCACTCGGCAGCGTTCTTGCCGACGCAGACGATCGTCGCGAACGCCTCGCCGTCGCCGCGCTCGATCATCAGGTGCTGGATGACGCGCGCCATCTGTTTCTCCGTCATCCCGGGCTTGAACGCCTTCTGCGCGTCGGCCCAGATTTCGTCGTTCAGCGCCTCGGCCGCGCGCAGCTTCGCGATCTCGTCCGCGGTCTTGACGGCGCGCAGGTTCGAGAGGATCGCGGCGATGTCGATGAACTTCGCGCCCTTGTGGTCCTTCTGGAGCTTCGCGAAGCGCGCCGCCGTGATGGACGACTCGTAGCCGATGCGCGTCGCCTTGAATTTCAGCTTCTTCAGGTCGGCGACCTTCACCCAGGGCGCGACGCGGTTGACCATCGGCACGTAGCGGAAGTCGGTGTGGAAGACGACGTCCGCCGCATGGCCCTCGGGCCGCACCGTCACCTTCAGGCAGGCGTTGTCGCAGTCGACGCCCGTCAGGCTCTTGACGTTCGCCTCGCCGTACACGAGCGCGACTTCGACGCCCTCTTCCTTCAACTTGCCGACGAACGCCTCCAGGCGCGCGGCGAATGGATTGCACGCAACTTTCTTTTTCATTTGCACCTCGCAGAAACCGCCAGATGCCGCATAGTATATCACATCTCCATTTCGCCCGTCAGTCGGATTTTACGGCCGCTTCGACAAAGCCGCCTTACTTGCGCTCGACCTTGAAGAATTCGCCGCCGGCCTTTACGGGCGTGACGATCGTAACTTCCTCTTCTCCGGTCGCGTCCGCCGTCGCGTCGCCAACAGCCGTGTCGACCTTCGCAGGGGTGTCGCCCGCCGTGAGACCATAGCCGAGATAGGGCGCGCCTTTCACCGTCACGTACACATTGCCCCCGTAGACGCGGATGCCCGTAATCTTGGGCTCGGCCACAACGACATCACCGGCAACATCCTTCGCTGTGGCGGCAACGCCGCTGAGAGTGGACAACGATCCTGTGCCAAGCGAAACCGCCCCGCCTACCATGCCGCTCGTATTGACGCCCTTCAGGTTGCCGGCGAGCGAAACGGACAGTTTGCCGTCCGCATTCGTCGTGAACCTGCGCGTATCCAAGAGATACACCGCCCACTTGCCGTTCGCGTAGCCCTTGGCGTCGAATTTGTCGGCATCCACTTCAAAGACCACCTTCGGACAGCAGCCCGCCTTGGCCAAAGGCGCGAAAAGCACCACCTCGCCGCCGGTTGCCGTTCCGTCGGAGTTTATTGCGAACCCGTCGAAGTTCTTCGACCAGCAAAGCGCATAGCACTCGCCGTCCATGACCGGTTTGCCGTCGGCATATCTGTCAGGACCAGGCGTCGAGAATGTGACAAGCACGTCGTTCGCGGCTGCGAACGCGGCAGTTGCGGCAAGAGCCGCGAGCATCGAGAACATTGTCTTCTTCATTGTCTTAATTCCTTTCTAAATATATGACCCGTCTTGTTGTTACGCCATCTTCCTCCTGCGAAGCGCCAGCGCCGCGAGGCCGAAAAGCGACAGAAGCCCGCTCGTCGGCTCGGGGATGACCCCAGTGACGTTGTAGTAGGTCGAGCTGCCGGGCGCGGTCACATCGCTGCGGATGTAGTCGCCGGCCTGGTTGTAGGCAAGCGTCGTCCAGCCGACCTTCTCCGAACTGCCACCGTTCCAGGAGTAAAGTTCAATCAGGAATGTGGAGACCGAGTCGCCACTCGAAAAGCCGGCAACACCGCGCTGCCCCGCCGCCAGCAGCTCAGACCCGGTAGAGCCTTTGGTGGTGTACAGCGTCAGGTAGTTGTCGCCGCCGTCCGCGCTGACCTTTGCGTAGGTGTATTCGACATCTTTTCCTTCAAGAGCCGACCCGGCTCCGGAGCTGTAGGTCACCGGCGTATCGAGCATCCAGTAGAAGTAGCTGTCGACATCCGCCTGCGCCGCGACCGCCACGACCGCCGCCGCGAACAGGAACATGAACTTAAGCGTCTTCATTTTCTTTCTTCTTTCCTTGTGGGATTGGAGTTAGAGTTCGATGGTCTTGTCAGACGTTTCGCTGCCGTTCAGGTACCAGAAGCCCGTGCCGGCAGGAATCTTGTCTTCGTCGTCAGTGGCCGGGACGAAGACCTCCTTCACAAGTTCCAGACCAGGAACGATCTCAGTGTCAATCTTGCTGTCGTAGTAACCCCACTTGCCATTGACGTAGACATACTCCTTCGGAATGTACGCCGTCGGGACGACAATCTTGTCGCCATCGCCATTGCCCTCGGCGCCCAGCAGTTCAGTTACCGACACAGGCTCGACAGTGGTGGAGCCCACGAGGTTCCAGCTCGGCGCGTCCGCTGAACCCGCCTCAAGCTTCACCTCCGCCTTCTCCGCCGCGACTTCGCCGACGAGGTAGATGGGCTGGGTCGTATCCTGGCGCGTAAGCCACACGCCCGAACCGCGGGCAATCGTGGAGTCGCCGGCTTCTTCGCTTTCAGCTCCGCCGACGACAGTCATCGGCTTCCACTCCTTCGACTCGTTAAGCGTCCATGCCCTGTACTTGCCTGTCGCAGTATCGTACACCTTGAGTTCGTCGCCCTTGGAGAGCGTCGCCGTGCGGACAAGATCGGCAACTGCTATGTCCTGCCCGTCGGCAGCCAGAGACTCCCAAGGAACCGCGACAGGCGTCGTCTTCGCGGCGCTCGTCACCTTCAGCACGCCGATGGTGTTCTCGGACGCGACCTTGGTCTTCGCACCCGTGCCGTCGTCAGCCTCGATTATCGCCGTGACCTTGTAGAATGCACTAGACTCGACTGCGGAGAGGTCAAGGGCGAACTTCGCACTAGCGTCATTCGTGGGTACACTGACTGCAACCATGGAACCGCTCTCCACATCAACCTTGTCCAATTCGTAAGTCACCTTGAAACCGGAATTCTCCGGGACGTTCACCTTGTCGGCAAAGGTGTTCACGACAGGCGTATCCTCGACGGTGGCACTCTGCTCGGCATCCACCCTTACCGGCGTGTCAGGATCCTCGGCAAGACCGATTACGTAGTTCTGCCAAGCCGGGAGGCCGTTCTCCTCGACCTTGGCAAGGGCTTCCTCGTTGGACTCGCCTTCCTGCACCTTCTTATCGAGCCATTCCGCGTCAGGCGTGAGCGTTGAGAGCGACATCGTTTCGCCGTCCTCATCGACGACTTCGACCGTCACGACCGGAGCTTCCTCTGTCGCCGGCTTCTTGTAGTAGTGGAACCAGTTGTCGTTCGACATCTTTTCGAAGAACCAGTCCTCTTCTGTCGTCGGCTCGCCGGTTATGGCGAGGCCGAATCCGTTCTTGTCGAGCGTGAAGGAGACTTCGCAGCCCGAAAGATCCGCCGCGCCGGTGTAGTCGTTCAGCAGCTGAATGGTCTCGTTGGCCTGAACCGCCGCGAACGCCTCGGCGAGCGTCGCGTAGCGCAGCGTCTCGTTGCTGCGGACGATCTTCGCCGCATATCCGCCGAACGTGTACTTGTACTCGCAGATCAGGATGGACGGCGAGCCGAGGCCTTCGTCCTCGCCGGGCTTGTAGAGGCGCAGCTGAACCGTCATCGTCTTGCCATCCATCGCAGACTTGAGTTTCTTCGCGCCGCAGTCGAACGTGCGCACATAGCGGCAGATGTTCTCGTACGGCCAGTCGCCGGGAGTGGCCTGCCCGATATCCACGAGAAGACGTACCTTCTGGTTCGCATCTATGGTGTTGGGCGATTCATACGACACCCAGCCGATATCCCACTGTGCGTAATGGCCGGAGAGCATGAGGTCGCCGGCATCCGCCGCGCCGTCGAGCGACACGACGAAGTCCGCGTTCCAGTCGAGGAACGGCATCTTCTCCATAAGCAGCTCCTTGGCGCGCGCCAGCTCAACCGGATCGGAGAACGCGCTGAACCCGCCTTCAAGGAACTTCGCCGCGATTGCATCGTCGCCGTTCGCGGAGCTGAACGACTCGAACGTGTACGCGCAGTCGAGCGCTCCGTATCCGCCGACCTCCGCCTTTTCGGACATTGTCGTCACATACGCCTTCGGGAGCGGAACGACGGTGTAGAACCCTTCCGCATCGCCCCAGCCGCCATCGACGAACGCCTTGTTCGCGAAGACGTAGCAGCGATCCTTGGTCCAGGCCTTGTCGTCCTGTTCGCCAGGCAGCGCCGTCACGACCTGTGGAACGAACGCCGAGGGATCGACCGGCCATGTACCGCCGAGGATGACGAGTTCGCCATTGCCCGTTATGGACGGAACCGCCGAGACAAGGCCGACGCCTGTTACGGTCAGCTTGCCAGTGAGGTTGATGCCCGCCGTTGCAACGTTCACGCTGTGCTCGGCGAGCGCAAGCGTGACTTCGGCCGAAATCGCCGTCGCGCCAAGCGTGGCGTCAGCAACGAGCGTAATCGTATCGCCGTCCTGCGCGGCTTCAAACGCCGCGTCGAGCGAGGCGTAGTGCTGTCCGCCAATCCGGGCCACCGCGCCATCGACATAAGCAGTGTAGGTGACAGTGCCATCAGCTGTGTTCACATCCGTATGAAGCGTGTAGCCGTTCGCTGCCGCAACCGCGGTGAAGGACGAAGGAACCGTAAGCGACTGTCCCTCGCCAAGCGTCACATTGATGCCGCTCACGTCGGCGCCGTTGAGAATCTCGATGCGCGTGTCTGCACCGACCGCCGCAAATGCCTCGGCAACGGAGCGATAGAACTTGCCGTTGCGCTTGGCCTGGCAGACAGACGTATCGCCAACGACGAAGTAGCCGCCATCATAATAACCGGCGTTCACGAACACGCGGTTTCCAACGCTGACAGGCTCGGTCTTGAACTTTCCGCCAATTACGCGAACAGGCGTCTTCGAGTTGGAATACACGCTGACGCTCGAAGAGCTCGTGTCGAGACCCTGTTCGAACGTGCCGCCCGCAATCGTCGTCGGACAACGGTAAATCTTGACGTTGCCGTTGAACGTGCCGCCGTTGATCGCGACCGTCGTGGGCGTCGCGGACTCGCCGGACTGCGCCGCCGAGGTCTGGAGCGGATACTTGTTGAACTGCAACGCGCCGTCGAACACGCCGCCGTTGATTGTGACGGACTTCACGCCCTGCGAAAGCTCGTAGTCGGTATAAACCGCGAAGCCGGACGCCGCCGTGATGCCGCCTGTCGTGGCCTCAATCGTGAGGCTTCCGCCCGCCGCGACCTGAATCGCGTTCTTTCCGTTCGCCGCAGTTATCTTGTATTCGCCGAGGTTGAGCGTCACATTGCCGGTGATGACCAGTTCGTCCGTGAGCGTGATGTCGGCCGCAACCGTAACATCGCCGCCCTCGGCAACCGCCGCGACTAGGCTCTCCATGTCGACCACGCCGGCGGAAGCACCGAGCAGCGCACTGGACTTCGTTGTCTTGCGGACAAGATAGCCATCGCTCGCGACCTCGACCGTCGCGCTCGGGATCAGCTTGACCCCGCTTATGACGCGCTCGCCTTCCGGCGACTCACGTGTGTCAAGAAGGTAGACACCCCAGACGCCGCCATCGTACTGAGAGGCGACATCCGCCTTGATGTTCAGCTTGACCGGCGGGCAACGCCTGTCTTCGGCGACAGGAGCGACGAGAACGACCTTCCCGCCTGTAGCCGTGCCGTCATCTGACAAGGCAAAGCCATCCACGTCAGCCGTCCAGACGAGCGCATAACACTCGCCGTCAACGACATCAGTGCCGTCGGCATACCTGTCTGGGCCAACCGTAGAAAAGGTCAGCACCGTATCCATAGCCGCAGTTGCCATGCCAGCGAACGCCAGCACAAGCCCTGCCATCAGCATTTTTATTGCTTTCATTGTTGTCTCCTTTACTTTAGTTCAAACCATCATTGTTTTACGTCTCATGGCCAAAACGACCATGCCAAAAAGCATAAGCATCCCGCCGGTCGGCTCAGGCACCGAACCAACAGTAAACGGAGTTCCTCCACTTGCACTCGTCCCACTTACAAAGCTACCAGAGCCAATCTGGTCGATGGAATATGCGCGGCTCCACTGATAAGTAGGGTTGTTTTCGTCAATGGTATAAAGATTAAAGAGGATTTTCGTGTAATCAGTATACTCGGACAGGAGATCGGCATACGCTGGCTCGGGGCTGGCGGTGGAAATCGCATTGCCCATTGCTGTGTTACCGCCGCCATAGAGATCGAACGGCCCCGTTTGGTTTTCATCTCCGTTTTTCAATCCAGTAACAGTCACGAAACCGGATGAACCGTACACCTGCTGAAGGTCATCGTCAAGCATGAAATACATCATGTCGGCCGCAGCGGCGAGCGAGAAAAACGCCACGCCAGCAACGATTATGGACTTATGTAAAATATTTTTCATATTCACCACTCGATCACCTTTTGGCCGCCTTTGTTGATATACCAGAAGCCCATGCCAGACTTAATGATCTTGTCATCGGTCTTGTGCTCCGTCGTTATGATTGTAAACTGACCGACAGTCTCTTTCACTTTTGCTCCCGGATAGCCCCACGCATTATTCTTGTAGGTATAGTGCTTAGGCGTACCGGCTGTCGGCACAATGATCTCGTCGGACGTGTTCGCGCCTGCAACTGTGCCAACCTCAACCTGTTCCATCTTGGGCGAGGCGACAAGATTCCAGCTGGGCGCAGTGCTGCTAGTAGCAGCAGCAATTGGCGTCTCTATCGTCTCTGTCGCATTGGTGACCGCCTGTCCGATAAGTACGATCTCCTTGGTCGTGTCCTTTCGCTTTAGTATAGCGCCCTGCCCGCGCTTAAGGTCATCTTTCACCTGCGACTGCACCTGCTGCGTCTGCTGACTTTCGTCCATTTCGTACGTCGTCACAGGGATCCACTCACCCGCATCATTGACTCTCCAGCTCTTGGAATTACCCTTGGAATCATAGACGGTAAGCACATCATCTTCGCTGAGACTCGCCGCATGGACCAGCTCAGTCGCCTTGATGTCAGTGTCGCCGAGCGACTGCCACGGCACAGGCAGGAAGGTGACCTCGTTGGTGGAGGCGACCTTCACAACACCGATAGTCTTCTCGACCGGCACTTCCGCCGTCACATTGCTGACATCGCTCGCTTCAAGCACCGCGCGCATCTTGAAGTATGTCGGCTCATTCGCTTTGACTTCCTTAAAGTCTAGCGTAGGTGCTTCCTTCGCTTCACCCGCACCGTTCTCGACGACATCGCCAGTCGATATGTCAACCTTGTCGAACGCATACTTGACCGTATAGCCGGTATTAACGGTTTCGCCCACCGCATTTGTAGGCACGGAGAACGTCACCGCAACTGTTACATTGGAAGCGGTTCCGCCGTTGGCGGCGGTCACGGCAGCCGATTCGTCGGCCTTCTGGCCAATCACAAGATTCTCCCACTTCGCATTGCCATTGGCATCTTCTTCTTTCAACTTCTCCTGAATCTTCTCCTGAATCACTTCAGGCGACGCATTGGTTTCTATATTGTTCGCGACCATCCATTTTTCAGAGACAACTTCGGATACTACCGTTGCTACATCAACCTTTGAGACTAGATCTACGACTACATACACGCCATCTTCAGAAGAGGCGACCGCATATCCTTCTGCCGCATTAACGCTGCCTGTGAATGCAAAGCCGTTCGTGTCAATCGTGCAAGCCTTGCTGACCGTGACGGCTTCATCGCAGTCATTGCAGAGCTTAATCGTCTTGCCTGTCGTCGTCTCGCTTGCAATAGCCGCCGCCAGCGTATCGAAGAAGTTCTCGTCCGGCACCGCCCCCGCCGTCTGCAGCATAGCAATATTATCGCCAGCGCCGAAGACATGAGACAGTGAAATAATCGTCAAATACGAATCTTTTCTGGTCTTCTTCCGACTGTCATCCCATTTCCACAAGTCCATTGCCAAAGTGCAGGTTGTGCCTTTGTTCGCGTTGTTGATATCGCTGACACCTGCTTCCATTTTATCATAGAGACCCTCATTGTCATAAATGAACCTTTCATACGAAACCTGGGTATACTGTGCGGTAATTCTTGGGCTGAAAATACGCACCAACTCACCGGCAGCCATACTGGACATCTTTTCAGACTTCGTGCCTAGAATCGGATGTACTACCTCTCCTTGAATTGTATTCGCCTCCACATCACGGTCAAAACCAATTAGGATATCAACATAGAAAGACGAGTCTGCAAGATTCTTGTATGTCGCCTTAAGTTCGGCAACATATTTCCACTCGTCAGCATCACTGCATTGATCCAATGTAGCCGTCTTCTTTGCAAGATACAAAGCACTGTCTTTCGCTGGCATCGCCGTCAAAACACGTGCAAAACCCTGCAAACTAGAATCTGCATCCACTGGCCTCGGTGAACGTCCTACGTAATACAGTCCATCGTAGTTGAAAGCAAGATATCCATCGTTCACTAGCGAAGACACATCCGATGCAAAAACACCGCCCTTGAGATTCATAGTGCCGCCGTTATTGGCAATGGAACCATTGAACCTGCCGTGATGAGTAGTAAATAAGCCGCCGTTAACCGCAAAATTGCCATCATAAAAGCCATAGCATATGTCAACCGTTCCGTTGTCGTAGTTCTCAACAATATTGCTGCCATTACCGGCAGTCACACCACTTACAATAAGACGATTGTTCTTCTCACGGATAGATAGAGAACCATAGTTTTTGATGAAACCGTTAGGTGCATCAATATGGCATCCATCTAATTCAACAACAAGGCTCTTCCCTGTTGAAAGCGTATAGGGGGATTCAATGCTGGCATCCTTGAGAAGTGTAATCATAACAGCATCATTGTCTTTGAGACAGTCCAACGCCCCTTCAAGCGTCAGATATTTTTCTCCGTTAACGCTTGCCACATATGGCTCTTGCTTTTGCTCAAGGTGCCAATATCCGTCGGCGTGCTGGTAAAACGACATTGTGCTCTGCAATTTCTCAATAATCCACTTGTCATCAGGCTTGGCACTAAATGCACCTGCATGGATTCTTGATGCAGCATCAGTTATGCCGCCAAATCCATAGACATACTTCCCTCCAAAGAAACGGACATCTGCCGTACCACCATCAGAAGACTGGGAAAATGACAAAGAACTTAGCTCGCAATCGTAAAAATAATAATGCGGAGTATTACGTGCCTTACCTGTATCGGTAACCGACTTGCAATTGCAAAACCGTAAATGAGAATTCTGGACATTAACGGAATTTGCAACAGAAACCGTTCCACCATTTAGATAAGTCACAATGTGATCCGAATGTGTCTTTGTCGTCATGCCGCCGCAATCATATCCTGCACAATCAACAACACCTTGGTAAAGATACCGATTATTCGAATCTCCACTTTTCACCATCCCTACAATTGACACTCCAGAATCAACGACAACCAATATTGTTGTCTTGCCGGACTTGGAGAGCGTCTCCGGTGCGGCAGTGCAAGTATCAGGACATGTCAGTCCATCCGATGTTCGCGCCTTACCGGTGTCCGTACTTGTAATTGATGTAATATGATTGACTGCTATATTTGCATCGGCTTCGCACTTCAAAACAGCAGGAGCCGCTGTGTACATCTTTCGGATTGCTACACCATCGCCACGCATGATTGTCACATGCATTGCCTTTGTGCCTTCCCATGTGATAGATGCGCTGGGAGTTGCCGCAGCCGTCTTCCAGTATTTGATCGAGCCATATGGATTGCAAGGGGAAAGGCCATCGCCAGTCTGCTTCAGGAGTTTCTTGCATTCCGATACCGTTCCTCCGATAAGGTTACCATTGACAATCAATGTGCCATCTACGTACAGAGTATGGCCGTTCAGGTCAATGGTAATATCTGACGGAATCTCTATAGATGTTCCAAGAACAATCTCCGCATCAGCATCCAGCATCGCCGTCTTGCTCGCGTGATTCTGCGCCGCCTCGATTGCCTTTACAATGTTCGTGTTCACGGGGACGAAATCAACACCCATTGTGCAAGACGACGAGAACTTCTTGGTCAAAGGATTGTCAATCGAGATATATACTTTCTCGTCGCTATCATCCTTTATATACCATTTCGCCCGCCTGCTTTCAAAATCAGATGTGGCGGTCAGTGTGACATCCGCACCAGCTGGCACTGGCTCACTTTTATCGGCATCTTCAACTTCGCCGGCGTTGCCGCCGGATATGGCATAGGCAATCTTTCCTTCTGCAGGAGCGCCAAAGTTGACCGTGCAGTTTTGAACAGCGCGAAACTCCGCACCGACAACAATATTCTCTTTCTTCTCGCCAGTTGATGCAGAGGTGTAGTATGAAAGATACTCTTTGACGCCATTAGGATGCAGTATGTACCATCCGTAGAAC
>Ga0256405_10007773_pt1 | contig 15808 bp, 28 predicted proteins | sample RumenRJG_02DNA_FD_189096 | JGI IMG/M metagenome (GOLD analysis project Ga0256405, IMG submission 189096) | Bovine rumen microbial communities from Lethbridge, Alberta, Canada - RJG_02 | ecosystem: Host-associated > Mammals > Digestive system > Stomach > Rumen | place: Canada: Alberta... | reverse complement strand
TAGCATCTATAAAACAGAACCGGACGAAATTATAGCGGTACAATATAAGAATCCTGCATTAACACAAGTAACAGGATATATCAAATTCCTAGACAAGCTGGACGATAAATACAAAAGTGACCCCCAGTATAAGGAACTGCATAGTTTAGCCGAAAAATGGAATAAAGTTGGTCTTGTCGTGAAAGCGGCGAAAGAAAGCGTAATCAAAGGGAAAAGACCTCCTGCGGTAAAATCTGAAGCCACAATCTTCCGCGAATCCAAGGAAGCAGAAAAGAAGACCTGTCCCTGTTGTATAGCAAAATTTATGGTAAAACAGGATGGAACGATGACCCATCACGGCTACAAGCGCCCCGGAATTGGCGTTGATATAGGCGAATGTCCCGGAGCGCAGAAATTCAAACCGCTGGAAGAATCACTGGATGGCAGTTACTACATGATAAAAAAGATTGAAGAACATAAAAAGAAACTTTCGGAAGACCTGAAACAGCTTCCGGAAAGGGAGGAACTTACCTACACAAAAAGAGTGCGCGACAAAGGAACATGGAAAAACGTTAATGTCATAGTCCGGCCTGCGGATGGTTTTGAATGGAATAAAGTATATGAGAATGTTGAAGGATTTTTGAAGAATAAAATCAAAAATGCAGATGCACAGATAGATTTTTACAAAGACACCATGCGAAACTGGTTTAACAAGACCTATCCCAAGGACAAGCCGGAATGTGCCGAGGAACGAGGAAAATACCTGAAAATCCTTCAGGACTATGGCCTTACCGGGCCGCAAAGCAAAGCAAAAGCAAACGGAAAGACAAAATAAAATAGGCTGGCTTAAAGCCAGCCTGCTTTTCAACCTGTTCAATTTGAACAGGTTGTTTTAATGAAGAGGAAATTTTAACCCGCCTATTCGGCGTAAAACAAAAGCCCAGCTATCTAACATCGACGGCTATTCTTTTAAACCGCCTATTCGGCGTAGAACAATTTTTTTCACACCCCTGCAACCGCTTCGCCTATTAAACCGCCTATTCGGCGTAGAACAGATTGTAACCTGTTGCATAAGATTTGTCAATCTATTTAAACCGCCTATTCGGCGTAGAACCGTGAAAAAATGAAATTTGGGATAGAACCTATCTATTAAACCGCCTATTCGGCGTAGAACTCTCCTATGCGTTCTATGATTGAAGAAGGTATCTATTAAACCGCCTATTCGGCGTAGAACAACGACATCCATTGACATAAAAGACGCTAGTACTATTAAACCGCCTATTCGGCGTAGAACTTCATCTCCATTTTGAGATACACCTTTTACTTCTATTAAACCGCCTATTCGGCGTAGAACAACAAATTACATAACGCTTTACCTTATAAATACTGTTTCTATAACCAGTTTCCTGCTTTTTACCATAATTAAGGTCATTGTGTAAACTGCTTTTCTTATAGCGGTTCCGTAGACTCTTAAAAAAGTTTGGTACAAATACAGATAGATGAAAATCATCATAATGTAATGATACATAAAAAAATTAACGTAGTCAAATTTTTTATGACTATAAAACCTGTTCAAATTGAACAGGTTTCATAATCTTAACGCGCCACCGCCGCAGAATTTTCTTTGAACATCTTTTGGTACTTGTCTTTGCTGGCAATCTCCGTGAGCGTGTTCTTAAAGCTGTCCACCGCAACATCAATGGCTTTTTGAGCATTAGCGTTATCAAGGCCACTTTTTGCCATTTTCTCCACAAAATGCTTGGAAACAGGAGTCATCAGCATATTGGCAACGCCGTCCAGTGTGTTCTGCTGTTCCGCATCGCGCTTATCATAAGATGTAATAACAATAGCCATCCGGAAATTATTGACCGTATCAAAGGCTTTCTTACCCTTTTCAATTCCACGGGAAAGCTTGTTTTTTAGACTGGACATGAACGTTCTTGTCTTTTTTGCGGCATCAGAAACTTTTGTAACCACACTTTTTACCATATTATCAGCCTTGTTTTTAACAAAAGCTTTACTCATATCGACATAAGTGTTAAGCACTTCAGCATAACTTTTCATAGTGTCCTTTGCTTCAAGGAGCACTTCCTTGCATCGTTCAGGCTGTAACGCACGGTTAGCTTGATGGGTATAGATATGCGAGAACGAATCAATGGCATCCTGACTATCTGCCTTGATACTGGTAACAAGCTTCCGAATCTCTTCATTATCGGATTTTAAAAGGAGTGCATCAAGCGCACGCACATTCTGATTGATATTTTTGAGTGTATCGTGCATATCCATGGTTTCTTCCTTGATAACCTCTTTTTGTGCGGTTAAAACCTCTGTTGCATCCCGGAAGGATTTTACAACGCTTCCGGTCTTCTCTACAATAGCATCCGTGATATTTTCCTTGACCTCATTTACATTTTTATTAATAAGATAGGACAAGTCATTAAGTGTTTCATGGATATGACTAACCTCACGGCGCTTAAAATCTTTCCAAGTGGTAGGACTCGGCGCATAAAATCTTTCGGCATCAGCCACACCGTCCATAGCTTTGAATGTGTCGCTTGCCGCCATTTCTACCGTCTGCTTCGTAACATTGTCGGCCATGGCCGTAGCTTCATCAACATGGTCTTTAATCTCTTTTTTTAATTTTACAGGAATGTTTTCATAATCAGCACCATTGGCATGGTCAACAAGGGTATCAAAATCATCCGGATTGGAAACATAACTCATTAGTAAACACCTCTTCACAAAATCTTCTTTATCACTATAAAAATAGTAGCATAAAAACGGCAGGCGAACTTCTTATCTTTTAAACAAAAGACCGCAAAGCGGCCTTTTGTCATCAGAAGTCAGGCATCCCTTTAGAATGGTAAACCTTGAAGTTAGAATGTTTTTCAAGGGATTCAAGGATTTTCTTATCCTGTTCATCATAGGGATTCAAGAACGTTTTGACGGTATACTGTGCTTCACGGTTTAATTGTTCGATACGCTGGGTATTTTCGTAAGTGTTGTGAGCAGTTCTTATCTTAGTCTGCTCCGCATACATATTGGCAAGAATATTCTTGGACATAATCTCCAGCGCGGCAATCTGCTCCTGAATTTCTTTGACCTGCATCTTACTGGTAGCACTATGGTTACGTTCCAAGGCTTCTTGCAAGGCATTATAAACATCCTGTGCATTGTTTACGTTCTGCTGAACCGCAGTAGCAGAATTTCTATAGGTATCACTAAGATAAGTAGATTGCTTCTGATATTTTTCATAGTAAGCATCACCAATAACATCCCCATCAGAGGTCATGTAATCAGGCAACGAAGACATATCCGAAGACCTAGCGGACGAGATATTGTCAGCATACTGGGCAAAGTCGGCAGACACCTTCTGATTAGTGTCATCATCAAAATGCAAAATCATGGAAAGGTCAATCCCCAGCTTTTCTTTAATGAGTTCATGCCACTCACCCATCTTGTCATAGTACGCGATATTTTTCATATGCCGTGTATAGTCATAAACAGCCCCTCCTTGTCTTTCTAAATCATATAAGGTGAAAAAGGATGGAGCACTATCCGGAATAGAAACAGATGTGGGACTATAGTAATTTGCCGGGTCAAAAGGTTCATCAATACCGGGAATTGACCATGCTAGTATAACTCTACAGGATGAACCGACAGAAAAACCTACCATAACAATACATAGCATGAACAGAAATTTACGGAAAAAACCAATGCCTTGACCTTTTGGAGGTTGAGAAACTTTTCGTTGAACGCTCATAATATATCCTTTCAAAACAACTATTTACCCTCAGATGTAAAGATGAAGCCACCCTTGCCGAACATCTTATTTATGTTGTTAATTACTCTGTCACCAATCATCACAAAGAAAATGCAGAATAAGGTAAGGAGAAGAATCGGAGGATAATTGAGTGTGTGCATCCGCCGCTTCACTGCACCACTGGCATTACAAACACGTTCCCAATATGCTTCAACAGCAGGGATAGGATTCTCTGCCCGGCCCGGCCCACCATTCCAAGCATAAGCAACTTTTTGCCAACTGCCGAACTGGTTATAATACATCTGCATTTTGTAAGTAGCAACCGCATCCTGAACAGATGGAGGCCAAGGCGTTGGAGCCGGAGGAAGCTCTGTATGCCAGTCATGATTATAAGGTATGGAACGGTCACCATAACTTGTATACCATGCCCAAGAATCTTCCGGCCATGGCATAGGTGGAATATCGGTAATACCAGCTTCAGCGCACCATGCGTCCCAGTTTTCATACGAAATCTGATAAGTACCATAGCCCCATCCATCGGAAGATGGAGTAATATAGCTTTCCGGATTGCCCCCAGTTTCGACGAGCCGGATTGCCCCCATAAATTCGTGTATGTCTTTAAAGTTACCATCACTGTGTGCAAAAACGGAGCCAATATTCGTGTCTTTTTCCGTAACAAGGTCTTCTACAACCATATTATTAACAATAGCAGTCATGACACAGGCATAGAATGTAACAACCATGAGCTTTATTGCAGATGTAAAAATACCACTAAGCCCATTAGCGGCATAACGGCGAGTCTGTTCCCAGCCTGCAAACATGAAAGTAACATAGCCGAAAACAATGACCAAGTAAAATTCGATGTAAGCAATGGAAACCTGAATTGCAATTAAAATGAAGCAGGCAAATATCAGGAAGAAGAAAAAGGCAGGAAGTGTAGCTTCTGCGATAGCATTAAGGAAGTCAAACCGAAAACCTGCTTCCACATCGCTCATGCAAAGGAAAATTGGTTCAACAACTTTTGCCCCTCGCGCAACAATAGAAAATGGGTCAGCAACAATGGTCTTTGCCGCTTCCAGCTCTGAACCTGTAGAAAGAGCACCCATTGACATAAAGAAGTCACGGACACCATTAGCAAGGAATCCAGTCCAGTGCGTAATTGCAAAGAACAGAAAACAGTAAAGGAAAACCTTACGAACAAAAATGACCAAGAACCCACCTTGGGTTAAGGATGGACTTTTTTCAGATATTGACGATAGCATAAACGAAATACTAAGGTCAATCGTCATTAGAATGGTAATCGTATAGCCGATTATCCCGGATAAGAGGTCTACTGCTTTTGTGCAGGCTTCTGCAATAGTATCTATTGTTTCCTTGATTTTCCCTGTAAAATCAAAGGAAGAACTAAAACTCATGCTTAATTTTGACCTGACCGCATCCGAAACCGCATTATCCGGAAGCCAAGGAGCAAAAGGAGCATACATCCAAGGAAGAATACCTTTTGTGTTGGGGTCAATAGTTTTTACTTCAAAATGTAAGTGCGGCCCGGTAGACCCCGGTGGCCAGCCAACCTGACCGATAACCTGTCCAGCCTTTACCGTATCACCGGCACCTATAGGAATTTTTCCGAGAAGGTCAATATAAACAGAATACCAGTTCTTTTCATGCTCAATAAAAATAATGCCACCATCATGACCGGAATCGTAGGCGGTTATAACAACGCCATCCGCGACTGCGTGTACTTCCTGACCGTAATAGGCATCAAAATCAATTCCATAATGAAAATCGTGACCATTTAGCTTTCGTGGCCCATAAGCAGAGGTTACGGTCAGTGGCACAGGGAGCAACGGTGGACTCATGTAAGTAAACCGATACTCTTCAAGAGCATAAGCTGGCGTAGTATAGAGTTGTAAGACTGTCAGGCATAGCATGACAGCAAGCATAAGCCTCTTTATAAGTGCAATCATTTGCCCAGTTCCTTTCATTATATATATCACTACCATAATCGTAACACCTCTTCCCTCGCTTTTTTCTTGTTTTCTTGCAATCTATATGCTATAATTAAATAACAAGATATTATTATCCGATTATAAAATAGGAGGAAGAAATGCAAATGCGAAAAATAGTGATAAAGGTTAGTAACCTCTTGGATAAGCGAGGAATGACACAGAAAGACCTTGCTGAAGCCACGGGAATGACACCGACACAGATAAGTGTTATCTGCCGGAACGTAGGTACAGGAATCAACAAGGAGCACCTAGCAAAGATTGCTGATGTGCTCGGCATCAAAGATTTAAGAGAAATCATAGATTTTGAGTGAGCCGAAAGAAAAATGACTCTCTCACAGCCTCTCTGAGGGCCTTGAAAAAGATTTTGCATATAGATATATACCTTAAAGGCTAAACATGCCTAAAACGGCTATCAGGACGGATTGAACGAAATAAATATTAGAAAAGGGTGATAAAATGAAAATGAGTAAAATTGAAAAGTATTTCTATCTTATGTTTTTTATTAGTATATTGGGAATAGTTTTTTATTGTGGAGCACCTATATTTAGGCATTATATATCAAGTGATAATTCAGACGAAAAATATACAGTAGAGGAAACAGTATCTCGAATGGAATTTGTCAAAAAAATTCTTATTGGGTTCTGAATTTAGATGAATATGCAAGAGAAAAATGTAGGATTGTACTGATAATGTGTTTTGAGATTTTTCAGGGGATGTATTATGAATAAATACTTAATTTATTTAAAAAGTCAAGATACCTATGATAGATACGGTCGCAATGTATATGGTTATTATTTAGGGAAAACCTATCAAGTAGATTATGAGAAATTTCCGGTAACTACGATGGACGAAAATACTGCGATAATAGAAGGGAAATTTTATAAATCAAAAAAACTGCAAAATTAGCGGCAGAAAAGTTGATGGAAAAATGTATCTACGTTCGCTCATATGAAATTATAGAGTATAAATTACAAGAAACCCAAGCAGGAATGGAAGATTAAATTGGAACTTGTGGTAAAATATTAATATTCCAAACATATCTCCTACCCTATTAAACCATTATTAACATATTGATGGAGGAAAGCAATGATAGACTTAAAGAAAGTGGTAAAAATCTATGATAGAATCATGGATAAAATTACTGATTATATGATTGCATTTGTTGGCTGTTGTTTAACAAATATGAGTGCATGTCTTAGAGTATTGGTTGATATAAAAGGTGTTGAGGAAGGTAAATTAAGTAAGAATGAATTAGGGGAAAATTTTTGTGAAATCTGGATATGGGCAATAATAACTTGCATTGGTTTTGTTTTTATTAATTGGATTGCAAGAAGAGGTAATAATCATGAAAACATTTAACGAATTATAAAAAGGAGATAAATGGGATGAAAAACATAAAAGAGATACTAAAAATTCAAAAATTATTATGGTGTACATTTTTTATGTACACATATATAATTTATGAAATATCTATGTATGATGTAAAAATGACTATGCCTTTTATAATTATTTTTGTAATAATGATTGTATATGAAACATATATATTAAATAAAAGATTTAATGAATCAAAGAAAAAATCCCTAAAATGTTATGAAAATATTATTACCTTATATAGTGAAAGATTTTGCGTAATACATAGATTGTTTTTTGCGTTAATAAGTATATGCTTTGTGCTAATGAATTGTATAACGTGTTAAGGAGAAATTGTTATTGTAAAAAATATGATATTGGTAAAATTAAGGAAAATGATATAGATGGATTATGGAGTACATATAAAATGATTTTGAGTAAAGTCGGAGAAAAAACGACCCCCTCACAGCTCCCCTACTCTATTAAACCATTATTGACATATTGATGGAGGGAAAGAAATGAGCTGGGGAATTAACGAAAACGCAAGCGAAAAAGAAAAGCTCAAGAGCGAAATCAACGATTTCTTTCACGGGCTAAATTCGACTTGCGCAATCGATTACGAAGCGTACAGTCGGATTTACGATGTCGTGATGCCAATTATTGACAACATGTATGAACGTCGAAAAGAGGAGGAAAAATGATAGACTTAAAGAACATAGATACGACAAAGTACCTAAATGAAAAACTACCTATAGAACTTAAAGAAGTAATAAAAGAGTTTTATGATAAAGTAAAAAAGAATGATGTAGATAACCTGTGGAGCGCATATAAAATGATTTACTATGAAGCTAAAGATTCATGGAAGTACAACGAAATATCAATAGATAAAATGAGAGAGATTCAAGGATATTTTAGGAGAATTTTAAATGATTGATTTAACATACTGCAAAGAGATAACCAATAAATTTGGTGGGTCTGAAAGGAAAAAAACATTATTATATAATGACCACAGGTATATGGTAAAATTTCCGGATAGAGTTAGAGAACAGGATAACGAACTAAGTTATATGAACAATGTTTTCTCGGAAGATATTGGATGTAAGATATATAAATTGCTTGGGTTTGAAACACAAAATACTTTTCTTGCAACATATAAAATGAAAAATGGTGAAAATAAAATTGTTGTAGCCTGTGAAGATTTTACCGATAATAATAAAACCTTAATAGAATTTCATAAACTATGCTTACAATACTTAGAGAGTGATAGTATAAGAACACACGCTAACATTGATAATATTATGATGGTTATAGATAGTAATGAAAACATAGTTGATAAAGGAAAAATGAAAGAATTCTTTTGGGATATGTTTGTAGTAGATGGCTTTATCGGAAATTCAGATAGAAACTTAGATAACTGGGGTGTTTTAGAAGATAATAAAGGAAATCTAATACCAGCACCAATATACGATTGTGGTTCATCACTATCACCACTATATACGGAAAAGAAAATGAATGATTTACTTGAACATAGAAATTATTTCAAGCGTGAGGAATATAATGTATATTCTTGTTATAGGATAAATCATAAACGGATATTATATTCAGAAATTATGAAAAATCCTCCCAAGAAATTAAAAGAGGCAATTAAAAGAATATGCCCTAAGATTGAGAAGAACTTGGTAAAGATTGGCAGTATTATTGATAATACACCGGGAATGGGTAATATTCATAGAAAATATATAAAAGAAAGTTTAGGACTACGATATAAAGAAATTATAAAACCTGCAATTAAAAAATATTGTTTATCAAATAATATAGCAAAGTAAAAATGAGGAGGTGTCTAAATATGCAAGAATCAATTAATAATAGTATGGAACTGTTAAATAAAATGCTTAAAGATTGTTCTTTAGATGCAGATTCTCCCAATGTAGTTAATAAAGTCACAAAAAAAGCGATAAATAATGTTCCATATATAAATTTCCCCGGATTGTCTAAAATGCAATGCCTTACTATTCAAGTTCTTGAAAAAGATTTGTTATTATATTCATCACAAAAGAATCAAAATAAAGAAGTTGTGACGATTTTTAGGCTAGATAAAAATATTGGAGATAAAGATAGAGTTAAAATAATATATGGCGATGAAAATATAACAAAGATATTTAGCGGAAAAGAAGACTATAATTATATATTAACTCACCCTGAAGATATAGTCGTAGTTTTATTACATAATCATCCCAACGATACACCTTTATCAGTTAATGATTTTTTATTTTTCATTTCAAACCCAGCAATTAAGCTGATGACTGCTATTGAAAATTCAACAGGAAGTGTATATTACATCGCAAGATTTAATAAAGGTGAAACGAATGATAAAAAAAGATTTAGTGAAATAATTATAGGATTGGCAGAGGATGAATTAAAAAATGCAAATTCATTTGAAGACAAATGTGGAATTTTTAAAAGATACATTAAAAGTGCTGTAGATTTATGGCTTGGTGAGTCTATTAGAAAGGGAACTGTAACTATTGATAGTGCGGAAAATAAGGAGGTTTTATACCATGGAAGATAAAAAGGAAAAAATAATTTATTCTCCTGAACTAGGACGAGGTGCTGATAATACTAACTATGTAATGCAATGGCTAACTAGCGATAGGAATGGTATAATTCCTGAACTATTCGATAAAGATAACCCTACCAATATACATAAATACGAAGATAGCATAAATGAAAATAATAAAATACTTAAAAGGAGCCAGTAACAATGAAATATATAACAGGTATTCATGCCTTGAATCTAACGTGTGAGCTTGAAACTCCGGGGGATTGGCATACTTCAGCTTTAAAATGGGAAAACATAAGTACAAAAGAGTCGGAGAATAGCACTTGGGGGAACTACGGCATAGAATGTAATAGAACGATACCGTTCCTCTCCCCTACCCCAAAATATAATATTGCAAATCATATTCGTGCTTTGCTTGACCTTATCGAAGAGGGAAACTTTGCAGTAGCACAAGGAATGAAAAAAGATTATATATGCAACGATTCGTATAATGAAGAGATATTTGGCAAAGTATTTATGCTCAGACCATTCTCGATATGGGAAAAAATAGATAAATTTATGGAACGTGAATACCTAATGCAATGGATAAATTATATAAGGAGAAAAGAAAATGAATAATTTCTATTATGAGAAAGTGGGGAATAAAAATGAAATTGATAATGAATAAAAAAAGAGGAGGTATCTTTGATTTTGTAGCTATTATAAGTATACAATCTGTTATCCTTATAGGAATGATAATATATGTAATGTTTTTTCGTGTAGACCCCGGTGTAAAAAAATACAATGTTATAAAGGAAGAAAATAATATAACGTATGAAACGTTAAAAACAGAAAATATGCCAAATTATGAACTAATTGTAGTTGAAGAAAAAGAATGTAAAAATGTGCGCATCTATGATAAATATTTAGATAAAAATTATAGAATTGTTGTTTATTCTGACGGTAGGATAAAGGGGCAGAATTAATTAAGAGAATGTTTTAGAATTTGGTAAATTTATTCATATAGAGATTGAATGTAGCAGAAAGATACCTTTCCTCTCTCAAAAACGATTGGAAAAAATTATTTTGATTGAAATAAGGAGTTTAAAAGATGGTATATCAATTTATTCTTTCTTTCACTCCACCATTAATCTGTATTTTAATTTCTAGTTTTATACAGTATAAATATGGTAGTAAGAAACGTATACTTGGTGATATTTATTTTCTCACGGGAATGTATTTTTTATGGTATATATTCAGGTATATCATGGGAGATATGGACGTTTATGAATTCGGAATTAGTGTATTGGGTTTGGTTTGTATATTAGGAGGAGTTTTATTATATATGAAAAAAATATTTAGAATGAAAACATGAAGATACGGAGGAATATCTGTGCCAGTCTTAATTTGATTGTTTGGTTATAAAATTTACCTTTGGACTAATGAAGGTAAGCCGTTGGAGCCTATTCATGTTCATGTATTGGAAAAAACACATAAAAATGCTACGAAAATTTGGATTTTAAGTTCTGGTGGAATTAAAGTTGAAAATAATAATAAAAATTGTGCTCGTATTCGTGACATTTATAATTGTTTACTATGCGTTATTGTTCGTATAACCATGGGAATCTCTTATGATGTTAGAAAATACTATCACCTTATATAGTGAAAGACTTTGCATAATACATAGATTGTTTTTTGCGTTAATAATTATATGCTTTGTGCTAATGAATTACATAATGTGTTAAGGAGAAATTGTTATTATGAAAAATATGATATTGGTAAAAATAAGGAAAATGATAAAAGGGATATTTAATAGAATAATGGATAAAATTGCGGATTATACTTTTGGTCTTATCGGTTGTTGCTTGACAATGTTATATGTATGTTTATATAAAATGTATTTAATAAAAAAAGTTGAAAATGACATATTGAGTGAAGGTGACTTTTTAAGGAAAGCTGATGATAGCTTTATGATTGGAATAATAATCTGTATTGCTTTTCTTTTGTATAATAGATATGCAATAAAAAGAAAAAAATAAACTAAAAGAAGAATACATAAATAAGAAGTAAGGTGGATGTGATATTTATGGTAAAAAAAGATATTCTTAATACAGAAGAAAAATTATGTATCTTTTTAGGATTTTTATCCGGTATTATCTTATGGTTTATTGCACTCCCTTTCTATGAAAATAATCGTATTTATGAAGAAAATGTATTTGCACAGAATCTTTTTGCAAAATACAGATTTTATGATGATGTAAAAGATGATTATATTCCAAGTGAAAACGTCCGTATTATTATAATAGAAGATTGCCCCAGTGGTAAAGTTGTTGAAGTTCAAAGGGAGAATGTTTTTAGTAAAAAATATTTTATAAAAAAAGATATGAATTATTATATCCTTCAGTGGTAAGAAATGGGGTGTGTTGTGTGATTGGAAATAAATTTTGCTATCGCTTGGCAACTGATTTTAGTTGTTTTCTACTTGGTGTATGCTTATCTATCTTTTTGGCTTTTTTATATAACCCATGTAATAATGAACGACATGAGAGTATGGATGAAATTGCTTCACAGATATTTCGTGAGTATTCATCTTATGATGAAGTGAGAACAGATTATAATGTAGAAAAAGGCGTTTATATAAAAATTGTGAATGAATATCCAAGCAGTAAAGAAGTTTCTTTGAAAAAAAGTCGTTTAGAAAGTGGAATATATTACATTGATAAAAACCTTTACTATAAAAAAAAGTAAAAAGGGAGAAATAAGAAATGGGCTTAATAGTAAACATAATAATCACATTGGTGTCATTGATAATTGGTTATTTTATTTTTTGGTATGCAGAACGAAACCAGCCGCAAAAATGGTGCTTAAAAAGTTACAAATATGTTATTCTAATTATGTTGGTATCAACGTTGCTGGAGTATTACTGTGGTATTCCCGGCTTCATAATAATTATTTTTATAGCGATTGTAGGAACAATTTATAAGTATGTACAGTGGAAACGGCGTAGAAACAGCTAAAAAGTTATCCTTTTGATACGAGGTGAAATATATGAACAATATTATGAAAAGCTAGGATTGAAAAGCAATGGCATCCAATAAAATATAAGAATATTTATGGGAAAGGATATGTTAATATTTATAGAGAGTAAATGAAAGGATGTGAATCTATATGAACATGATAAAGAATGTTAAACCCATCCTATTTAGGGCATCCCTAGCTTGTGAAGTCAGAGCTGGTATACGCTTCCGTAAAAACCTTCCTTATCAGGTTTTTGTTGATATATTTAAAGGAAGGATAGATGATATAAGACATTACTATCGTAATTTGTATGCTTTCTTTGAAGAATGTTACCCTTCATTGGTAAAAAAATTCATGGCAGAACAATCTATTACAAGGAAAGAGATAATAGAGATATTTAACCAGCTCCCGGAGCGTGGCGAAAAGATTGATTTTAGAAAGGCAATAGAAGATGGAAGATTCTAAAAGACTCTTGCAGTATGCAATGAATATACTTGATGAAGCATCATTAAAGAGATAGGCAATATACGATAATGATTGCTGATATAAGTGATATATGATACACTCTTTGTAGTGATTAAATAAAGTATGTAAAAGGTAGATAAGGAGAAATTGATTATGGGATTTTTGATAGGAGGTGTTTATAATGCTTACAACGGATAGGTTAAAAGAGATAATGAAGATATATGTTGGTGAATTAAAAAGCATATATAGTGATTGTTTAATACAGGTTTCCTTGTTTGGCTCCTATGCTAGAGGTGATTATCGTAACGATTCAGATATTGATGTTTTTGTACTGGTAAGGGGAATGGATTGTGACCTTGAAAAATTCTCCGATAAGTTTTATGAAATGTCATTTGAATTTAATATGAAATATGATGTTGATATTCAAACAGTTGTTATGAGTACAGAATATTATAATAAATGGAAGTATGTTCATCCTTTATTGCTTAATATTAAAGAGGACGAGGTGAGAATTTATGATGCCGCATGATGATATTGGAACCAAGGAAGATATTGCGATAATTAGTATTCAAACATCACATAGATTATTATTGGAAGCTAAAGAATTAATGAAACATAAGTATAATGAAGGAGCTTCTAATAGAATTTATTATTCTGTTTTCAGAAGTATTAGCGCAATTCATGCTTTAGACGGAAATAGATTTAAAAGTCATAAGGAAGCACTAGGGCAATTTAATAAGAATTATGTTAATGAAAATATATTTTCTCGTGAGTATGGTAAGAAAATACACGAGATACAAATTTTAAGACATAATACTGATTATGGCTATAATATAATTCCAACAGATAAACAAGTTAAAGATAACTTTGATTTTGCAAATAAGTTATATAATGAGTGCAAAAAGTATTGTGAAAGAAAACTAAATAAAAACATTAGTGTTGGGAAACAAAATCAACAATAAAACATAAGAATATTTATGAGAAATGATATGTTACGCTATTTGTAGTGACAAGAAAGGATGTTAGGGTATGGTAACAGTAACCTTTAAGTTTAACGAAGAAAAAATAAATAAATTAGGAAAGAAAGTTGATGAACTTCTTTATCCATTTAGAGAAATGGCAAAGGAATATAATATAAATGAAATACAATATGGTGTATTCTGTAAAGATGGCGATGAAGATATGGATGCTTTAATTCTTCCCTTAAAATATATCCGAAAACATTTAGGATATATTGATATATTAGATGAATGGACGCTTGACGTTGATGGCGAAATTGAAGATTGTAAGGCTGAAATGATTTCATATTGGGAAAGACATAAAAATGAGTTCGACACGAAAACAAATTGCTTTTGATTTAGATACAAAAGTATGTAAGCAAATAATGGGTAAAAAATATAATCATATTTATGATATAATACGAAAACACATGGAAGAAGAAGGCTTTGAACATCGGCAAGGAAGTGTATATATTAGTGTAAAACCAATGAAAAATATGGAAGTAAATAATATAATGCTTGGATTAGTTAAAAAATACCCAGCTATTTCAAAATGTATAAGAGATATTACACAAACCAATGTTGGTAAATCTCATGTTATCAATAAATGTTTCGATTATGACGGTACGGCTGGCAAATTCAAACGTTTTGATATTGATGAACAGAAAACGGCTAATAAAGGCATAAATAGATAAGGAGAGATTGATTATGGGAATTTTTGACTGGGTGGATAAAAAAAGTAGAGAATCAATAAAAGAAAATGAAAGGGAAAATGAAATTCAAAGACAAAAGGAAGAGAAAAAAAGAGAGTTTTATAGAAATGAATTAAGGAGGAAAGGCTATGATGAATGGACAATTAAAGATTTAGAAGCAGATACCTTTGGCCCTAAGAGTGGCGGAGGAAGTGCCACTGGTGGTGTAACACAGGTTGCCCTATTTCGCACTTTTGGCACAAGTAACTTAGACCAAGTATTTGATGAATGTGCTCCACAAATGATGCAGGGAATACGCGAAACAAAATTACAGACACAGGTATTAAATGAAAAACTGGATGAAAATAAACGATATAATGAACTTGCAGGAAGATATGCAGAGCTTCAAAAAAACTATAATGACCTTTTAAAACAATATGATAATCTTAATAAAGTATTACAAAATTTAACAGCGCAACCTAATGGGCGATAAAATAAGAGGATTACTCCGAAATTCGAGTAATCCTCTTATTTTATCTTTATCGACTTAAATCATAATCAGTATTTATATCTTTTGTTTGGGTTACTTCTTTTTTTACTTTTGGGGTATACTCAGAAGCAGAATCTTGTATATTCTGATATGTTTTAGCATTATTTCGAGCAATGATATTTTGCTGTTCACGTTCATAAGCTTCGTTTGAAGCCCTTCGACTTGCTTCTGCGGCTCTTTGATTTGCATCTTGGGTCTGTTGCATAAATTGCTGTTGCATATAAGCATCATTAGAATTCGTAGGGACACCTCTTGAACCGGAAGAAGTATCGTTACGATATGAGCTATTATCATTTGTCTTTGCTGACCCCGTAAATGACGGAGTAAATGAATAATCAGCACTAGATGAACTGTTATCACTAGAGGAACCACCACGAGGGGAACCACCGCTAGGGGAACCGCCACTGGGCGAACCACCGCTGGGCGAACCACCGCTGGGAAAACC
>Ga0256405_10007772_pt1 | contig 15808 bp, 13 predicted proteins | sample RumenRJG_02DNA_FD_189096 | JGI IMG/M metagenome (GOLD analysis project Ga0256405, IMG submission 189096) | Bovine rumen microbial communities from Lethbridge, Alberta, Canada - RJG_02 | ecosystem: Host-associated > Mammals > Digestive system > Stomach > Rumen | place: Canada: Alberta... | reverse complement strand
CCTTTACCGCAAGGGCGGTCGCCTGTGGATTGTCCTTTTCCGATGTGAAAATCCTTGCGTTCTTGATGATTTGGTCTGCCTTCATTTGAATACTCCTTGTACAGAACTTATCATTGCTATTTTATCAGTTTTATTCCGACGGGGTCAAGGGGGGTTGCCGGAGTCTCAACCCCTCCCTTGCCATTCCTGCTTGCTTTTGTGACGGCACCGGGTTATCATATAGTAAAATATGGAGGCGGATTGATCCCATGAATACCCTGTTTGCGGAGACATTGAGAAACCTGAGAACAAAAAAGGGCCTTTCTCAGAATCAGCTTGCAAGCCTGATGTTCGTCAACAATACCACAATTTCCAAATGGGAAAATGGCATTCATTTGCCGGATGTCGCCATGATTACCCGTCTTGCTCGGGTCCTGGAAGTGGACGTCGGCACGTTGTTCTCCACTGCGTCCAAGAGCGACGAATCTCCCAAAATCATCATGGTGGAGGACAACAAACCCATCCTCAACTACAATCTGAAGATTCTGGAGGAGGTCGTGCCGAACGCGATGATCGCGGGCTTTAACAAGCCGAAGATGGCGGTAGAATACGCGAAAGTGAACCGGGTCGATCTGGCCATTCTGGATATCGAGCTGGGAACGGCCAGTGGCCTTGACCTCTGCCGAAGTCTGCTTGAAATCAATCCCTGCACCAGCGTGGTCTATCTGACCGCCTATCCCGACTATTCACTCGACGCATGGGACACCGGCGCCTGCGGCTTTATGGTCAAGCCTCTAACCTCGGAAAGCGTTCGCAGGAAGCTAGAAATGCTGCGCTTTCCTTTTGCGATGGGAGGGTCGGACGCATGAGCCGTTGGTCCGAGGTCTTCTACTTCTCCATCATCAGCGCGGCGCTGTTGTTAAGTATGGTGGGATTGTGGTTCACCGCTGTCATGCCCGGGATCGACCGTTGGGGCAAGCGCTTTTTCCTGTGCTTTTTTACCGTCCTGATGGTATGTTGTTTTTCCGGTTTCATCGAATTGATTCTCTCCCATTATCCCGTTCCAGGCGCAGCCATATCTATCGTGGTGTTTATTGAACTCCTGTCCCTCTCGCTGCCGCTGCCCATGATGACGGCTTATATGCTGCACGCCTGCGGAGAAAACACGCGCTCGAGCAGGCTCTTTCACGCCGCGCTTGGCTTGCTGGCAGTCTATTTTGTCGTGCTTGCAAGCGCTCCGTTCAACGGGGTTTTCTCCTATGCCACAGCGGATAACCAGGATTACCGAGGCCCCCTATTCGCGCTTTTGCTGCTGCCGTTGATCGCGATCCTGTTGCTGAATCTCTGGGGCGCGGTACGACGCCGGGCGCGGATGTCCCATAAGGCCTTCCTCAGCTTCGTCATCGCCCAGGTGCCAATGACGGTTGCGTTGCTCGTGATGCTGTTTGTCGATGCTCTTCCGCTTTTTGACATCAGCTACGTCCTCTCCGCGCTCGCCATGTATAGCTTCATACTGTCCGATCAGATCGAACAGGACCTGCGCCTTCAGCGTGAAATCGCCCATGAACGCGCCAGCGTCTTGGTGCTACAAATGCGGCCGCATTTCATCTATAATACCCTGATGTGCATCCACAGCCTTTGCCGTCTCGACCCGCAGATGGCCCAGCAGATTACGATGGATTTTACCAACTATCTGCGCAGGAATTTCAACGCCGTCGCCAGTGACAGCACGATTCCTTTTTCAACGGAACTGGAGCACACCCGTGCCTACCTGGCCGTAGAACAGGCGCGGTATGACGACATGCTTGTCGTGGATTACGATACGCCGTTTACCCGTTTCCGCTTGCCGCCGCTGACGCTTCAGCCCATCGTAGAAAACGCCGTCAAACATGGTATGGATCTGGATTCCGACCCGTTGTGCATATCCATCCGAACGCGATACACAGATGTCGGCACCGAAATCATCGTTGAGGACAACGGAATCGGCTTTGATCCCTCTGGCGAGAGCGAACCGCATATCGCCCTGAAGAACATCCGGCAAAGGCTTGAAATGATGTGCGGGGGCACCCTAGAACTCACATCGCGAGAAGCAGGCGGAACCAGGGTCACAATCAGGGTACCGCTCAAGAATGAGGAATAGACCCTCGAACCTACAAAGCTGTATAGCACATGCTTTCGAGAAACAAATAACAAATGTAACAACAACATGGCGCCCTGCCTCCGAAGAAGCAAAGCGCCATGTTCATTTGTATTTATGCATCAACCTCCATCCCGACGGTCAGCGTCCAGACCATCCGCTTCTTGTCCATCACCATCACGCTGTCTACCAGCACCGACCGCTGGGCGGAGTCTCGATGATGGCGGGATACAGGATGGAGGGAATAATCACAAAAAAACCAGTGGAGAGATGAATAGCTGTCTCTCCACTGTATCTGTCTGTCAGCACTGATTACAACATCCACGGTATGGAATCTTCCATATCGGAATCGTCGTCCAAGAAGGCTGTGTTCAAGTCAAATCATGCCACCTGCGCTTTAAGCAGAGCAAGTACATATTCCTTAGTGACTTTGAATTGCTCTGTAATCTTAGTTATGATGTCATTGTCAGAAGCACCCATCAATTTCATTCCAGTAATCGCTCCGGTGATTTTATCCTTCTGCTCTTTGCGCTCCATGGCTTTGCACATATCGACACCTCCAGTCTTTTCTTCATACACCAGCTTCAGATTCACAACCTTGTTCAGAAACACAGCTGTTTCCCTGTCTATCTTCTTATGATTTGTGGCCATGATGATTGCATCTGCGTCCTCTGACTGATGTTTGATGACCCTCATGGCGAATCCCAGCCCCGTGTGGAATTTATCGAATTCATCATCATCCATATCTGCCGGGGAAATCAAATTCAGCTTATAGTCGTTAATGAAGGGGATCAACCGTCTATCCCTCACGCCCAGCATTTCAAACAGGCTCTTCGGTCCATCCCACGGTTCATCTCCAAGATACACAACCGCTGTGATGATCGGAATCAGTTTATCTCCTTTGCGAAGTCCCGACAGGAATTCAGCACTGGTGAGCTTGATTTTCAGCACACCATCCTCTACCGTCAACTCGCCTTCATCAGATGCCGCTTCATTCGCCTCTCCGGATTCTTTCTGATATGACCTCTTGATCTCTGCGATCTGCTTCGAGTATCCGAGCATATCGTAAAGCCCGTCTTTTACGGGCATGCCATAATGCACCTTATCTTGAAGCTCCGCTCCGAGAATCACATAGATGGCGTTGTCATCCATCATGGCATTCCACAGCTTCAGCAGATCACGGTATTTCTGTATCGGAACCCTGGCGTTGTTGCCATAGGGCACTGTCAACTCGGTAGTATCCAGTTCCCGCAGTTCTTCCGGCTTTATAACCTGATCTCCGTCATACAGCAGATAGTTGAAAGCGTCCGCAAAGAACACGCTATTGGAGAGGTACTGTTTTCCTTCTGTGTCTATAGCTCCCAATGCTCTACCTCCTGTCTGTCAGATTGGGTATCAGGATGCCCGGAACACGGCAGTCTGATACATATAGAGTATAGCACGAAGCCCAGCAGATCGCAACGGTTTTACAGATTTTTTGGGCAACGAAAAATAGACGAGAACCATTCCTCGCCTGAGAGAAGGATACCACAGGCAGGGCTGTTTGGCAAGAGGAGAATCAAGGATTTCCCAAGGATGTCGTTGCCCTCGGCAAAAGCAGCCCACTGAGCAGCGTTCCAACCGTGTGAAGCACCCCCTACACAGACGGATCGCTGCTCAGTGGGCAAGCATTACTACCTCATCGCTTCCACGCGCCGCCGCCGATGGAAGGCAGTACAATCGCGCACCACTTCACCAGCGGCATCTTTTCAACCATCCCCGCACATTCCAGCGCCTCCTCCATACCGCAACGGTCGCACACGGTGATGGCGGCATACCGGCTTAGGGCGTGCCGTGCCCTCGGCCCCCACATCATCTCGCCGCAGCGCGGGCAGCGGCAATCCTTCTCCGGCTGGTGCTGCCCGTACCAGTCCAGCGTGACTTTCGCTTCATCCTCTGTGCCGATCTTATGTGCCTGATCCGCGCCATAGGCAAGGGAAAGTGAACTGCCACAATCCCACACGCACATCACATTGCCAGCATCATCCACGCCCGTTACGGTTGCATGCTCTCCGACCGGGATATGCACATAGGGGTCATCCATGTGTTCGAGTACAATTCGGCAGCCAACGGGGTAGGTACTCCTTAGGTTTTCAACAGTTTCTTTGTTTGGGAAATTCATCATCACACGCTCCATTTCCGGCCATTGGCCTATTGTTGACCGGTTCTTCCGGCCTGTTTTCTCGGTCGCTTCAATCGACCTGCTTTCTTATTCGCTCTGAAAGAGAATCGTAGTCCACGCAGAGAGAAAAGGCCGCGCTCACCGCAGCCCCTCTCTATGCTGTGTTTTCATGCCTGTGTTGCCAGCGCCGCCAGCCTCTCGGCCTTTTTCCGTTCCCGGCGGGCTTTCTCCGCAATCCTGTTTTTCTCGCTCCTCTCCGCCAGCTTATCAGGATGTGCGGCGTAGTATTCCTTCTGGTAGGCGCAGACCTTCCGGCTCCGCTCCTCCTTGGTCATCGGCGGCTTCTTCTCCTTGGGCGGCTGGCTGGCCTTTTTCTTCTCGTACCAGCGTTTGTTCTGCTCGGCCTTCTTAATCCGATACTCCTTGGCGTAGTCGCTCTCGACCAGAATGCGGGTAATGTTGCCCCGGCAGTCCTCGCTCTCGCCGATGCAGACGAGGTTCTTCAAATTGTAGTCTCTCCAGATGCGGATCAGGCGGTTGCGGATGGCCGCTCCGAAGTAGGTGCTGAATTTCCCGCCCTTGAAGTTCCCCCGGCTGATGATTTCCCAGGCTACGATATTCCCTTCCTGGATGAAATCCTCTGTGCCATAGGTGTCCATCTTGCCTCGGTACATTTTCGCCTCATGCAGGGTGATGGGAGCCAGGTTGCGGAAAAGCTGGTCGTAGGCGGCTTCGTCTCCGGATTGGATGATGCTGACCAGTTCCTCGTTGCTGTATGTGCTGTAATTCATGGTTTTTTCCCTTTCGGCTGTGTGTATTTGCCTTCGTTTTCTGGGCTTTCTGCCCTGCGGCGTAGTGTATATATTGATCAACTCGGTCCATAAGTCCACGTCTGAATACGAAAAAGAACCACCAGACTTTTGGGCTGCAATCTGGTGGTTCTGCCGGGGTTTTATTCGGTTGTGATTGCTTCTTCGGTCGCAGAGGTGTATGCTCTTGCCGTAGCCCTTTTCGCGGCCTGCTTCTCCTTCCACCGATCCTCCATGGCCTGATCTTTGAAAGCGGCGTTGCCGGAGAGCGGAGCGAGAAGCACACGGCGGGCGGTTTTGAATTCGTCGCCGCCCATGCCAAGGGCAAGAAGCCAAATGCGGAAGATGTACTTTTCGTTTGTGGTATCTACACTCTTGGCTTGGGTACGTTTCTGCTCCTTCGCCAGCCTGTTCATCTGCGCGGCTAACTGGGTGAAGGTTTGGACTTTTTCGGGGTCATCCGAAAGCGGAAATCCTGTGAAGGTGATGGCGTCAGGCGTGATGGTCAAGCCGATGAGGTCGGGGGTGATCCGCTCCCGGACGCTTTCGACCGTCAGGTAGTCCTTCAGCGCATCCACCTGTTCCAAGGGGCAGGCGAAACGCCCACCCGTTGCTTTGGAAATCAGGCTGCCCCGGCTGTAAATCATGGTCACAAGGTTGCGCAGGCTGTTCGCCGTGTGCCCGGTCAGCGGCAGGCTGATCGTCAGGGCATCAGGTGTGGCGTCCTCCGCAGGAGCGTCCTGCGCCTCCGCGGCGGCTTCTGCGGCATCGGCAGGGCTTTCCGCTGCCGGTTCCTCCCAGCCTTCCAGAAGCCCCTCCTGGGCAAGCGTGCGCAACGGAGCAAGGTCGGTGCTTTCAGACGCCGTGACGGTTCCGTCTCGCTCAATGGCGAAGGGGCCAACTTCGTAGGCGCAGCGCGGCATCTTCGTGTACACAGCCCTCTCCCCAGTCAGTTCTGCCAGCCTCGCGGCTGCGGCCTTTCTTTCTCCAATGATCTTCATGTTCGTGATCCTCCCGTGTTTTTATTCCGCTCCTGTGGGTGGTTTGCATCCGCTCCTTGGCGGTATCCTATACATCACTCTAAATGCTCTGAAAGTAAAGGCCCGTGGGCGATAAATCTGATGTTCTACGATGTACACAAGGGTGATAGTGTTGTGATCGGGCAGTATGGACAAAACAAAAATCGGCCCCCGGCCAGCACGATATCATGCCAGCAGGGAGCCGGTTCTACATATTACATTCTCACAGGGCATCGCAAGAGGGGGGTGCATTTCCAGGGCCGGAAAGCAGCCATTTCAGCCGTTTTTCGCCGTCAGATCAGGTGTTCTGACGAGGGGTAAAGGCAGAATGCCGAAAAATGCCGTAAATACGGGCTTTCTGAGGGGGTTCAAAAGTATTGACATAAGGGCAACACTCATGGCAGTCTTCGACGTAATAAAGGACAATAAAAAGATGCCGCTGGAGGATCTGATTGCTACAGCGACCAAACTTATATGCGGTGGACTTGGGGAATATGTGACGGAATGAAGCAAAGCCCTATTCCGTACTACAAAGGGTCTTACAGTAAAAACATTAAAGCAAAAAGGCCTGCAATCCGGCTCGTATGAACCGGATTGCAGGCCTGCTGCATTATTCACTTGTGATTTCGCTGTACTCCCCGGGCACCCATCCGACCTGGCTTCCGATCTTTACTGCCTGCCAGCCGTTGAAAGTGCTGGCCACATACTCGAGCGTTGTGCCCAGCGCGACAGCGGTGATGCGGCTGTAGCTGGTGCCGTTGCCTGTGCGGATGTTGACCTTGCCGCCGGAGGACTTGATGAGCACCCGGATGGTAGTCTGCACGGCGACGGGCTGTTCCTGATCCGGTTCAGGTTGCGTTTCCGTCATGGCCTGCTGCCCGGCATCGTCCTCCGCCACAGCGGCCATCAGGGCGGCATGGGTCTGGTCGCCATACTTGCCGTCCTGCTTGATCCCAGCCTTCTTCTGGAAAGCCTTCACGACCACCTCGGTCTTGCTGCCGAAGTCACCGTCAACAGTCAGGGACGCGCCCAGCTGGTTCAGAAGCTCCTGCAGGATCTTCACATTCCCTCCGACGGATCCTTTCTTCAGCAGGCGGCTGCCCAGAGTGTAGGTGACGGTTTTGGCAGGCTGTGCGTCTGCGGTGTCTCCGTAGTTGATGAACGGCAGCTTCGCCCAGTGCTTCCAGGTGCGCTCCTTCACCACAGTCTTCACGCAGCCGTAGTTGAAACCACGCCATTCTACGGCATATCCGTCGCCGACATAGTAGCCGATGTGACCGTCTGTGAACAGAGCCAGGCCTACGATCTCCGGCAGGGTGTCGATGGTGCCCCAGTCCATGCCCTTGCTCTTGCAGTACCTTCTTACCAACATTCTCCAGCTTCGCGCCAATATTTTCCAGCTGTGTGCCCAGCTGATAGAAACCGTTCTGCGACGCTTCAGCTGCTGGGTGATGAGCTTCAGTGCCTGCTCGGTCTGGGAGACCTTCTGCTTGGCCTGCTCCAACTGAGCGGCCAGCTTTTTTGTTTCTTCGGAGTTCCCCCCAGTCTCTGCCTTGCTCTTTTCATAGGCGGCTTCGAGATCGGCTACCTTCTGCTTCTGCGCGGCCAGCTTGTCCGTCAGGGTCTTGGCCGAGGTCTGCAGCTGCGCCGTCACCTGTTTGAAGTTGGTGATCCCGGTGCTGGCGTTGGTGCAGGAGGCCTGCAGCTTCGTCATCTGCCCTTCAAACTTAGACAGGGAGCCCTCGAACTGGGTTGTATCAAGGGACAGGCGGACTCAGGTCGGACGTTCCGGACGCCATGGGGAATCACCTCCTTCGGGGCATAATGAAAGCGCCGCCCGTGTGGACGACGCTGGGGGAATTGAGACTGTAAATCAGAAAGTTTTCCAACAGTTTTGTTTCAGAAAAGTCCGGATAACTTCAATATTTTCACCTTCATAGTACCTTACGAGTAGTTTTTTGAATTCTGGGACGTGTTCTTCAGGGATTACCAGGAATCCTTGCCCATGGGCAATCAAATAATGATTCGCATAGATGACAGACGCTCTTTTGTTACCGTCTATAAAGACTTGAGTTTTCATTGCGTACAGGCATAACTCGATTGCGACATCAATATCCTGCTGACCAGAATGCAGAATTGCCTGAATATGGTTCTTGACGTCAATCTCGATCGGCAGCGGTGGAATATATGTCGTTCCTCCTATGCGCACTGGTACACCCCGAATCCGCCCGCCTTCTGCATAAAAGCCTTCATTCACCAGCTTGGCAATATGACAAAGGACATAGTAATCGCTCTCTGCCTGGATAACATCACTATCCAGAATAAACTCCCAGGCGTGTTTGAGATTCAGGATTTTCTGAACGTCTGTCGGAGACATGCCAGTGATACGGCCATTCTCGATGATTTCTTCTGTCTGCGGAAATGATGTGGCTACCCCCTCCAGCACTGCCTGGTCATATATGTTTGCCTTCATATTCGCCCTGGCAAAGTCAAGGTTGGTGATTACGCGGGGCGAAAGATCACTTTCCACATAACCTAATTCAGCCAGCTTTTTATCAGCATGACGAATCAGTTTCCTGAGTTCTCTTGCCTCGCGTGCATCTCTAAGCAGTTGCTGATGCAATTCCTCAGAATACGGACCTATATACGTAGATGTAGTCCTGCTACCAACGCGTTTACGGCAATAGAGATACCTTTGTTCTCCACGTTTTTTAATTTCGGGTGTGCCATCATAAGGCAGCAGCTTTAATCTTGCCTCATAATCAGCTCGCTGTCTGAGAACTTCTTGGATATCACTGAAAGCGCTCATATATCATGCCTCCATATTGGGGAACAATTTTGTCTTAATTATATCAAAAAGTTCCCCAATAACCAACCAGTGTAGGGAACTTTTTTAAAACTTGAAACAAAAAATGTTCCCTACATTATCGAGCAATGAGAATTATCTTTTCCCGGTTGCCTTCGGCATATGCTCACAGTGACATTTGAACACCGCATGCACCTTTCGCAGTGAGCTCTTCCAGAATACAGCCACGCTCATGTTCAGCACCACGGTACAGGGCCACGACTTCGCCCTTGCTGTTGCGGATGATCTGGGCGTAGGCGTTACCACACAGGAGAAGGTGCGTCATGAGCGTTTCCCGGAAGACGAAAGAGCTCATCTCCGGATTCGGCTCGAGCATCATTCTCACGTGAGCCCATTTCCATCGAATCAGCAGACAGGCAGCTAACCGATTCCAGTCTTTCCATTGAGCTGAGACCGTTGTCCATCAACGGTCTCAACTTTCATTTTGGCTGAACACAGCTCCCGCAGATCATCCATTTTTCGCAGAGTCTCATGATTCTTCTCATTTGAGGCTCTCTACGCCCGTCACTGTTCGTTTAGCTGGAGGTTTCAGGTCGTTTTCCGTCTATCAAGCAGCTGAAAATCACATAATTCTTGAGAAAAACGTGATTCTGATCACATTTTTCCCAAGAATTATGTGATTTCCATTGACATCAAATCATTATCGATTTATCATTTTAGAAGAGTATCTAAGACCGGATTTGAACGAACAGAGGAGTGTGCAAAATGCAGCGTCTGATCATGAAAGACCTGATTGCTTGGAAACAATCAAAGAGGCGGAAACCACTTGTCCTGCGCGGTGCCAGACAAGTTGGGAAGACATGGATTCTGGAGGAATTTGGCAAGACATTTCCAAACGGATATGTGAAAATCAATTTTGACAGAGAACCGGAATTCGCCCAGTTTTTCCAGACGACGAAAGATGTTCACCGAATTCTTCGGAATCTTTCCATGGCTTTAGGAAAAGCAATTACAACAGATACGCTGATCATCTTCGACGAAATCCAAGCCTGTGAGGAAGCGCTGAACAGTCTGAAGTATTTCAGGGAAGATGCCCCGGAATACTATGTTGCCAGCGCAGGATCACTTCTCGGACTACAGTTATCCAGCGGATTTCCTGTCGGACAGGTTGACTTTCTGGAAATGGGCCCAATGACTTTTACGGAATTCCTGCTTGCAGATGGTTCTGAGAATTTTGTTCAATATCTCTCCTCGATCAATGAGCCAGCTTCCATTCCGGATGCTTTCTTTTCACCACTGACAGAGAAATTAAAGCAATATTTTGTGACGGGCGGCATGCCTGAACCTGTCAGGGTTTGGACGGAGGACAGAGATCCCCGTGAAGTGGAAAATGTGCTTGCTGATATTATCCTTTCCTACGAAAATGACTTTGGGAAGCACGCTCCGATTCAAGATGTGCCGAAGATTCGGTATATTTGGCAGTCATTACCCTCTCAGCTTGCAAAAGAAAATAAGAAATTCCTATACAATGTGGTGAAACCCGGTGCCCGTGCAAGAGAATATGAAAACGCGCTGAACTGGTTAAATGACGCAGATATCATAAGCAAAGTGTTCAGGATCACAAAACCCGGGCTGCCACTGTCCGCCTATGATGATCTGAGTGCCTTCAAGGTTTTTGCAGTAGATGTCGGTATACTTCGCCGTTTGTCTCATTTATCCACAACCGCTTTTGCAGAGCAGATGAGACTGTTTACAGAATTCAAAGGAGCACTGACAGAAAATTTTGTCTATCAGTCATTAATTCGCAGTTTCGAAGTGTCCCCGCGCTATTGGACTGAAGCGCCTCATGAGGTTGATTTTATTATTCAGTGCGAGAATGATATTATTCCGGTTGAGGCAAAAGCAGGTGAAGCAGTAAAAGCGACCAGTTTAAAACATTATCTAAAGGATTATGAAGCAGAGACACCCATAGCGATCCGTCTGTCAATGAAGAATCTCAGCTATGATGGAAAGATTCTGAATATTCCTTTGTTTATGATTGACGAATTGAAAAGGCTGATTATGACAATTGAAAGATCGTAATTCAATCAAGAATTCCGGAGCAAAGAAGATAAATCGAGTTGGAAATGTCTTTCGCTTTCTGGACGGAAAATGAGAAACGCAGGTATATGTTGTGACAGTATACAAAAGGGATGCCACAAATGATCGTGACATCCCTTTTTTCGCAGCCAGGTGTGTCTTTACTCCCATGAATGATCTCAGCACATATCACCCTTTGAGCTTCCTGCTGCTATTACCCAAAACACTTATTTACAAGTTCTGCCAGCGTTCCATTCTTAGCAGCTTCAGCAGCATCCGCCTGGACAAAATGATTGCTTTCCTGCTTCAGCTGCTCATCAAACCCAAGAATGTAATTCGTCGCAATCCTGTAAATAATCTCAGTCGGTGCCATTCCGTACACTTGTTTGCGCAGAATATGCCGGATCCGTTCTCCATCATCTGGAATTGCTGCTTTCATCGACTCGTTGTTGAACAGACGCTTAACAATTTCTGTAATATACAGCCCTGATTTCATATACAAGTCGGCAAATGTCTTTTGGGGGTCATCGAAGCATCCTGGATTCTGCTCTTCCAGCTTGTCTACCATCATCTTCACGACCTTCCTGGGCGTAAAAATCTGATTGGTCTTCTGCGGCGGAACATAATCAAAGATATCCTCTGTATGGGTCTCGTCAAAGTAATCCGCAAGCCGGATCCTCATCCCCATGAACTCTTTAACGGAATCATCAAATACCACCTGATCAAACAGATTCCCGGCAAAATGCTTCGTTTCACCATTTTCCACATAGTCCCCACCGTCACGAAGGAAACGGAACTGGGTCATTGTAATGGACGTTACATCTTTGAACACATCATCAGGGATTATCTGATCAAAGGTTGCAAGCGATACCGACTCATCGCCATATGCCATCAGGAATGATGGAATGGTACGACTGAATCCGCGAAGATGATCACGAATGGAAGATTCAATGGTTTCTTTCTTGCGTTCCTCTTTTTTGGTCTCGATAGTACGTGTTGCTTCTATCGTTGCTGTTTCGATAAAATCATCGGCCGTCTTCTTCAGATCAGCCTTGAACTGTTCTTCCGCCTCTTTTTTCTTCTGCTCATACTCTTTATTTACCTGATCTTCATTTTTTCCTTCACGTGCCATGTTGACAAGCGCATCCTGATACTCCTGATCCAATGTATGACGCTGAATATTGTAATCACCGACAGTCTTTTCGATACGCCTTTCCGCATCACCGGTGAGCATCCGTTTAATATGCTTCTCATCGGATTTCTTCATATCAGAGCCGTAATGCTTCTTCGTCTCGTTAACAATCGGATCCACCACCTGCTCCTGAAACTGCTTTTTCAGCCTTTCCAAATCAGCATCGTTCTTTTCTTCAGGATCATCTGTTGCTTTCGTAATGATATCTTCTACTGTGGTCCCCAAATCATCGTAGATCTTATCGCCAAAAACATCCTGCGTAACACCGATGACATACTGATCATTCAGTTCCACTTCCCCGTTTTCATTGAGCGGGATCTCTTTGGCACCTTCTGTATCAATCTCCCCTTTCTTTGAAGGTTCCGCAACCGGTGTTAACTGAGCGATCATATCCAGCACTTCCTGCGGGGCATGGAATACATTGCTGATATTCTGGAAAAGAAAATCAGACATAAAGCCACGGCGCACCACTTCCTGAGACTTGATCTTACGGGGAATAGACAGAACCTTCTCGGCATCCAGTTCGATCATCTGACCGTCTGTATCTTCGCCAATAACAGGGAAGAAATTCAGCAGTTCCCGGATATGCTCCTTGCGTGTCTCTATATCACCATGTCCAGCGGCTGTATCCTGTGTCAGATCATTGGCAAACTTCTCAAATATGATCAATGTACGTGCCGGATCGAAATCAAACACATAGGCGTTCTCTTTGCGATAGGAAATGTTCCCCATATGGAACAGGCACGGATTCTGTGATCTGAATGCAGCCTGCATATACAGTGCAGGAGACTTGATATTTGAAAGCATCAGGACCGCTGTCCATTCCGGAATCGTAATTCCTGTCGTCAGCTGCCCGACCGATAAGGTAATTGTCTTATCATACTTTGCAATCGCCTCCACCACTCTGTCATACGACTTCATTGTCTCATCGGAATCATCGATCTTTCCATCCCCGGCGGCCAGGATGATCTTGTACTCTTTAAAAACCGGGTGCTGTTCCAGCTTTTTGGCAAGCAGAGTCGCTGATTCCACACGATTCAAAAGCCAGAAAGTATGCTTCAGTTCATCCCGCAGTTCATTCGTACTGAACGGATATTTCTCCTGCGTTGTCAGCGTATCTAGAAACTTATCGACAGAAGAATCATGGACAAATCGGCCATTATTGGTCTCAAAAAACTCATTCAGGTCAAACGCATATTCTTCCGTCTCTCCATTAATCTCAACCCCCTGAGACAATTCGTCTTTGATGATTTCACTCATCTGGTACGTAAACAGATTCAGCCTTGGAAGCGTACCATACGGATTCTCACCGTCGCCTTCCCAATTATTCTTCTTCCGCTGTTCATCTGCATATGTCCAGTTGTAGATGGCATTTTCCGGAAACTTGTCATTCGCCAAAGCCTTAAACGGCGTTCCGGATAAATGCAGGGTAAACTTACGGCTGATATGATCAAACGCGATATCCGTCTTGTATGTATCAACGCCCTCATGGGCCTCATCAATCACAAGAATGTCCCACTGCGTGTTTTTGACCTCTTTCAGCTTGTCATACTGTCCGCCGAAATACAGTGAGCCTTTCAGATCCTGAAGAGAGACGAACTCGATCAGCCCCATTCTGACTGCATCCGGTTGGTTGGCTCTGGACTTTGCATCGTCATCATACGTCTTGTAATTCATGACGAGAGGCCGGTTCTTTATCCCGTCCACATTGCTCACGAAGAAATATCCGGACTGACGCCCCACAAATTTCGCATAGTCCTGGTACCAGCTGTTCGCAATTGCAGGTCTGTTTGTAACGATCAGGACTTTCTCTGCCTTTGTCTGAAGAATGAAATCATAGACAGAGAGCGTCTTCCCGAATCTGGGCTTCGCATTCCAGAGAAACTCCCCGCCCTCATGATCATTCCGATAGGCCACCGTCTGCCTGATGGCCTCAGCCTGCTCATCACGAAGCACATACGGAATGATCTCGCTTACGTTGTCGACCGTACTGCCGCGATTTGACCGGTAATCAAAAAAGTGTTTCTTGGCCGCCATGGGATCAATATGGAACCACTCGTTTCGGTCAGAAGGATCGAAATACGAATTGTTCAGATCCTGCGGCTGTTTTACACCCAATTTGCGAAGATATGCATGAAAGTCTTTATCGCTAAATGTATCTCCGGTGCCATCATCAAAGACTGCATTTCCCTGCCATTCCTTCTTTGGCTTGACACCAGCCGTATGCGTCTGCTGTTTAATACGTGCATCTACATCTTGCTCAGTATAACCAATTTTGACATATCCATCATGATATGCAATGCCAGGCGTCGTATACGCATAAATCATCGGCACGACTTTAGAAGACGTTTTTATCATGCCTTTTATCGTTTGACCCAACTTATGACATCTCCTTTACATGAGTCTCGATAAAGGAAATCTCCTTCTCGGAAAGTCCATATTTCTTGTATAACTGCTGGTCTATTGCTTTTATTGATGCCGACCAATTTATGTCTGAGTTTGGAGTAAAATCCTGCTTAGGTATAAACCGCCAAACAGCAGGTAAATTATCCTGTGTAACTTTCAATACATACAATAATGATCTGCAAAGCTTTGTTTTCAAATATTTAGACAAATTAATTGCCTCAACTTGCGTATCAAATGTCCCAATTGAGATATATGTCTGAGTAAAAGCCTCTCTAGGTTTTAAAATAATCAGATCGGGTAAAGGATCGCCAAACTTTCCCGATCCAGTCGCCTTTGGGACAAGCACCTTGTGTTTAAAAAGGCTCTTATGATCAGACTTAAGATATCTCGAATGACAATATTTATTGCCTCGCTTACCATCAACCAGTCCATAAACAGCATAATCGTCATCAGAAGTTGGAGCATTGGTAAAAATAGGATTAATATTTAAAACATTTGTTTTCAGCTGGCTATGGCGACCTCCATCACCAACATACTGTCGATAATCCGGATGATCGGCATAAATACTATTTAAATCATATACATTCGAACTATCTGCTATATCAGTCAAACTATCAGCAACATCTTTAGCGCCGGCCTTATTTAAAATAGATCTAAGTTCCTCATAAGGAACAAATGCACGTATAGGACCACATTCAATTTTTGAATTCCTATACGTAACGGCCACGCCTCCTTTAATATCCGTATTCGGGAAAATTTTTGTCGCAACCGGCTCAAAAAACACCACTTGCAGGTGTGGATCCTCTAGCATTTTCTGATTCCATGCTTTAGATGTTTGTCCTGCATTGAACAGAAACCGAGCAGGAGTTATTAACTCTACAATGTCAGCAATCTCATATGTTTCATCCATAAAATTGTTATAGATTGGGGGCATACGTGTGCTTTCTGATTCAGTTTCTTCTTGATACGGTGGATTTCCAATTATGAAATCAAACTTCATTGTGCCATTTCTCCCTCCACGGAAAGCATTGAATTCAACACTCTTTTTCTTACTGCGCCAATTATATATTCTGCAGGGAATACTATCTGTTGCATCGTCCTGCCTGTCCATTTCCGCATGTTCCATCTCGAACAGACTCATCTGATGATTCTGCTCATACAGAGTTCCCATCGGAATAGTCCCTTTTAATCCGTCCATCTGCCAGATATTCCAGCTTATT
>Ga0256405_10007771_pt1 | contig 15811 bp, 8 predicted proteins | sample RumenRJG_02DNA_FD_189096 | JGI IMG/M metagenome (GOLD analysis project Ga0256405, IMG submission 189096) | Bovine rumen microbial communities from Lethbridge, Alberta, Canada - RJG_02 | ecosystem: Host-associated > Mammals > Digestive system > Stomach > Rumen | place: Canada: Alberta | collected... | reverse complement strand
TTTTGGCAACAATCTTCGTATGGCATATTTGGTGGCAGTCGCGATTATCGCTTTGTTTTTGACGGCATATTTCGTTTTTAAGCCGAAAATAAGAGAGGAATACTCTCAAGTTTTGTCAAACAAAGAGTTTCAATCCGCATCGAAAGACTTTGTAAAATCTCTGCCTCTTCCAAAAAAGAGCGGCGGAAACGTGAACGCGGACGTATACGTCACGGCAATCAAATCGGCGTTAAGAACGCTAAAACGCAAAAGGTATAGAGAGAAGTTTGCAGAGATAATCAAATTTGAAAGCGGGATTTTGGCACTTGCCAAGACTGATTTTTCAAAACTTCAAGATCTTGCAAGCATAGACAAACTGCCGAGAGTCGTAAAAATTGCGGATTTTTACTTGAAAAGTTCAAACTATAAGTTTTTTGGAGAGAGAATAGCAAACGTTATAAACGCGCAAAATGAGATCAGAACGCTAAGTTTTGACGAGGTGGAGTCACTAAGCCAAGCGTTTTTGTTTTGTGCGCTCAAAAAAATCGCATTTTTGCTTTTAGATTGCAAGACTGTGTGTAAAATGATGGACGTCGCAAGGAAATACTCTGCAAACAAAATTGAGTTTGACGACAGCAAGATCGTAAAGTCGCTTAAAAACAGCAGGCTTTTTTTATCGCTTTGCGCGGAGTATTCCTGCTTTGACAGCGAAGAATGCGAGGAAAGAAAGCGGGCGTACTTTGAAAAAATGCAAGAAAACTTTGAAAACGTCTTCATTTTGATAAAGAATATAGAGAGAATCGATTTTACAGTATTTTACGCTCCGCTTAGGATTCTTTGCAAATATGAAAGCTTTGACGACTCGACGAAGGAGGAGAGAATAGGCTTTTTAAATCTCATAAAAGATATATGCGACAAGGAAAACCTTGACGATTATTTGTTTGCTATACGGCTTGACAATTATATAAATACGGCAAGCGGAGGTCATATAAACGTGCTGCGGCACTCTTTGTTTTCGTTTAAAGTGTCTTTAATCGTTGCAAAAAAGAGTATAACGACGCTTGCCGCGGCTCTTTCGTCTAAGACTATGATGGCGTTGATTTTCGGCGGCAATGATAAGTCAAAATCAGATAAAAGTATTATAAAAAATACTAAAATTGAGAATACATTTGAAAAAATAGGCAGATATAAAACTCTGAATTTCGGCATTTCGGTTCAAAACGACAGGTTGAGAGTAAAGCCTGTTTTGCCCGCAAAAATCGAAAGTGCGGCAATCAAACTTTGTCATAACGGAGTGACTCACGATATTCTCATCGAGAGGGGCAAAGAGAAAGAACTATATCTCGACGATACGAAACTTTCCGGCACGAGCGAGATATATCTCAAGGAAAAACCGATTTCTGTCAGAGTTGTGCTGCCTTCATAGACTTTTTGCATCAGCATATAATTGTTATATATGCTTTTTGATTTCGTAGATAGCGTTTCGACTGTCGGTTTTTGACGTAAATTATCTCAAAATGTCGTTCGCTCGTGTATTTTAGTTCGTTTTGTTGACTATTTCACTTTAAGTTGGTATTATATTACAGTATATTTCGCAAGCGCATACACGCGCATGAAATGGAGTACCTTATGAAAGAAAAAATGGACAAAATCAAAAACGAGGCTCTTGCACTCATTGAGAACGCGACGACAACCGCTGAACTCAACGACGTCAGAGTCAAATACCTCGGCAAATCCGGTGAAATATCCGCGCTTATGAGAGATATGGCTGGAGTGCCCAAAGAAGAAAGACCTACGATCGGCAAACTCGTCAACGAAGTGCGTTTTGCAGTCGAAGAAGCGCTTTCAAAAAAGACGGAATATATTGCCGAACTCGAAAAATCCGCTCGTCTTAAAGCGGAAGAAATCGACGTCACCTTGTCTTTAGACAAGACGGTCGGAACGCTTCATCCTTTGACTCTCGTAAAGAACGAACTCGTCGAAATCTTTGCCGGCATGGGATTTTCCGTCGTCGAGGGGCCTGAAATCGAGTCGGATCTTTTCAACTTTCAACTTTTGAACGTTCCGAAAGATCATCCGGCACGCGATATGCAAGACACGTTCTACATCAATGACAATATGGTTTTGCGCACGCAAACTTCCGCGGTGCAAGCAAGAGTTATGACCACCTCAAAACCGCCTATCAGAGTCGTGTGCCCCGGCAAAGTATACAGGAGCGACGACGACACTTCGCACAGTCCGATTTTCAATCAATTCGAGGGACTTGCGGTGGACGAACATATCACTATGGGCGATTTGCAGGGTTGTTTGCAAACTTTCGCGGAAAAAATCTTCTCAAAAGACACGAAAGTTCGCTTGCGCCCGTCGTATTTTCCGTTTACGGAACCGTCCGTTGAAGTGGACGTCACCTGCGCCATTTGCCACGGCAAAGGCTGCAAGGTTTGCAAGGGCACGGGCTGGGTTGAAATCCTCGGCGCAGGCATCGTAAATCCCGCCGTACTCGATATGTGCGGAATTGACAGCAAGAAGTATAGCGGTTTTGCGTTTGGATTCGGCATCGACCGTATCGCGATGATAAAATACGGCATTCCAAACATCAAAATGCTATATGAAAACGACGCGCGTTTTCTCAAACAATTTAGGTAAGGAGGGCGAAAAAGTATGTTGGCACCAATTTCATGGCTTAAAGATTACGTAGATATCAACGTTTCGCCGTCAGTTCTTGCGAAAAAACTCGTCGCAATCGGCTTTGAAGTCGAAGATATAATCTATCAAAACAAACAAGTATCAGGCGTCGTGGTCGGCAAAATCGTCCACGTTGAAAAGCATCCGAACGCGGATAGGCTCAGAGTCACTCAAATCGACATCGGAGACAAAACCCTTCAAGTCGTCACGAACGTGCAGGTCGTTGGAGGAGAAGTTGTCGCGCTGTCTTTGGACGGCGCGCGTCTTGCCGGCGGTCTCGTCATCAAGAGCGGAGAACTCAGAGGCGTAAAGAGCGAAGGTATGCTCTGCGGTCTCGAAGAACTCGGGCTTACGCCCGACGCGGTCGAAGGTCAAGATCCAAAAGGTATCGTTCTGTTTAAGGACGGCACACCTCTTGGCATGAACGCCCTCGACGCACTCGGATTCAACGACGTCGTGCTTGACGTCAGCATAACGGCAAATCGTCCTGATTGCAACAGTATCTACAAACTCGCAAAAGAGGTCGCCGTTGCGCTCGGCACAGAGTGTCGCGATCCTCACGTCGAATATACCTGTGTGGGCGGTGACGTAAACGATGACGTAAAAGTTGAAGTCAACAATCAAGCGCTTTGTCCGCGCTATATGGCGGCGAGCGTGAAAAACGTCAAGATTTTCCCGTCTTCGCAAAAGATAAAGTCAAGACTTCTTGCCGTCGGCATTCGTCCGATCAACAATATCGTGGATATTACAAACTATGTTCTCACGGAAATCGGTCAGCCTATGCACGCGTTTGACAGGCGTGAAATCGGCGGAGGTAAAATCGTCGTAAGAAACGCTAAAGAGGGTGAAATCCTCGTGTCTTTGGACGGAAAAGAAAACCGTCTTAAAGATGATATGCTCGTCATTTGCGACGCGGAAAAACCTTGCGCTGTCGCAGGTATTATGGGCGGTGAAAACAGCGGCGTCAAGGGCGATACGAGTGAAATCGTGTTCGAATCCGCAAAGTTTGCAAGAGACAGCGTAAGGCGTACGTCTCGTGCGCTCAATCTCCGCTCGGACAGTTCTGCAAGATTTGAAAAAGGCATCGACTTCGGCTCTCAAGAACTCGGACTCAAGCGCGCGCTTACCCTCATTCAAGAGACCGGAAGCGGAGACGTTCAAAACGGCATTATCGACGTTGCAGTCGAGTATGCAAAAACGAGAAGAATCGAGTTTAATATCAAGCAAATCGAGAATATTCTCGGTTGCAAAGCACCAAAATCGAGACTTGTCGCAATCCTTGAAAAACTCGGCATAAAAGTCGAAGAAGACGGCAAAAACCTCATCGCTATCGTCGGCGAAGACAGAGACGACATCGTTGGCGTGAACGACCTTGCAGAAGAATTCATCAGAGTTTACGACTACAATCACATTAAGCCTACGCTCTTTAAATATGCTTCTTTGACGCAGGGCGGAAAACCGTCGAAGATCAAGTTTGTCGACAAAGTAAAGAGCGTTATGACGGCATGCGGACTTTCAGAAGCCGTCACCTACTCCTTTATTTCGCCGAAGTTTGCGGACAATCTTAAACTTGCCGTTGACGACGATTTGAGGAATTACGTTAAAATCCTCAATCCGCTCGGAGAGGCTTTGAGCGTAATGCGTACGACTCTTGCGCATAGTATGCTCGAAGCGCTTGCGTACAACGCAACCCACTTCGTAAAGGGTGCAAAACTCTTTGAGATCGCGCGCGTTTATCGTCCGTATAGCCTTCCGCTTTCCGAACTTCCTCGCGAGGCGGAAACGCTTTCAATCGGTATGTTCGGAGAGGGGGTCGACTTCTACGGCATAAAACACGCGACTCAAGAACTCTTTGACGCAATCGACGTAAGCGCAGAATACGTGCGCTCGACCCGTCCTTTCTTGCATCCGGGCAGAAGTGCGGAAATCCTTGTGGACGGCAAGTCGATCGGATACGTCGGCGAAGTCCATCCTGACGTTCAAGGGGAGTACGGCATTGAAAACTCAAGAGTCTATATCGCGGAAATCTGCCTTGACGACGTGTATGACGAAGAGAAGTTTGAGACGACCAAAAAAGTCGCGCCGTTCTCAAAATTTCCAACGGTTGATCGCGATCTTGCGGTCGTCGTTGATGAAAAGTGGCTTGCCGGCGACCTCATCAACGTGGTGAAATCCGCAAAAATCAAGTATCTAACAGACTCAAAAGTATTTGATACGTATAGAAGTGAGCAAATCGGCGCGGGCAAAAAGAGCGTTGCGATGAGTTTTTCGTTCGCATGTCTCGAGCGCACGCTGACCGACGAGGATATAAACGCCGAGATGACGAAAATTCTCAATGCGCTCAAGCGTAAAGTCGGCGCAAAGATCAGATAAAGTATGTTTGACGACAAGAGTTTAAAAACACTCGAATATGACAAAATCCTCGATATGCTCGCGGGATTTGCACAATCGGAGGGCGGGAAAATCCTCGCTCACGATTTGCGACCTTTTGAGACTATTGACGACGCTCGCAAGGCACTATGCGAAACGGAGGAAGCGGATCGAATACTTTTTGAGTATTCGCTGTCTCCTTCTTTTGCCGTTGACGAGATTTCAAGTACTCTCGTAAAAGCGGAAAAGGGCTCCGTGCTTGCGATTGCCGACATATTGAAAGTCGGCAGAGCGCTACGTGTGTCAAGAAGGCTCAAAATCACCTTGCAAAAGGCGAAAGAATGCCCGATTATCGCAGAAATGGCGGGTAATCTATACGAAAACGAACCGCTCGAAAAGTATATTTACGAGGCGTTTTTGTCTGAAACGGAAGTCGCGGACGGCGCAACGGCAGAACTTAGAGCCATAAGAGTTCGAATTCGCAAAATAAACGAAAGAGTGCGCACTCAACTGCAAACTTTCATCACGTCTCCGCAATATGCGAAGGCTCTTCAAGACAACGTCATCACTATGCGCGGAGATAGATACGTAATCCCCGTCAAGAGTTCGTTTAAAGGGAGTATCGCAGGACTTGTTCACGATCAATCGGCTTCGGGGTCAACGCTCTTCGTCGAGCCTATGCAGATCGTTGAAATGAACAACGAACTCAGGATCGAACTCGCCAACGAGCAGGCGGAAATCGAGAAAATACTCCGCAAATTTTCCGCGTCAATAAGAGTTTGTGCGGACGAAATCAAGGCGAGTTATGAGACGACGACGGCACTCGATCTTATTTTTGCAAAGGCGCAACTCGGCAGAGAATACCGCTCGGTTATGCCTGAACTCAACGACAAAGGCGGAATATCTATTCGCGCGGGGCGACATCCGCTCATAGACAAGCAAAAAGTAGTGCCCGTCACCTTAGAACTCAAAAAAGACGAAAAAATGCTGCTTATAACCGGTCCCAACACGGGAGGAAAGACCGTCACGCTTAAACTCGTCGGGCTGTTTACCGTCATGGCGATGAGCGGACTTTTCGTGCCTGCAAAATATGCGAATCTCTCGGTTTTCGACGGCGTTTACAGCGATATCGGAGACGAACAAAGCATCGAGCAAAGCCTTTCGACTTTTTCCGCGCATATCAAAAATACGATCGGCATTCTTGACGTCATTACGGAGAGATCCCTCGTGCTGTTCGACGAACTCGGCGCAGGTACGGACCCGGGCGAAGGCGCGGCTCTTGCCGTGGCGATTGCCGAACACCTTTTGTCAGTCGGATGCAAGGCTTTTATAACCTCGCACTTCAACGATCTTAAAGAGTTTGCGCTTGTCACGCTACACGTCGTCGCGGCGTCGATGGAGTTTAACGCGGAGACGTTTTCGCCGACGTTTAAACTCGTTATGGGAGCAATCGGCAGTTCAAACGCGCTTGCAATCGCGAAAAAACTCGGGCTTTCTCAAAGTATCGTAGAGAATGCAAAAAGCAAAATCTCCGCTGAAAAAAGGCAGTTTGACAGCGTTTTGACTGCGGCGGAAGAGACGCGTATGAAGGCGGCAAACCTCGTGCAAGAAGCCTCGATCGACAGAGAAAAAGCGGCTATCGAGCTTAAAAACGCCGAGAGCGAGAGAAAACTCGTCGAGCAAAAACGCGAAAAACTTGACGAGAGCATACGACGTGAAACCAAACACCTCATTCAAGACAGTGTTGACGAAGCGCAAGAGTTGATTGAAGAAATCAAGGAAATCCTCGCAAAGCCCGAAATCGAAGAAAAGGATTTGTTTGAGGCAAGAAAAATCAAGAAGCGACTTGAAAATATGTCCGCTGAATACGACAAAGAAGCGGTGGTGGAAGACGTTCCCGACGACAGTCCGCTATGTATCGGCGATTTCGTGTGGGTAAAATCCTTGCAAAAGAAAGGCAAACTTACGGCTGTAAATCAAAGAGGAGACGCAGTTGTGGCATTTGGCAAACTCTCGGCAAAAGTCAAGAAAAACGACTATTACAAGGTGAAAGCATGACGGATCAATACGTTCAAACCGTAGAAGTTAAGACATCTGCAAAAATGAAAGCCTGCTTTATCGGAGGACTTTTGTGCCTCATGTCGTCGCTTGCTTTCATAATCGTCGCGGTGCTTAAAAACTACTGGTTTTTCGTTGGATTCGGCGTTTTGTTCGTCTTTGGATTTATACTCGTACAGATTTTTGAAAGCGCACCGTCGCAGTTTATATACGGGCTATCTCAAAAGAGAATCGTATTTTCAAAGCGGAACAACGCTCACAACGCAAAGCGTATAGTCAGCGTGCCGTTTGACAAAGTCAAAGACTTCGGCAAGTTTTGCGATCTTGTGGCAGCGGAAGATATTACTGCTTGCGAAAATGCGGGCGTCGTAGGCGTGTACGCGATGACGTTTTTAAACGACCCTGGCAAAATTCAAAGAGTTTTGTTCAGTCCCGACGACTATATGCTCGCGCTTTTGAACGAAAACTTGAAGGAGGAGAAAGGTGAATAAACTCATATACCTTGACAATGCCGCTACGACGCAGTGCTATAAAGAAGTCGCTGAACTCGTTTGCGAGCAAAGTCAATCAAACTATTTCAATCCTTCAGCGCTGTATAAGCCCTCGGTTGAAGCGCAAATAAAACTTGAAGAGGCAAGAAAAACGATAAAGAACGCTTTGCACGCGCCGGATGGAGAGTTGTATTTTACGTCGGGCGGGAGCGAATCCGACAATACCGCGTTCTTTTGCACGAGAAAGCCGAAGGGCAGTCGTATCGTCACGAGCCTTGGCGAACACGACGCTGTGGTAAACACTGCAAACGAACTCAAAAATCAGGGCTATGACGTGCAATTTGCTCCGGTCAACAAAGACGGCTCCGTCAATTTTGAAGAATTTAAAAAACTTTTGAACGAAGACGTGTCTTTCGTGTCAATCATGCACGTTTCAAACGAAACGGGGGCTATAAACGATATTGCAAAGTTTGTGAAAGCAACAAGAAGACTTGCCCCAAACGCCGTATTTCATTCTGACGGAGTTCAAGCCTTTGAAAAAGTCAAGGTAAATCTTCGCTCGCTCGACGTCGATTTGTATTCCGTATCCGCGCACAAAATTCACGGTCCAAAGGGAATAGGCGGTTTGTTTGTCAAAAAGGGCACTTCGATGAAACCGCTTATCTTCGGAGGCGGTCAAGAAAAGGGATTTAGGTCAGGCACGGAAAACTTGCCCGCAATCCTTGGATTTGCAAAAGCGGTCGAACTAAACGAGGAGCATTTTGAAGAAAACATTTCTAAAAAACACGAATTTAAAGAATACTTAGCAGCAAAATTGAACGAAAATATTGACGATTTGGTGTTTGTTTCTCCAAAAGAGAACTGTGCTCCGAACATTTTGACGGTGGCGTTTAAGGACGTGCGCGGAGAGGTTTTGCTGCATTCAATCGAGGAAGACGGCATACTTGTCGGCATCGGCTCGGCTTGTTCGAGCCATAGAGAATCGAGATTTAAGAGCCTTCTTGGACTTGACGAAGCGCATAAAGACGGAATAATTCGTTTTAGCACGAGCGAATTTTCGGACATAGACGACGTTGACTTCATTGTCGAGTTGATTAAACGCCGCTATGAAGTGCTGAAAAACTACAAAAGAGTATAAAAGGATTTGGATATATGGCAAGAGTTATCATAATCAGATATGGCGAGATTTTTTTGAAAGGCAAAAACAAAGGTTATTTTGAGAGTTTGCTCATAAACAATATAAAATCCTCGCTTTCAGACTTAAAATTTGAGTTTAATCGCTCGCAAGGTCGCTTTTTCGTTGAAAACTTTTCGGATGACGACGAAGCGGAAATCGTTGACAGACTGAAAAAAGTGTTTGGCATCTACTCAATTTCCGTCGCTGACAAGGTTGAAACGAGATATTCAAACGATTTTGACGAGATCAGAGCGAGCATAAAGGCGTTGTCCATAAGGCTTGCCGAAGAAAGCGTTCTCAAAAATCCGAAGTTCAGAGTGACGGTGAAGCGTGCGGACAAGCGTATTCCTTTGACTTCCGCGGATATTGCCGCTGATTTTGGCGGTATCGTGCTTGAAAACACCGATTTTTCAGTAGATCTCAAGCATTTTGACTATGAAATCAACGTAGATATTCGCGAAAACGGTTGGTCGTTTGTGTATAGCGAGGTCATTATGGGCGCGGGCGGTCTGCCCGTCGGATGCTCAAACAAAGGGCTTTTGCTCTTGTCGGGCGGAATAGATTCGCCTGTTGCGGCGTATATGATGGCAAAAAGAGGGATGAAACTCACGGCGATCCACTTTGCCTCGCCGCCTTATACGTCTGAGCGCGCAAAGCAAAAAGTCATCGAACTCAGAAACATCGTTTCAAAATATACGACGGAGATGAAACTTCTCGTCGTGCCGTTTACGGACATTCAACTCGCAATTCACGAGTATTGCCCAGCGGAGTATATGATCACGATTATGCGCAGATTTATGATGCGTATCGCTTCAACCGTCGCGGAAAATAACGACCTTAAAGCAATAATCACGGGTGAGAGCCTCGGACAAGTTGCTTCTCAAACGGTGGAGAGCATGACGTCAACCGAAGATACGGCAAGACTCCCGATCTTCAGACCTCTCATTGCGTTCGACAAGGAAGAAACCATGGACATTGCAAGAAAGATCGGCACTTTCGAGACGTCAATCGAGCCTTTTGAGGATTGTTGCACGATTTTCTTGCCGAAAAATCCTGCAATCAAGCCAAAACTCGACGTGGTAAGAAAGGCGGAAGCGGAGATTCCAAACGCCGAAGAACTCATCGCAAAAGCGATCGAAGGCATTGAGGCGTATTGATTTTGAATCTGCAGGTCGTCATATCAAGTCAAATTCAAAAATCAACAAATCCTAATTTTGAACAAAAGTATTTATAAATCAGCGTGCGTCAGCGAAAATACTCTTCGTTGATGCGTTTTTTATGCTTTCATCGCCGCTCAAATATGCCACGAGAGTGTACGTTGCGTTGCCAAAGAACGTGAACGGGTAGTCGACGTGCGCGATTGTTTGGGTAAACGCGCTCGATACGGCGTTTGTACCGTTTGAGTTTGCGCCCGCATTATCTTCCGATGTATCGGAATTTACATTTGCGTTTATCGCGTGTTTGACGTTGAAAAACTCCTCGAGTTTAAGCGGCTCCGAATCCACGTGCAGTATCTTTCTCGTGCCGAACACGTCCGTGCGGTAAAGATCGTATGAATATATTTTTTCAGCCTCAAATTCGATGTTTACGGCGCGTCCGTCGACGCTCAAGTCAAAGTCAAAATCTTTGATCGTTTCAAAATACGAGCCGTAAGTCGACAAGGTATAATCTTTGGCAAAACACATACGTTTTCGATATTCTAACGGCGTTTTTTGTGTTGCTTGCACTACTGTTTTCGAGCGGATCGAAGAGAAGACGTCAACGTCGACTTCGACTGTTTCTGACTTGTTCGTTTCGTCAAACTTTTGTATCGTATGCAAGTTTTCTGCGCCATTATACAATGCTTTCCAAACGTCAAGGGACTCTTTCGTGGGATTGCCACCGCCTTTTTCTTGCATTCCCTCGTCGCTTCCGTGCCAGTCGAGAAGAGTATAACCCCTCGTAAAACTTACACACCACGCGTCGCTGTTCTGTCCGTCTTGCCGTTCCGCCGTACCCGTCTTTGCGGCGACTTTAAACGGAAGAGCGGAGAGTGTCCTTGCGGTGCCGTCCGTGACCGCGTCTTCAAGTGCGCTTGCAATCAACTCCGCCGTCGATTGCTTTACAACTTGCGTCGTTTTTCTGTCGTTTTGCCACAGTTTTTCTCCGTCTTTTTGGATTGATTTTAAAAAACTCGGCTTTGAATATGCGCCGTCGTTTGCAAAGGTCGAATACGCGCCCGAAAGTTCAATAGGCGATATTCCGTTATGCGTTGCGCCAAGCGCCAAAGCATAATTTTTGTCATCGTCAGCAATTGTCAGTCCAAATTTTTTGACATAGTCAAAATAGTCGTCGATCGAGACGTAATCGCAGGTCTTGACTGCAATTGAGTTCATAGATTTTTTGATTGCCTCGTTGACCGTCGTGTCGCCGTAGTAAACGCCGCCGAAGTTGTTCGGGGCATAGCCGCCGTAGTCGATAGGCTCGTCAACCATAGGAGACGCAAGAGTGATGACACCTTTGTCTATGGCGGACGCATACAAAATCGGTTTTATCGTCGAGCCGACTTGACGTTTTGGAGTGTAGCCGAGAGTGGAAGCATAGCCAAGCACGCATGCTCCGTCGTTGTCAAGAAGCAAAATCGAGCGGTGAACCCCCTCGTCGTTTGCGGTTTTGAGTTCGTTTACGAGGATTTTTTGAAGATTCGGATCGTAATTCGTATAAATCGAATATCCGCTGTTTGAAAGTTGGTATTTGGTGACGTTCAAAACGTCGCAGACCTCTTGCACTACGGAGTCAAAGTAAAGTTTTACGTCCTGTTTTGAAAGGGAGTTTTTTGACTTGGTTTCGTTGTCGACGACGATAATCGGTTTTGCCTTTTCAAGATTTGCGACGTCAAAAGAGACGTAGTTTTGCTCGCACATTTTGTCTATGACGAGATTTCTGCGATTTTTTGACGCTTCGGCGTTCTTGTTCGGGGAATATTTTGACGGATTTTTGACGATTGCGGCAAGGGTTGCGCATTCGGCTACCGTCAAATCTTTTATATCCTTTTGAAAATAATAGCGAGCGGCTTGCTTTACGCCGTAGAGACCGTTGCCAAAATATATGACGGAAAGATACATCGAGAGTATTTCGTCCTTTGAATAATGCTTTTCAAGTTGCAAGGCAAGGGCGATTTCTTTAAGTTTGCGCTTGAGCGTGCGCTCGTGAGTGAGGTGAGTGTTTTTGATGAGTTGTTGAGTTATCGTCGACGCGCCTTCGACCGCTTTGCCTGCCTTTATATCATGCAAAACTGCGCCTCCGATACGCACGAAATCCACGCCTCTATGACTCTCGAAGCGTTTGTCTTCCGTGGATATAAAAGCATATTTCAAAGCGTCCGTCACTTCGTTTGGCGAAACGTAATCGTCTTCAAAAACGTCGACTTTTTTGCCGTATACGTCGTAAAAAGTCGGCGTAGAAGTGGCGGTCGGAAGAAGAGATTCGTCTATCTTTTGCGTGCCCGTGTAGATTGTAAATCCCACGATCAAAAGTAGCAAAGACGTTGTGGGGACGATTATGAACAAGACGATCAAAATCGTTGCTACTTTGCGCCTTTTTTGTTTTTGCGCTTCGTCAGCGTATAGATTTGAGTTTTTTATTTTGTTTTTCATCAAAATTATTATTGTCAATCGCGCGTTTTTTATGTATAATAATTTAATATGACAAATATACGCACATATATATGCGCACACACGAGAGTACTATGGCAAAACTTTTTAGAATCAACACGTACGGCTGTCAAATGAACGTTCACGAATCAGAGAAAATCGCCGGCATCCTTGAGAATATGGGCTACGAAGAAGCAAAAGAAGGCGAGAGTGCGGACGTCATCGTTTTCAACACTTGTTGCATACGCGACACGGCGGAGCGCAGAGCGCTCGGCAATATAGGCGTGGTCAAGGCGGAGAAAAAGCAAAATCCAAACCTTATCATCGCCGTCGTCGGCTGTATGACTCAACAAGAGGGTGCAGCAGAAACCATCAAAAATCGCTATCCATACGTGGACATCGTGCTCGGCACGAGGAATATAAGTTTGCTTAAAGGAGAAATCGAAAAAGTGCTTCGCTCGCGCGAAAGCCTTAAAAAAAGCGCGAAAAAATACCGCTGTTTTGACAGATCTTTGCCCGCGGACTACCTTGAAATCGACGAGAATACACCAACCGCTCGCACGAGTTTTCCAAACGCTTGGGTGAACATAATCTACGGTTGCAACAACTTTTGCACGTATTGCATCGTACCGTACGTGAGAGACAGAGAGCTCTCAAGAGATATGGACAGCATACTTTCGGAAGTCAAAAAATGCGTGGACGAGGGCTACAAAGAAATCACTTTGCTCGGTCAAAACGTCAACTCGTATGGCAACGATGTCGCGGACAAAACTGTAAACTTTGCAAACCTTCTTCAAAAAGTCGACGAGATAGAGGGGGACTTCAGAGTGAGATTTATGACGTCGCATCCAAAAGATTTAAGCGACGAGGTCATATCGGTTATGGCGCACTCAAAACATATTTGCCACAATTTGCACTTGCCGATTCAAGCGGGATCGGACAAGGTGCTTAAAGATATGAACCGCAGATACGATAGAGAAAAGTATCTCGGACTTATCAAAAAACTTAGAGACGCTATGCCCGACATCGGCATAACCACGGACATTATGGTAGGCTTTCCAACCGAAACGGAAGAGGACTTTGAAGAGACGATGAACGTCGTAAGAGAAGTGCGCTATTCAAACGCATTCACCTTCATATATTCGCCGAGAAAAGGCACTCCCGCAGCCAAAATGGAGCAGATTCCGTACGCAGTCAAACAAAACAGAATCGAAAGACTTATCGCTCTTCAAAACAGCATTACGAAAGAGATTTCAAACGACTATATCGGCGGAGTTTATCGCGTGCTTTGCGAAGACGTCGCAGGCAAGCATAAAGGTATGGTTTGCGGAAGGACGGAGAGCGGCAGACTCGTCACTTTCAAGGGTGAAAAGGAAGATATAGGACAATTTTGCGATATAGAAATAACCGAAGCGCGTTCCGCTTCGCTGTTCGGCAAAAAGGTGTAATATGATTATTGACGAAGAAAAACTCTCACCAATGATGAAACACTATTTCAAAATGAAGGCGCAGTATCCCGATTGCCTCCTGTTTTTCCGTCTCGGCGACTTCTACGAGATGTTCTTTGACGACGCGGTGACTGCGTCTCGCGTGCTTGATCTTACTCTCACGGGCAGAGATTGCGGTCTTGAAGAGCGCGCGCCTATGTGCGGTGTGCCTTATCACGCGGTTGACAACTACATCAGAAAGTTGATCGACGCAGGCTTCAGAGTGGCGATATGCGAGCAACTGAGCGACCCGAAGACTTCAAAAGGCATGGTGGATAGAGACGTCGTGCGAGTGGTGTCAAGCGGAACGGTTATGGAAGAGGACATCCTTGACGAGAGGTCTTCAAACTATATCTGCTCGATTTATACGAAAGACGAACTCTTCGGCATCGCTTGGAGCGACATATCCACGGGCGAATTCAACGCATACGAATACGCCGGCGACAACTATCTCGACAGACTCTCCGACATTCTTAGCAGCATTGCGCCGACAGAGACGATTTGCAACGAGGATTTTCTTGCAAAATACTCTCGCGTTGCGTATTTTTCTACGGTTGAAAACCGTCCGCATTGTTATCAAGACTTTGCGTATGCAAAGAGTACTGCGGAGAAGAAGATACTTTCGGTTTTCTCTGTAAGCGCACTTTCGGTCTTTGAACTCGATGACAAACCGTCCGCGGTCTCGGCTGTCGGCGGTCTTCTTGAGTATCTTGCTCAAACCCAAAAACGCGCGCTCGGTCAACTCGTCAAAATCGACTTTTTGCAGGATAAATCCTTCATGATTCTCGATAGTTCTACGAGACGAAATCTCGAACTTACGAAACGCGCAAGAGACGGCAAGCGTCAAGGATCACTTATAAGCGTGCTTGACAAGACGTCAACCGCTATGGGCGCAAGGACAATAAAACGTTATATCGAACAGCCGCTTCAAGACGCCGACCTCATCAACCGCAGGCTCGACGCCGTGGAAGAATTGACTTTTTCAAAGTCGATGCTTGAAAATCTCATTGCGTCTTTGGAGAGCGTAAGAGACCTTGAAAGACTCAACGGCAGACTCGCTTACGGCAACACGACTCCAAAAGACCTCGTGTCGATTGCCGATACTCTCGAAGCCGTGCCGAAAATCAAAAATCTTTTGTCGGGCGCAAAATCAAAACTTCTCAAAACCCTCAATCAATATCTATATCCGTTAAAAGACGTTTGCTTGACGCTTTCAAGCGCGCTCGATCGCGAACAAGTCGTCAACTACAAAAACGGCGGTTATATCAAAAAAGGCTATGACGAAACCCTCGACAGCCTTCGTGATATCAACAATTCCGCACGCGTTTGGCTTGCCGAACTCGAGGCAAAAGAGAGGGAAATCACGGGTATTCGCACCCTCAAAGTCGGATTTAACAAGGTGTTCGGCTACTACATCGAAGTGTCAAAATCCTTCGTCGACAAAGTGCCTTATCGCTATGAGCGCAAACAAACGCTCGTCGGCGGCGAAAGGTACATAACTCAAGAACTCAAAGAAATCGAAGAAAAAGTCTTGTCCGCGGAAGCCAACGCTTCGTCGCTTGAAGAGAAGATTTTTGCCGAACTCAAAGCACTATGCTCGGAACACCTCGGCGAAATGCAAAAGACCGCTTATGCGCTCGGCACACTCGACGCGCTACTGTCGTTTGCAACCGTGTCGGCAAGGAACAATTATACGAAGCCTATAATCAATTCAAAAGTCAAACAAATCCGCATCGTCGACGGTCGTCACCCGGTCGTTGAAGGACTCATCGACAAAGGCTCGTACGTGCCGAACGATACGCTCCTTGACAACGGCGAAAACCGCACTATGATTTTGACAGGTCCGAATATGGCGGGCAAAAGCACGTATATGCGACAAGTCGCGCTCATCACTCTCATGGCGCACATCGGATGCTTCGTGCCTGCAAAAGA
>Ga0256405_10007770_pt1 | contig 15811 bp, 14 predicted proteins | sample RumenRJG_02DNA_FD_189096 | JGI IMG/M metagenome (GOLD analysis project Ga0256405, IMG submission 189096) | Bovine rumen microbial communities from Lethbridge, Alberta, Canada - RJG_02 | ecosystem: Host-associated > Mammals > Digestive system > Stomach > Rumen | place: Canada: Alberta... | reverse complement strand
AAGGATTCTTATTCCATTTTCGTGGCAGTACTCGCTTTTATAGGATTTTGCATTGTATTTTCGTATGCATGGCTCCACATAGGTTCCACAAAGGCAGGATGTGTCTGTGGCTGTGACGCAAAGCAATGAATCCCTTTTCAAATTGTAGCATGCTGAATCCAGAAATGGAGATGGGGTTCCAAATGGGTCGATGTCGATGACGTCGAATTGTCCCATGTTGTTTCTAAGCTCGATGTTGGCTTCTCTCTGGTCTATGTTGACCTCGACATCATTCAATTCGGCATTTATTTTTGTAAATCCGTTTGCAAGAGGGTTTATGTCATTGATATAAACGTCTCCAACGCCATCAATTTCCTTTTTATACCTTATTCCACGAATTCCGCTTCCTCCGAACAAGTCGCAGATATTGATTTGTCTGTCCACTTCCCTTTGATAAGCTTGAAGGGCGAGTATGGAATTGTCCCTGTTAAATTCCATTCTAGGATTATAGAAAACAGGCGCATCAGATGAAACCTTGTCAAAATCGGGGAATTTGATTCTCACATTTCCCTCTTCAATTATTTTCAATTCATCTTCGGTGTAATTTATTTCAATGTCATCCAGAGTCTTGTAATCGTTTTCCTGATAAATCATTAATATTCTCCTGTGATTGCGATAGTTTTATAGCATCAAATACTTCATTGTTTTTTGAATATTTATTAAAATTTATTTTGATGATTAAGCATTTATTTTTCTTATTTTTTTAGTTTTATAAGATGCCAACTAGTTTTTATCAAAAATAGGTAAACTAATATAAGATTAAGTTAATAATATATTTAGACATTCTGATTTTAATATTGGAATTATAATAATTTAACTAAATATTGATTTAGTGATAAGAATTTAAAGCAATTTTTAATTTAAATTTTAAAAGCTTATATTTTAATATATTTTATTAAATATTAAATTTTATTATTCATTAGGTGAAAATATGGCGGACATTAAAGTTTCAATAGCTAATCCGATAATTGGAGAGGAAGAAATCAATGCGGTCATCGAAGTCATGAAGTCTGGAATGATTGCACAGGGACCGAAAGTAGCAGAATTTGAAAAGGCTTTTGCCGAATTTGCAGGATGCAAGCACGCAATTGCAGTAAATTCAGGAACTGCAGCACTGCAAGTTGCCAACTTGTCAGCAGGCATAGGTCCAGGGGATGAAGTGATTACTTCTCCATTTACATTTGCAGCTACTGGAAACTCCATTTTATTCACCGGCGCTAAAGCGGCTTTTGTGGATATCGATCCTGAAACATTCACACTTGATCCTGCTCTCATTGAAGATGCGATTACTGAGAATACAAAAGCGATAATGCCTGTTCAATTATACGGCCAGTCTGCTGACATGGATGAAATCAACAAGATTGCAAAAGACCATGACCTGATAGTCATTGAAGATGCAGCTCAAGCTCATGGCGCACAGTACAAAGGCAGAAATGTCGGTCAGCTGGGAGATATTGCATGTTTCAGCTTCTACCCTACTAAAAACATGACCACCAGCGAAGGTGGAATGATTACAACCGATGATGATGAAATCGATGAAATGTGCAGGATTTACAGGGCTCAAGGCTCAAAAACAAAATATCATAATGAATATCTTGGCTACAACTTCAGAATGACTGATATTGAAGCAGCTATTGGTTTTGAGCAGTTGAAGAAGGTTTCCGGATTCAATGATGCGAGAATTGACAATGCCGCCTACTTGAATGAAGGCCTTGCCGATGTTGATTATGTTGAAACTCCTGTTGTAAGAGATGGATGCAAGCATGTCTACCACCAGTACACAATAAAGGTTACAAATGGTAAAAGAGATGAATTGATTGAGATTCTCTCTGAGAATGGTGTAGGCAGCGGTGTTTATTATCCTATCCCACTCTACAGGCAGGGAGTATTCACAAGCAGAGGTTATGATTTAAGTCTTCCTGTAACTGAGAAAATTGTAAATGAAGTCATTTCACTTCCAATTCACCCTTCATTAACTGAAGAAGACTTGGATTTAATAATTAAAACCATTAAAGAAGCATTCTAATTTTGAATGTTTTTTTATAAAAAGAGTGTTTTACTTTAAAAAGAGTTTTTTCAATTTTTTCTAAAAAAAGTAAATTAAAATAAATAGAGCAAATCTATTTATTTTTTCTATTTTTGAAATAACAGTTCAATGTTTTATTTAACTATTTTTTTTAAATTAATCAAGAAGATAATTTATTTATTATTTTTTAATTAATCTTAGCTATTTAAATTAAAAAAATATTTATCTGGATTATTTTTTATTCTCCATCAAGTCTTCTACTGTTTTTACCTTGGCATCAAGAGTTCTGTTTTCACGGTCGCGTCTGTCATCGACTTTTAATACGCTGTAGACTCTTCCAGGACCCATTTTAAATATTGCTTCCTGAGTGTCTTGAACAACTTTGTAAAGCTCTTCCAGGCTCTCGGTTTCCATCTGGGTTCCCATTGCGGTTAATTCGTATTTTATTCCAGAAGCCTTGATTACTTCCACGGCTTCAGCTACATATTCTCCTATTTCACTACTTTCTATTCCCATAGGAAGTATACAAAAATCTGCGGTAATCATGATTATTATTTTTTACTTGACAACATATAGATTTTTTGTTATTTACAGAATTGAGTTAAATGGGCCGATGTTTTGATAATTCTCATTTTTATAAAAAAATCTGTGATTTTGGAATCTGCTTTCATATTCTAAAGTTTTTTATATTTTCAAAAATAATATAATTGTGATTGATTAAATTAATCACAAAAATTCATTTTGGAGTTAAAATATGATACTCTGTGATTGATGGAATTGGTTTAATACAAAAATATTATTTTGGAGTTAAAATATGAAAATCGAGAAAGAGGAATTTAATAAAAAGATTTTTTCAAGAATCAACAAGTTGATTGATGATTATCAATTGATCAAGGAGGATGAAAAAATAGCTGTTGCTCTTTCTGGTGGAAAAGACAGTGTTTTAACTCTGCATGCCTTGCATGATTATCAAATGAATGCTGATTTTGATTTCGATCTTTTAGCTATTTCCGTTGATGAGGGGATAGAGGGATATCGCCAGCATGGAATAGATTCAGCAGTTCGAAACGCCGAGCTTCTGGATATTCCCCTTATTCAAAAATCATTCAAATGCGAAGAGGGCTTTGCTCTGGATGATATTTATTCCAATTTCAAAAGCGCTTGCATTCCCTGCGGTGTATTCAGGCGCACTATTTTAAATAAAACAGCATATGATGTGGGGGCTGACAAGATAGCTACCGGACATAATCTTGATGATGAGATACAGTCATTTCTAATGAGCTTCTCAAGGGGAGATACTGTGAAATTCTCCAAGTTCGGACCAGAACTGGAGCAGATTCATGAAAAGCTCGTGCCTAGAATCAAGCCACTTTGGAATACTCCTGAGAAGGATGTTGGAACATGGGCTGTTTTAAATGGCATAGACATACATCTTGCAGAGTGTCCATACTCCAGCCTGTCTCTTAGGGCTAAAATCAAGGAGTTTCTGAATAATACAGAATCAAAGCATCCTGGAACCAAGGAGAATGTGATGAACTCATTCATAAAGATTCTGGATGTCGAAGCGACTTCAACGGTTCTTAATGAATGTGAAAACTGTGGAGAACCAACATCAGGCAGGATATGCAAAGCCTGTGAGATTAGGGAAACAATTCCATAAAAACATGCCGTAACATTAAAATTTTATGTTCGTTTTATATCTACATAACGAAATAATTTTAAAGTAGATGAAATTAGCAATTTTTTGTTCATTATTAACCTGCATTAACTTTAATATCTATTTTTTAACGGTCCCAATCAGTGTTCCATCGATAATGCAGTCAAAATCAACTTTATCTGGCCAATCTGCTTTTTCAAACATGTCCATAAAGCAGACTCCAATTATTTTGCCGTCATCCTTTAGGATTTCATCAACCAAAGCATTCAGCTCATCGGTGTCAACATCATATTTCGGCATTGACAAACCACCCAGCAGCACTACAATATCAGAGTCGTGAGGGTCTGACACCTCATCTTTTAAAACCATTGCATAAGGTTTTGACTCAAACTGATGGCAATCGCCAATGTCCAAGAGAGGAATGAAATGATTTTGCTTATCTCTAACGACATTTGTTAGAAATTCTGCAAATGGTGTGCAAACGCTCGGAGAACCAATGAAAGTAATCTTTTCAGCATCTCCAACTTCTTCTTTAAATGCTACAAGTTGTCCGTTCAAACCTTTCCATTCTTTAACATCTTCCATGTAAATCACCTAATATTATCATTAAATAAAAACCATCTCTTAATATAGTGTCTTTTAAATTATCCTAATTTGATAATACATTATTTGTTGATTATTATACTTAATTGTTGAATAATTTTTGTCTAAAATTTTAGAAGAGAGCAACTTTCGAACATCTAGTTTTAGGTAAGTTTCTTATCCAAATCCTCCAGAGAAACCTGCTTATGATTTATCAAAGTAAACCACTGTTCTTATGAATGTGAAAAATGAGGGAAACCAAATCCGGCAGGATATGCAAAGCCTGTGAAATCAGAGAAACAATTGCATAAAAAATGGCCGTGACATTGAAATTTTATGTTAGTTTTAATCAAATAACTAAATAATTTTAATCCCCCTTTAAATTCTTAAGGGCATCGGCATTGTTTTCAAAGATCATTGCAACTTTATCGCATGTTTCAAGTTCTGCACAATCAGCACAGCTTTCATATTCCCTTTCTAAGGCACATTGTCTAATTGGACAAATTGGATCACAGAATATGGTCTTTACGCCTTCAATTCTGCAACCGGTACAGTTTATCATTTCGGGGGTAATGTCTATATCATTCGTTCACTCCAAAGTTTTGAAACTTTAGTGCGCAATTCATTGTCATCATTAATTATTGCAATGCGAGCTTCACAAGTTTCACAATCCAATCCACAGTATCCAATAAGTTCCTTCATAAGTTTCCTTCCCTTTTTGTTTTTTTATTTATTTTTATATCTTTAGAGTTTTATTTTTTAATTTATTTATCCTTTTTTCTTTTTTTATCCCATTAATTATATGGTTCGTTTTATATTAACATAACGAAATAATTTTAAACTCAAATAGGTCTGATGCAATTTTTGCAAGTATTATGACTTTTGTTTTATTACTTGTTAGTATTTTGGTTTTTTTAAATAGTAATTTAATTAACTTAATTTTAGTTCTTATTTCTTCAATAATTAATTTTATTGTATTTATTCCACATACCTTGAAATAATTAATAAGTGGTTAAGTGTAATTTATTTTTGATAAGGTGTATATATTCTTTGATATTTAATTATTAAATCATGGTTTTTTCTTAAAAAACTTTAATTTATTAATTAAATAGTAAATATTTTTTAGATAAATTTATTAAATTGGTTTAAAATCATTAAATTTAGAGTAAATTTTATTTTAGTTATAAATAAGTAGTTTTAGAAAATTTTATTTTTAAACTTTTGTTGAAATACTTAAAATTTTTATAAATAAGCTTTCTTAAAATTGATTTTCAAGTTTTAGCTACTTGTTTAAATTTTTATAAAAAATAGTTTTCAACAGACTTAATTTTTAAATAAAATAGCTTTTTAATAAGTCTAATTTTTATATTTTTAAATGAGGTTAATTTATAGATATCAATTTCTTTTTAATAATTATCACATATATTTTATATTCTCTTGATTTAATTATTGTCTTTGATTAATTTTTATGAATGTTGTTTAATTATTTCTATTTTTTTTAAATAATTTTATACAGTTAAATAATATTTTTTTAATTCTTATTTGTCTGATTAATTTTATATATTATGAGAATATACATATTTATATTTAAATTATTTTGATTTTTGTGTTAGTGGTATAATGTCTTTTTTAAAGGTTTCAGATAAATATATTCCATCTATTCCTTTTTCAAATATTTCTAAAAGGATTCCAAAAAGAAGAATTGCATTCATTGATGAATTACGTGCTATAAGTATAATGTCTCTTGTTCTTATTAATACATCAACTTTATTAAATCATAAAGGTGTTTTTACTTATGAAGAATATGTTTTATTTTCAACTATGGCTTTTGGTGTACCTATATTTTTAATGCTTCTTGGAACATTAATGTTAGAAAGGGATTATTATGATGATATTCCAAAGTTTCTTAAAGGTAGATTTATGCATATTGTAATTCCATTTTTAGTATGGAACACAGTTATTGCCATTGTTTATACTTATTATCATGGAAATTTAACATTTAGTTTATCTGGATTAGGAGCATTTTCTAGAACTTTTGGTTTGCAACATTGGTATGCATGGATGTTAATTGGTATTTATTTGTCTTTACCAATTTTTAATTCTTATATTAAGGAAACTAAAGTTTATGGTGCTAAATATTTTTTAGTTTTATCATTTCTTGCAGTAATTATTTATCAAGCTTTAGAAATTTTTAATACTCCTACTTACTTTAATTTAACTTTCTTTATTGGTCCAATAATATATTTGTTCTTAGGTTATTATTTAGATCATAAGGAATTTAATTTAAGTTCTAATAAGTTAATTTGGATTGGTTTATTATTATTTATTACTACAACTACATTTATTATATATTTTGATATATTTCATAATGGATTTCAAAAAACAGTTTTCTTACATCATTATAATTTTTATACACGTTCTTATATGGATGTAAGTTTGGTTGTTATACTTCAAGCTACTGGAGTATTTTTATTCTGGAAATATATTAATTTTGATAGTACTAAAGGTTTATTTAAGAAATTTGCATTATTATTTAAAAAACCATTAATTAGTGTAGGTATTAAATCAATAAGTAGATCTTGTTATGGTATTTATTTAACTCATCAAACAATGTTACTTATAATATTCCTTCTTGTTGATGTTAATTATTTCAATGCATATTATTGGAATTTTTTACTTGCATTTCTTACATTTGTTAGTAGTTGGGGTTTAATTACTGTTCTTAGAAAATTAGGTATTCCTGGTTACTTTATTGGTTATGACTAATTTCATAACTTATATTTTGTTCGTTTTATATTAACATAACGAAATAATTTTAAACAACTTGAGGGTCATAGACTTAAAGAAGATTCAAGTAAAAAAGATCCTAGAGACTTTGCATTATGGAAAAAACGTCAAGATATTGAATATTATGGTGAACCTGTATGGAATTCCCCATGGGGTAAAGGAAGACCTGGATGGCATATTGAAGATACTGCTATTACTGAAGAATACTTTGGTGAACAATATGATATTCATGGTGGAGGTCTTGATTTAATTTTCCCTCATCATGATGCAGAAATTGCACAAATGGAAGCATTATCTGGTAAAAAACCTATGGTTAATTATTGGTTCCATACTGGATTTTTAAATGTTAATGGGGAAAAGATGTCTAAATCTCTTGGTAACTTTATTACTATTAAAGATTTACTTAAAGAAATATCTCCAGAGACTTTTAGATTCTTTGTATTATCTACTCATTATAGAAGTCCTATAGATTTTAGTGTTGATAGTCTTCATCAAGCAGATAAAAGTCTTAATAAGATTAAATCTTATATAAATGATGTTGATGATATTTTATTAAATGAGTTTGGTGATGAAGATACTATAGAAGATCAAATTGATTCACTTGAAGCAACACAATATGATACTTTAAAAACAGCTATTGTTTCATTTTTTAATGCAATGGATGATGATTTTAATACTCCTAAAGCTATTGCAGCAATATTTAAATTAATCAGTGATTCTAAATCTGAACTTAATAATTTAGATATTAATGATGTTTTAGCTATTAAAGGATTTTTATCTACTGTTAATGATATTCTTGGGATTATTTTCTTAAAAGATGATGGTAATTCTAATAATGATGGTTCTAATGAAGAAGCTTTACTTGATATTCTTGCAGATACTCGTAAAAAGTTAAGGGATGAAAAACAATATGATTTATCTGATGAAATTAGAAGTAGACTTACTGATTTAGGTTATGAGATAAGTGATTAAAACTTATCTTTTTTTATTTCTTGAAATATTTAATTTTAAAATAAATGGATTTTAATAAATTAAATTTTTAAATAAAATGTATTTTTGAGTATTTATTATTTTAATAAAATTTACTTGTTTAATTTTTGTTTAAATGTCTTATTTTTATTTGTTTTCTTTTATTTGCTAATATTTTTTAGTTTTTTACTTATTATTATTTTTAAGTTTTTTATTTTTATCTTCATATTGTTTCTTATGTCTAGATATTTAATTATTCTTGTTTATACCATTTTAATTATGTATTCTTTAAAAAATATTTATAAATATCATATTTTACTATATCATATTAAGAATTGGAAATATGTGTTGATTAATATGGATAAAAATAAATTAGCAATTATTATTTCATTCTTTTTACCTGGAATTGGGCATGCTATGAAGGGTAAAAAAGCATTTGGGATTAGTTCTTGGATTGTTGTATTATTTTTAACATTTTTCTTATATTATCTTACTGAACCTAATCCATGGTTTTCTATAATATTTTATTTTACTCTTGGATTTTTTGTAGCATATGGATTATCTGTTTATGATGTTGATAATTAAGTTTTTATTATATCTAGAAATTTATCTTTTATTATCTTATGTAAGAAAATTATATTTTTATAAAAATTATTTTAATTCTTTAATAATTAATTAAATTTTATTTAAATCTTGTTGAACATGTTTTATTTCTAATTTTAATATTTTTAGTCTGTATGTTCTTAGATTAAGGATAATCCTGTTTTAAATTTAATTTTTAAGTATTAATATTATTTAAATATTTTAATTTTTTTGAATATTTTTTATTTAGATTATTATAAGAAATAGTTTCTAATAAACTTAAGTTTTTTATTTAGATTTATAGTTTTATATTTATATTTAACTTATTTTTAAAATTAGAAAATTTTTTTTAAATATTGATTTATTACTTGTAATTAATTTCTATATTTTAATTTTATTATAATTGTAATTAATATTTTTAATAGTTTTTAATTAACTATGATTTATATTATATAATATTTTATTTTAATTAATCAAGATTATTTTTAATTTATTTAATTATATGTTTATATATCCTAATTATTTTTAATTTATTATTTACTCATTGAATCAATGTTTATATGACAAATTTTATTCATCTGTTTAAACATTTTTTTAATTTTAACTAATTGTTGAATTTTTTTATATTTTTTTTTAAATTTTCATAAAAAAATATTAATATCATGTTTTAATAAATAATTTATTAAAAAAATGAATATATTAATGGTTTTAAATATATTAATATTTTTTTTATTATTATTACTTATCTTATGGATTTTTTAAAAATTTTATTTTAATTAATTAATTAATATTTTTTAAAATCTGTTTATGAAATGTAAAGATAATTATGTAATTATTTTATAATTTTTTTAAAATTTGATTATAATTGATAGTCAAATCTGAAGGTGGTTTTATTATGAATAAGATTAAAAGTGCAGAAAAAGAAACTGCAGATACTAAACAAGTTATTGAAACATTTGAAAATATTGTTAATAGTAATATTTCTCAAAAAGTTTTAAATGGTGCTCTTACTTATTGTGACAAATGTGGTGAAACAAGATTAGAATCTGCATTACGTCATATTGTAGGTCTTCAAGATGATATTTGTTTTAAATGTGAATTACTTGTTCCACCAATAAAACTTATTATTAAAAAAGGTTTATCTACTTTTGATACATCTGAAGAATCTTTTATGAGAACTATGCAAGATGAAACTTGGATTAGGGGATTAGTAACTACATTTCAGGGTATGGCTAAATTCGGTGTTCAGAAACCATTTGTTCCAGGTGCACCTTATCAAATAGTTTGGAATATTACCCGTAAATGTAATTTTAAATGTGTCCATTGTTATGAGAATGCAGGTAAAAAAGGTCCAGATGAATGTAGTCCTGATGAAATAAAAGCAGGTATCAAAAAACTTGCAGATTCTGGTGTTATTTCTTTAGCATTCTCTGGAGGAGAACCAACAACTGATCCAAATTTAGTAGATTACATTAAATATGCAACTGATTTAGGATTATATGTTTCACTTGCTACTAATGGTTATATTTGTGCTAAGAAAGAGAAAGCACAAGAACTTGCAGATGCAGGTCTTAAATTTGTACAGATTAGTTTAGATGGACTTAATCCTAAAACTCATGATGAATTTAGACGTGTTCCAGGTTCATGGGAACATGCAGTTCAAGCAATTGATAATTTTAATGATACTGATGTATTTGTAGAAGTTTCAACTACTGTTACACAAAATAATAAAAATGAAATTCCAGATATGATTGATTTCATGAGAAAGAAAAAAGTTGGATGGTTTATGTTATATAATTTTATTCCAACAGGTAAAGGTTCAGAAGCAAGAGAACTTGATTTAAGTCCAGAAGATAGATTTGAATTATTGAATCTTATTTATCAAGAAAATGGTAAAGGAGATCTTCAAATATTATCTACTGCTCCACAATTTGCAGATGTTGCAATTCATACAAATCCTGAAGATGTAGATAGAGAGGATGGTAAAACATTAATCCCAACTCACTTTTATAATGTTGAATATAGTAATCCTGCAATGATGGAACTTTCAAGATTTATTGGTGGTTGTGGTGCAGGAAGATTCTATTTAGGAATAGAACCTAATGGTGATATTTATCCTTGTGTTTTCTTCCCACATGATCCTATTCTTAAATTAGGAAATATTAAAAAAGATAATCTTGAGGATATTTGGATTAATAATAAGGTATTAAAAGAATTAAGAGATAAAAATGCTCTTAAAGATAGTTGTTCTCAATGTGAATCAAGATTTATTTGTGGTGGTTGTAGAGCTAGAGCATATACTATTACTGGTGATTACCTTGCAGGTGATCCTGGTTGTATAAAATATGAAGAGTATATGGCTAAACATAATTCTAATTAATTTTTTATTTTTTTTATTTTTTTAGAATTTTATTTTAAGTATACTTTTTTTTAGAATCTTATTGAAATTATATTTTAATTTTAATTTTCTAAAATCATTTTTATTGTATTTTTACTGGTTTTTAGTCTTTAAATCTATTTTTTTAGGTTTTTAAAATTTACTAATTTTTAGAATGGCTTTTCTTAATTTTTGATGTTCGTTTTATATTAACATAACGAAATAATTTTAAACCCTAAAATGTTGCTTGTTTTTAAAAATTAAAAGATTTGAAGAAAATAAATTAAAAAGAAGCCCAAAGGAAGTCTTTACAGTGCACGTTTTTCATACAGACTTCCAAATTTACCATCTTAAATAAAAACCATCATATTTTTTATCATACAATATGGCGTCTTTTAAATTATCCGCTTGCATTCTAATAATTTGATAATACATTATTTGTTGATCATTATACTTAATTGTTGAATATATTTTGTCTAAAATTTTAGAAGAGAGCAACTTTCGAACATCTAGTTTTAGGGAGTTGTTTCTCTTATCCAAATCCTTCAGAGAAACCTGCTTATGATTTATCAAAGTAAAAACCACCTTATCCACCAATTGCTGTCGGAATTCTTCCATCAAATCATAAGTTAAACTGGTCCTATTTGGCATGTCGAAATGTAGGAAACCACAGTATGGATCTAATCCAGATAATAGGATATTTTTAGTAACTTCAGATTCCAGAATAGCATATCCATAATTCAGCATTGAATTCACCAAATCATCAGCATTTCTTTGTCTGTTATCAAAATCGAATTCGGGAGGTAAGATATTGCGAACTCCATTCCAATATTCTATTGATGCCTTTCCTTCAATCCCCATGATTTGCATCCTTGTTTTCTTAAAAAAATTCTCATTCAAAGATAAATCATCCAATTCATTAATGCAATCATTTATTTTAATCTCGCTGATTTTAACTGATTCCAATTTTTTATTCTTATTCAAAGTTTTTAAAGTATATCTCTGATTGGAAATTTTAGATTTAATCAATTCTCTTGCTATTTCAAGACCATTAAAAGATTCACTTAATAAATATTGCTTTCTCTTCAATTCAATGTTATTCTGATTTGGAGATTCTAAAATATAATTAAAATTTCCATAATAATCCATGGAGACTAACTTGACATTATTATTTGCAATTAAATTTAATGCATCAAAGCTTATTGAACCTTTCCCAATAATTAAAATATCCGAAATGTCTTGAATTTTGATATTTTCAATTTCTTCATCCTTTTCCTTTATTACTAACCTATTGGATTTCTTATGTATGGATTTATTGAATCCTTCTATTACTAACTTCATATTAATCAAATCACATAATAAATACTTTTTAGTATATGATACTCTTATCATAAAATTTTAAAATACTCTTTTTCAAAGTTAATCTCACAACCGTATACCTCTTTTTTCATATAACAACTATTGCATATGGGAAATAGTATCAAACTGTCCTTTTCTTTAATAAGTTCACTAATTTTGGATTTTAGTTCAGCAATCTCAACTTTATTAAGATTTCCACAGAAACAGTGATTTTGTATTTGCTTGAAGCCAAAATATCTAAGAGTATCTTGAACTTTTTCCATATTTGTTTTAAATTTAATTTCAAGAATGATTAAATATTCCATAAGGAATAATATGGTTTTAAAGTTTATATTTTTAAGTAAAAATAAGAATCACAGGTTTTAGAGTTTATATTTTTAAGTCAAATTAGTTCTGTGCAACTTTTGACATTGTTAATTATGAATAAAATATAAAAGAATAAGGTAAAACTACTATAATAAACTAGTATTTATGAATAGTATTAAAATTTTTTTACTAGGTCCCATCTTTAATTAATTGGATAGTGGAGTCAACCAATAGTAAAATTTTTAAAAAATTTTACTCTTTAAATTAAAAATAGATTCAAATGGACATTATTTTAAAGAAAATCTTTCATTTTGTTGCACGCTCTTTATTAAGAACTACTTGAAAAATACCAAATAAGTGGAAATATAATTCCACTCTTTTTTTTAAATTTATATAAAAGATTCGTAAAAATCAAAATCAGTTTCTCAATATGATAAAAATCATATAAAGCACGAATAATACGAATAATACAAATCCTTCTTTTTTATCCACTTCTTTTTGTGATTTTGCAAAGATAGCGCCGAGTATTGTAATTGCAGTCATGAAAGCAATATCCGCAATCATTTCAGGGTCTATTGGCATTGGAATAATAACGCTGCTTATACCCAGGATAAACAGGATGTTGAAGATGCATGAACCAAGCACATTGCCTATGACCATACCGTTTTCTCCCTTTTTAAGTGCTGTGATTGAAGTGACAAGCTCTGGAAGGGAGGTGCCTATTGCAACAACTGTAAGGCCGATAAGTGCATCGCTTAAACCGAAAAATGAAGCGATATCGCTTGCGCCGTCAACAACAAAATTGGAACCTATGATTACTCCGGCTATTCCTATGACAATGTAGGCCGCTGCTTTTGGAATGGATAATCTTGCTTCTCCCACTTCTTCACCAACAGATTCCGCATGTTCCTTTGATTTTTTAATCATGTGGTAGATATAGATAAACAATACGATTAAAAATATCGCACCTACTAATCTGCTGATTTTTCCTAAGAAATATGCAATTAATAATAATCCTATGCTTGAAATAACAGTAAATGGGAAATCCCTGTCAATCAAGTCCTGTTCAACGCTTAATTTTCCAATCAATGCGCTGATACCGACAACACATAAGATATTGAAGATGTTACTTCCGACAACATTGCCTAATGAGATCGCATTGCTCCCGGCAAATGAGGAAGTAATTGAAACTGCCGCTTCAGGAGCACTGGTACCGAAAGCAACAATGGTCAGTCCTACAACAAGTGTGGATATCTTGTAGTGGTATGCAACATTGCTCGCCCCATCTACAAAGACATCTGCGCCCTTTATTAAAAGAACAAATCCAATTACAAGAAGTATGATGCTGATAATTAAACTCATATCCTCTCTCCTTTATTCAGTAAGTAATTTTTTTTTAAATAAAATGATTTAATAAATTTCAAGATTTTAAGTTTTTAAGATCATTAACAAATCTCAAGACTTTAAATTTTTTAAGTTTTAAACATTAATCCTTTTAAGCTTCTTTTATGATGCTTTCATTAACTTCTTCATCTTCTTCAGAATCAATTATCTCATTGACTGTAACCAGGATCTTGTCAATATGGTTTCCATCCATATCGATTATCTCGAAACTGTAGTTCTCCCAGTCGAAGGATTCATCAGTATCAGGAATCTTTCCTAAAAAGCTTAAAATAAAACCTGCAATTGTAGTAAAACCGTCTTCAACCTCTTGAGGCATTTCATCCTCTATTTCAAAGAGCTCCTTGAAGTCTTCAATTGAGAATCTTCCATCAATCAGCCAGGAACCGTCTTTTCTTTGAATGGCTTGAGGGTCATCGGTTTCATCAATTCCCGGAATGTCTCCGACAATTCCTTCAAGAAGGTCGTTTAATGTAATAAGTCCTACCACGCTTCCAAATTCATCCACAACCAAAGCCATGTGCACATACTGGCGGTTGTTTTTAAATTCCTTGAGAAGCTCCATTGAAGGCATGTTTTCAGGAACGACAAGAGGATTCTTGATGATGTCTTCTATTTTGTCTTTTCCTCCCTGGAACATGCTGGATAGGATATCCTTTGCTTGAACAACACCTATGAAGTCATCCAGCTCGCCGCTGGATACTGGGAATATTGACCTTTTACTTTCTATGATCTTTGCCTGATTCTCTTCATCGCTGTCTTCAAGGTCAAGCCATATCATCTCGCTTCTTGGAGTCATTATCATATCGACTTTCTGGTCGTCAAGATTGAAGACTCTTTTAATAATGCTTTCTTCTTCTTTTTCAATTGTTCCGTCTTCAATTCCCTCTTCAATCAATAATTTGACTTCCTCTTCTGTTACAACATCCTCTTGAATGTTGTCTGCTCTCAATATTTTTAAACAGAGGTCTGTTGTCAAATCAAGGATGTATACGACAGGACTGCATAGCTTGTTAATGAATTTCATTGCCCTGGCGCTTTTCAATGCCATGTTTTCAGGGTCAATCATAGCTATTCTCTTAGGTACGATTTCACCTACGATGATTGTGAAATATGTTGATACCACTACCACTATGACCATGCTTATGAAATAACTGTAAGGAATGTATGGGCTTAAAAATGCGCCTAATGGTTCTGATAATGTGCTTCCACCGAGCGCACCGGTAATGATTGCTACAAGTGTCATTCCGAGTTGAACGGTTGATAAAAATTGGTTGGGATCGTCCATTAGTTCTAGAGCGACATTCGCTCTTGAATCTCCTTCATTAGCTGCTTTTTGAATTTTAACTCTTCTAGCAGATACGATTGCTATTTCGGCTAATGAAAGGATAGCGTTGAGTAAAACAAGTAATATTATAAGTATAATTTCAATTATAATCAATGTCGAATTCATTTTCATTAAGTCCTTAAAAAAATTTTTTTTAAAGTATGCTTTTAGTATTTATTATTAGTTTATATAAGTATTTAAAGTTATTTAAATTTGTTTAAAAATCAGTTGAATTTTCTAAAATTTTTAGGTTTTTTAAAATAGCTGTTGTTTCGCATTATAATTTTTTCATTTTTCTATCAATCTGATTTAAGAATTTATTGTCCTTCATCTCTGCAGCTGTAGAAAAAACGCTTTCTCCATAAATTTTCTCTTGCATTTGCTGAACTGCATATGTGG
>Ga0256405_10007769_pt1 | contig 15813 bp, 13 predicted proteins | sample RumenRJG_02DNA_FD_189096 | JGI IMG/M metagenome (GOLD analysis project Ga0256405, IMG submission 189096) | Bovine rumen microbial communities from Lethbridge, Alberta, Canada - RJG_02 | ecosystem: Host-associated > Mammals > Digestive system > Stomach > Rumen | place: Canada: Alberta... | reverse complement strand
ACGAAGGAGACGTTGGGAGGGATAGAGTGAGCGGAAGCGAACGGAACCTTCCGGAGGCGAGCTACCGCCTGCGCGAAGCAAAACAAAAAAAGAAGGCGACCAATAATCACTTATTAGTCGCCCTCTTTTCAGTCTTTCCAGACCTTGAGGTATTCCTGCAAGGCCCACATTTCGTCACGGTAGCGGGCGGCGGCGGTAAAGTCCAGGTCCGCCGCTGCCTTCTGCATCTTGCGCTTGGCTTCGGCGGCGGAGCGTTCCACCTGCTCGCGGGACATCGAGCGGATGACCGGGTCCTGGAGGACGGCCGCGAGATCGGCCTGCAGGTAGCCGCCGACGAACGCGGAATTGGTCTCCCGCTTGGAATCATGGCCCAGGCCGACGGTGATATGTCCCTTGCCCAGTTCCGTCGGACTCGGGATATAGGTCGGATCATCGTAGGAGTTGGCGGCGCTGACCCGTCCGGTCTCTCCGCCGAGTTCGCCGAGCAGGACGTTGCGCTTCGTCTCGACCTGGGTCGGGACGATTCCGTGCAACTTGTTGTATTCCATCTGCTTGCTCCGGCGGCGGTCGGTCTCGTAAATGGTCTCCTGCATGGACTGGGTAATCGTATCGGCATACATGATGACCAGGCCGTGGACATTGCGGGCCGCCCGTCCTGCAGTCTGGGTCAGGGAACGTCCCGAACGCAGGAAACCTTCCTTGTCGGCATCCAGGATCGCCACAAGCGAGACGGACGGGATGTCCAGTCCCTCGCGGAGCAGGTTGACGCCGATCAGGACATCGAAGAGCCCGTTCTTGAAGTCTTCGATGATCTCGACCCGTTCGGTCGTATCGATGTCGGAATGGATGTACCGGCAGCGGACGCCGACCCGTTCGAAATAATTATTCAGTTCTTCCGCCATCCGCTTGGTCAGCGTCGTGACCAGGACCCGTTCATCCCGTTCGGCGCGCTGCCGGATTTCTTCCAGCAGGTCGTCCACCTGGTTCTTGGTCGGGCGGACCTCGATCGGCGGATCCAGCAGGCCGGTCGGACGGACCACCTGCTCGACGACGAGGCCTTCGGACTTGCGGAGTTCATATTCGGCCGGCGTGGCACTGACATAGACGGTCTGGCCGGTGATGGACTCGAACTCCTCGAAGGTACAGGGACGGTTGTCGGCCGCGGCGGGAAGGCGGAAGCCGTATTCGATCAGCACGGATTTGCGGGAATGGTCCCCGCCGTACATGGCGCGGATCTGGGGCAGGGTGACGTGGCTTTCGTCGATGAAGGTGATGAAATCGTCCGGGAAATAATCCACGAGGCAGAACGGACGCTGTCCGGCCTTGCGGCCGTCCAGATACCGGGAATAGTTCTCGATGCCGGGACAGTATCCCATCTCCTTGATCATCTCGAGATCGTACTCGACCCGCTGTTTCAGGCGCTTGGCCTCCAGCGTCTTCCCGATGCTTTCGAAAAAGTCGACCTGCTTGACGAGGTCGTCCTGGATCAGGCTGACGGCCCGGTTGCTCTGCTCCTTGGTCGTCACGAAGTTCTTGGCCGGATAGATCGGCACCTCCGTGAGATCTTCCAGGATGGCGCCCGTCACCGGCTCGATCAGGGAGATCCGGTCCACTTCGTCTCCGAAGAATTCGATGCGGACGGCTTCGTCCGCTCCGCCCAGGAAGACATCGACCGTATCGCCCCGCACCCGGAACGTACCGCGCTTGAAATCGGTCTCGGTCCGGCTGTACAAGGCGTCCACCAGGTGGTACAGCAGGCGGGTCAAGCTGCGCTGCTCCCCTTTCCGGACCACAACGGTCTGCGTATGGAAGTCCTCCGGGTTGCCGATGCCGTAGAGGCAGGAGACGCTGGAGATGACGATGACATCCCGGCGGCCGGACATCAGGGCGGACGCGGCGCTGAGCCGGAGTTTGTCGATCTGGTCGTTGATGCTCAGGTCTTTCTCAATATAGGTATCGGTCGAGGGGATGTACGCCTCGGGCTGGTAATAATCATAGTACGAGACGAAATACTCGACGGCATTGTGCGGGAAGAAGGCCTTGAATTCGCCATACAGCTGGGCCGCAAGGGTCTTGTTATGGCTCAGGACCAGAGCCGGGCGCTGGAGACGCTCGATGACATTGGCCATCGTGAAGGTCTTGCCGGAGCCGGTCACACCGAGCAGGGTGACGGCATCGGCGCCCTGCCGGAGAGCGTCGCAGAGTCCGTCGATGGCACCGGGCTGGTCCCCGGAAGGCTTGTAGGATGATTCGAGCTTGAATTTCATGGAAATAACCTTGTTCCGTCTGCAAAGATACATCTTTTCCAGCCATCTTTCCCGCAAGAATGTCCCAAAAGGGGCTTTTTCGAGGCTTTTTTTTTGATTTCCCAAAGATTTAGTATATTTGCAACGAAATATGCCCTGCTTGGGTAGGCTATTTTATGGTTAAAACGGAACTAATCAAAATCTTATACAAATGAAAGGTATCAAAATTATTCTGGGATCTCTTGCAGTAGCAGGACTCCTCGGTTTCTCCCTCAACGCTTCTGCGCAGGAGAACGGCAACCGTGACGAGAACGGAAAGATCGTCCGCGGTGCCTATGAGACCAATGGTTTCTTGGACAACTGGTTCATCGGCGCAGGCGCCGGTGTCAACGGTGTTTATGACCGCAATACCGAAATCACCATCGGCGGTCTCGCCACGGATCTCAACCTCGGCAAATGGTTCACCCCGAGCGTCGGTGCACGCGTGGGCTGGAAGGGTCTGAAGAACTCCTTCGAACTTGAGAACAACAAGGGCAGCGAAAGCTTCACCCAGCACTATTTCCACGCCGACTTCCTCTGGAACCTCTCCAACGCCCTCAGCGGCTACAAGGAGACCCGTTTCTGGGATGTCATTCCTTACGCCACCTTCGGCGGTCTCCTCGCCAAGGACCTGAAGGCTGAGAAGGATTGGGAATATGCAGGTGGCCTCGGTCTCCTCAACGATTTCCGTCTGGGCAACCATGTTGACCTCTTCCTCGACCTCACCGCCCTCCTCGGCAAGGAAAACCAGATCGACACCAAGGCCGGTGGCCGCTATGTCGCCCTCCCGACCGCTACCGCCGGTTTGATCTTCAACCTCGGCCGCACCAACTTCGACCGTCACAGCTCCGTGACCCCGGTTGTTGTTCCGCTTCCGTTCACCACCGAGCAGTACAACGCCCTCAAGGACCGTGTCGCCCAGCTCGAAAGAGAGAATGCTGCCCTCAAGAACGAGATCGAAGCCCTCAAGAACGCTACTCCTGACACCGTTTACGTGAAGCAGGAAAGCGAAGTCGAGCCGGTTTCCCGCACCTTCTTCGACCTCAACTCCAGCAAGATCTCCGCTCGTGAAAAGGCTCACCTCGATTACTTTGCACAGCAGGTTCTCGCCAAGACCGACAAGAACTACACCGTCAAGGGTTATGCTGATTCCGCTACCGGCTCCGCCGCTGCCAACGACCGCATCTCCCAGGCCCGTGCCGACGCTGTCAAGGATTATCTCGTGAAGAACTGCGGTATCGACGCTTCCCGCCTCAACGCTGTTGGCCAGGGTGGCACCGATCAGTTCTCCAAGCCGATCACCAACAACCGTACCGTTGTCATCGAGTAATTTCAAGACGACATACAGTCAAAGAAAGAAGACCGGCCGGTGTGCCGGTCTTCTTTTTTTTCTCCTTCCGGCAAAGCGATCCGGCTGGCGGACGCTTTGAAAGAATGAAATAGTTTGCTATCTTTCGGAATAAACGACGGACTTTTATGGATTGGATCGCTCAGAAGTTTCCCCACTTCGACGCCGCTTCGCTGGAAATGGCGGGGCGGGCGCATGCCCTGGCGGCTGAGGTGTTCCGGGAGGATCTCCGTTTCAACGGCCATCCTTTTCTGGAACATCCCCAGAATGTCGCGCTGATCGTAGCCGACGAGATCGGTCTGCCGGCCTCCTGCGTGGAAGCCGTATTCCTGCACGAAGCAACCCGGATGCATCCTGAGACAGCCGACCGGCTGCAGGAATTCCCGGAAGAAGTCCGGAACATGGTCGACGGACTGAACAAGATCTCCACCATCAAGCCGAAAGACACGCGGCTGGAAGCGGAGAGCTACAAACGCCTGATCGTCCAGTATTCCACCGATCCGCGGGTCACGGTGCTCAAGATTGCGGACCGGCTCGAGGTCATGCGGAACCTGGCCATGTTCCCGAAGCTGACCCGGGAACGGAAGATCCTCGAGACCCTGATGCTGTACATTCCCCTCGCCCACCAGCTCGGCCTGTACAACATCAAGGCGGAGATGGAAGACATCTATTTCCGGTTTGCCGAGCCGGAACAATACCGCACCATCACCAACAAACTGCTGGCGACGCAGCAGGACCGGGAAAAACTGACGGCGGAGTTCATCGAGCCTCTCAAGAAGAAACTCTCCGACGCGGGCATCCGCTACAAACTGAAGATCCGGACAAAGGCCGCATGGTCGATCTACCGGAAGATGGTCAAGCAGAAAGTCCCCTTCGAAGGGGTCTACGATGTCTTCGCCATCCGGTTCATCATCGACTGCGACGGGGCGGACCACGCTACGGAACTCAAACTCTGCTGGGATGTCTACTCCTACGTCACGGAAGAATACGAATCCGATACCAACCGCCTGCGCGACTGGCTGACCCAGCCCAAGGCGAACGGATATGAATGCCTGCACATCACGGTCAAGAACCGGGAAGGAGCCTACCTGGAGGTCCAGATCCGCACGAAACGGATGGATGACGAGGCGGAGAACGGCAACGCCGCCCACTGGTCCTACAAGGGGATCCAGCATGAAGCGGCGATGGACCGCTGGCTGACTTCGGTCCGCTATGCCCTCGAGCACCCGTCGGACGCCAGCCCGGAAGACCTGCCGGAACCGCCGAACCGGGAGATCTTCGTCTTCACCCCGAGCGGCGAACTGCGCATCCTGCCGGCAGGGTCCTCGGTACTGGACTTCGCATTCAACATCCACACCAACATCGGCATCCGCTGTACGGGCGGCAAGGTCAACGGCAAAGCCGTTCCGATCAAGGACAAACTCAAGACCGGCGATGTCGTCGAAATCCTGACGGGAAAGAACCAGAAACCGTCCCAGGACTGGCTGAACTACGTTGTCTCCTCCAAGGCCCGCGGCAAAATCCGCCAGGTCCTGCACGAGGTCGAGCACCGGCATGCCGCAGAAGGCAAGGAACTGCTCCAGCGACGGCTGAAGAACTGGAAATTGGAATTCCCGGACGACATGGTCGGGGAATTCATGAAGAAATACCACTACCCGTCCGTCAAGGAGTTCTACGCGGAGATCGGGACCGGCGCCCTGGACATCAACACGATCAAGACCTTCATCCTGGAGGCCGACGCCCGCGCGGCGGAAGCGCTGGAAGCGGCCCGTGAGGCGGAAGCGGCCAAGGCAAAATGGTCCGCCGAGAACGAAGAAACCGACGGGGACATGCTCGTTCTGGATGCCGCCCATGTCAAGGGACTGGACTACCGGATGGCCAAGTGCTGCAACCCTGTCTTCGGCGATGACGTATTCGGGTTCGTGACCCGCGATGCCGGCATCAAGATCCACCGGATCTCCTGTCCGAACGCAGCCCGCCTGATCGAACTGTACCCGTACCGGATCCAGAAGGTCCGCTGGGCGCAGCATCCGGCCGGCGGTTCCTTCCAGGCCACCCTGCGCGTCTCTGCGGCCATGGAGTCCTGGGTCATCAACCAGATCATGGATGTCATGAATACCTTCAAGACATCCCTGCGGTCCTTCAATGTCAGCGAGAACCAGAGGACCGGTACGTATGAAATCACGATGAAGATTTCCGTTCCGTCGAACATGGAACTGGACAAGGTCGTCTCCCAGCTCCGCGCACAGAAGAACGTCCTGAAAGTCAGCCGCGGCTAGCGCGCTGCACGCTGCCGTTCATTGAGGGCCCGCTGGAACTCGCGGGCGTTCCGGTTGTGCTCCGCCAGGGTCACGGAGAAACGGTGCGTGCCGTCGAACGACGGACTGGCGCAGAAGAAGATGTAACCGTGACGGTCCGGATTCAGCACGGCATTGAGGCAGGCCTTGGACGGAACGGCGATCGGTGCCGGCGGAAGTCCCGCGTATTTATACGTATTGAACGGGGAATCAATCTCCAGATGCTTGAGCAGGATGCGGTTGACGCTGTAATCCAGGCAATAGGCAACGGTCGGATCCGCCTGGAGTTTCATGCCCCGGTGCAGGCGGTTGAGATAGACCCCGGCGATCGAAGGCATCTCGGGCTCGTAATTCGTCTCTCCCCCGACGATCGAAGCCAGGATGGAAACCTCCATCGGCGTCAGCCCCTGCAGACGGGCTTTCTCTTTGTTCTCATCCGTCCAGAACGCGTCATAGGCGGCTTTCTGCCTGTCCAGGATTTCCTTCATCGAATCCGTCCAGTAGACCTCATAGGTATCCGGCATGAACAGGGCGAAGACGTCTTCCCGGCGGAAACCGTACCCGGCCAGGAGGGCGGAATCCCGCAGGGCGTTAATGACATCGGCGGAATCCAGGAGCATCTGGTTGCTGATCTTCCGGGCGATGGCGGACTGCTGGCGCATCGTGCCGGAGAGAACGAGCCGGACCGGCGTCTGCCAGCCGTGGGAGAGCATCCGGGCGACATACATGCTGGTATTGCCGGCGGAGACGATATAGTGGCCCGGCTGGACGTCGGACACCTCCTGGCGGAACGCCCGCCGGAAACTGGCCGGCTTGCGGACCCGGCAACTGTCCAGTACATACTGCATCAAGGCCTGCGGATCGGTCCCGGGATAGACATACAGTTCCTTCGTTCCCTCGAAATTGGAGACTTTCCGGTCGTAGTAATATTGCCACGCCTTGCTGCCGGCCAGGGCCAGCAACAGGACCAGCAGCAGCGCCGCAGCGCACAGGATTCCTTTCTTATTCGTCATGTCCGTCATGCTTTCTTGCCGAACCAGCCCTTGACTATTCCCTTGACCTTGCTGCGGAGCCCCTCTTCCCGGAGGACGACCGTATCGCCTTCACGCAGGAAGGCATCCCGTTTCAGGCCGTTCATCTTCTCGATGGACGCGAGTTTGACGCCGAAACGCTGGGAGATGTCGCGGAGCGATTCGCCGTCATGGTCAACGATGTATTTTTCCAGGCCCTTGACCGCCTGCGCCTTTTTCGGCTGGAGATAGACCACCGTTCCGGGCAGGAGTTTTTCGACCATGTCCATGTCATTGTATTTCAAGACCTCCTTGACAAAGAGGTCGTTGTCTTTCGCGATGGAGGCGACCGTCTCGCCGTCAAGAGTATAGATGAAGGGGACGCCGTTTCGCGAGAACATCTGGCGGGACAGGGAGAACCGGAAGGTCTCACCGGAGTTGGGGGCGAATTTCTGCGCCTCTTCCAGATGGAGCGGAGAATCCGGGATGACCGTCTGCGTCTCGTCGATGAACTCGGAGCCCGTCACGGGCGCGCCCGTGTTCTTCTTTTTCCGTACGCGCGGTTTCTTCGTCTTGCCGGCCTTCTGCCTGGGGGCCTCGTCCTGCGCGGAGAGCTGCGGCTGGGTAGCCGACTCCGCCTGGACGACCGTCATCCGGTCATAGTCGGACAGGTTGTAGTCTTCTATCAGCTTGATCAGTTTTTCCGGATAGGCGGGATCCGTGGCATAACCGGCCTTGCGCAATCCGTACGCCCAGGCCTTGTAGTCCGTCACATCGTTCTCGAAAAGGGATTTGTAGCGGTCCCGGTAACGCAGGAAATCGGAATGGTCGCGGAAACTCTCCTCGGCATTGTCATAGACGCGGAAACATTCGTTCCGCTTGTCATCGTCCTGCCTCATGGTCTTTCCCTTCCAGTCGTGGCACTTGATCCCGAAATGGTTGTTGCCCTCGGTCGCCAGGGCGGAAAGGCCGTAACGGGACTCGAGGAGTCCCTGGGCCAGCGTAATGCTGGCGGGTACGCCGGTGCGGTACATCTCGCTGACCGCCATGGCGGAATAACGCGCGATATACTGCTGCTGGGGCGTGGTGTCCGGCGCCGCGGCGGAAAGCAGCAGCGTAGCGGCCAGGAGGAGAGACAGGATTCGGTTTCCTTTCATGCGACGGAATGGATTGGTCACTGCAAGATACGGATTATTCCTGAATTTTCACGAACGGAAGGTCGAATACGTCGCCGTCCGAGGCGGCGAAGGTCTGGGGGAACACGGTACGGCATTCTTCTTCATACCGGCCGGCGTCCTTGCAACGGGAAGAATAGTGGCCGATGATCAGTTTGCCGGCACCGGCCTCCCGGGCGCAGCGAGCCGCCTGCAGGGTCGTGGAATGGCGGCGGAGGGCCGCCTGGTCCGCCAGTTCGTCCAGATAGGTCGCTTCGTGGTAGAGCAGATCGACGCCGCGGACCCATGCCGGAAGTTCCGCGAACGGGGCGGTATCGCTGACATAGGCATAGCTGCGGGGGCTGTACGGCCGGTAGGCGGCCTCGCCGAGCGGAATGGTCCGGTCGGGCCGGACGACATCCTCGCCGCGCTTGAGCGCGCCGATTTCCGTCAGGCTCAGGTCATACCGGGAAATCGCCCATTTGTGGACATTGAAGAGCGGCTCCTTCTCGCGGAACAGGTAGCCAAAGGTTTCAACGCCATGGTTCAGCGGGAATGCCAGGACCTCGACGCTCTTGGTTTCGTAGATCACCTCCGGTTCTTTCATCTTGAGCGGGCAGAAACGGACTTCGAAAGCCAGTCCTTCCCCGTAGAAAGACAGAAAGAACTTCAGGACCGGTCCCAGGTTGGGCGGTCCGTAGAGGTTCATCGGGGCGGTACGCCCGAGCATGCCGATTGTCGAAAGCAGACCGAACAGACCGAAGACATGGTCGCCGTGGATGTGGGAGATGAAGATGGAATCGATCCGCATCAGCGAGACACCGTATTTCTTCAACTGCCCCTGGACGCCTTCTCCGCAATCTATAAGGAAAGAGCGCCCATGTACATCCAGTACGTGAGCGCTCTGAAATCTTCCGACAACGGGCATGGCCGAGGCCGTGCCCATTATCTTCAGCGTGAAATTCATGAATTACTCACCCTTCTCGAGTTTGTCCTTGAGCGCTGCGAGCTCGGAGATGTCGCCGAGGGTGGTCTTCTCGATGGTGTTGTTCACCTTCTTGATCGCCTTCTTGGTGTTGTCAGCTTCGGTAGCGACCTGGGCGGCCTTGGCCTCTGCATAGGTGCGGAGGTGGGAAACAAGGACGCGGCGGGTGCTGCGACGGAGTTCGACGACCTTGAACGGGAGGGTCTCGCCTACAACGGCGGCCTTGCCGTCCTCACGGACGAGGTCACGGTTGAAGCAGAAGGCCTCGGTGCCGTCCTCGAGGGTGATGGTGGCACCCTTGTCGGTAGTAGCGGTAACCGTACCGTTCACGACGCTGCCGGCCGGATACTTGGCCTCGAGCTGATCCCACGGGTTCGGGAGGAGCTGCTTGTGACCGAGGCTGAGTTTGTGGTTGGCCTCATCGAAGTCGAGGATGACGACGTCGAGCTTGTCGCCCGGCTGGACCATCTCGGACGGATGCTTGATCTTCTCCCAGCTGAGGTCGCTGATGTGGACAAGACCTTCGATACCGTCTTCCAGTTCGGCGAAGACGCCGAAGGTGGTGATGTTACGGACGGTAGCGGTATGCTTGGAACCGATCGGGTAACGGTCGCGGATGTTCTCCCATGGGTTGGCAACGAGCTGCTTCAGACCGAGGGACATCTTGCGGGCCTCGCGGTCGAGGGAAAGGATCTGAGCCTCCACCTCGTCGCCGACCTTCAGGAAGTCCTGGGCGATGCGCAGGCGCGGGGACCAGCTCATTTCAGAGACATGGATCAGACCCTCGACACCCGGCATGATCTCGACGAATGCGCCGTAGTCAGCGATGAGAACGACCTTGCCCTTGACCTTGTCACCGACCTTGAGGTCCGGATCGAGGTTGTCCCAAGGATGAGGGGTAAGCTGCTTGAGACCGAGGGCGATGCGCTTCTGCTGCTCGTTGAAGTCGAGGACGACGACCTTGATCTTCTCGTCGAGCTTGACGATCTCCTCAGGGTTGTTGATACGGCCCCAGCTGAGGTCGGTGATGTGGATGAGACCGTCCACGCCGCCGAGGTCGACGAATACGCCGTAGTTGGTAATGTTCTTGACGGTACCCTCAAGGACCTGGCCTTTCTCGAGCTTGCCGATGATTTCGCTCTTCTGCTTCTCAAGTTCGGCTTCGAGGAGCGCCTTGTGGGAGACGACGACATTGCGGAACTCCTGGTTGATCTTGACGATCTTGAAGTCCATGGTCTGGTCGACGTAGGCATCGTAGTCGCGGATCGGCTTGATGTCGATCTGGGAACCCGGGAGGAAGGCCTCGATGCCGAAGACATCGACGATCATACCGCCCTTCGTGCGGGTCTTGACATAACCCTTGACCACTTCGTTGTTGTCGAAAGCAGCGTTGACCATATCCCAGGAACGGAGCTGGCGGGCTTTCTTGTGGGAGAGGATGAGCTGGCCCTTGCGGTCCTCGGTGGACTCGACATAGACCTCGACCTTGTCACCGACCTTGAGTTCCGGGTTGTAACGGAATTCCGGAGCCGGGATGACACCTTCGCTCTTGTAACCGATGTTGACGAGGACCTCGCGCTTGTTGATGGCGGAGACGGTACCTTCGACAACTTCATTCTCGTTGACCTTGGAGAGGGTCTGGTCGTAAGCGGCCTCGATCTTCTCGCGGTCTTCAGCGCCGTAGACTTCGGCACCGCTCTCGAAAGCATCCCAGTCGAATGTCTCAGGGGCGATGGAAGCGTTGACAGCTTTCCTGGTTTCTTTTTCTGCAGCTTCAACAGCTGCGTTCTTCATTTCTTCCATAATTTTTTGATAAAAAACTAGTGGTTTAACATTATTTCTTGTACCCTGTCCGGATCACGAAAAACGCGCTCCGGAGAAAGAGCGCGCAAAGATAGGAAAAATTCTTGGAAATCCACACCTTCCCGGCTGAATTTCAACGGATTTTTTCATCCGCCGGGCTAGAGCATCTTGCGTTTCTTGAAGAAGATCCACACGGCGGCGAAAAGGAGGACCATGAAACCGAGGATGAGGATCCAGGCCCAGTGCCAGGATTCCAGCGGAAGGTGGACGTTCATGCCGTAGAAACTGGCCAGCAGGGTCGGCGGCATGAGCAGGAGGGACACGAAGGTAAAGACCTTCATGATGTTGTTCTGGTCGAGGTTGATGATACCCAGGACCGTATCCTGCAGGTATTCCAGACGCTCGAAACTGAAGTTCGTATGGTTGATCAGGGAGGCGATATCCTGCTGGATGACGTTGAAGCGGTTCTCCAGTTCCGGAGGAAGCTTCTCGCTCTTGGTCAGGTTGGTAATCAGGCGCTGCTTGTCCACGATATTCTCGCGGACGATCATCGTATTCTCCTGCAACTGATTGATATCCAGGAGGAAATCCTCATTGATATCTTCTTTCTGGTTGACGCGCTTGCTGTACTGGGCGATTTCCTTGGACATCAGCTCGATCATGTCCGCGTCGAGGTCGACACGCTGGTCGAGGATGCTGATGAAGACCCAGTATCCGTTCGGGAAGAGGCGGGGAATCGCCATGAGTTTGCGCTGGAGTTCGGTGAAACTGCGCAGCGGGACGTCGCGCAGGGTCGTCAGGACGCCTTCGACCAGGGTGAAGGATACGGCTTCCATGCTGTATTCCTCGGGGCCCGGCATCAGGAAGTTCGTATTGGCGAAGATGGCATTGTCGGTCTCTTTGAAACGGGAGGAACTTTCGATCTCCTCGGCCGTCGCACGGCTCTGGATCTCGACGCCGAGGAATTTCTCGACGGCACGTTTCTCGTCTCCTTCCGGTGCAAAAAGGTCAATCCAGATGACGTCCTGCAGGCGCAGGTTGGCCAGATCCGTTTCCGACTGGGAAACCATGATCATTCCGTTGTTTCTGTAGAAGATGTCTACCATAGGTCTTCCTCCCATTCCGGGGCTTTCACCCGGCATCTAGCTCCCGGTCCAGTCACCGGGAAAGGTTCATAACTAAGGCTGTCATACTTGGCGCAAGACAGACATGGGTAACGGTGCTTCGGTTACGGACTAACCAGCTTGCAAATATAAAAACATCTTTCGTTATTTCAATCGGATGTGGTGATTTTTTTCTTGAAAAATACGGTTTTGCAGAGGAAACGGATTAAGGAATGTCGAAGAAGGCTTTGAGCAGGATGTGGAGACCGATGCAGAGCAGGATGAACCCGCCGAACAGACGGGCCGGACGGCCATAGCGGCGACCCGCCAGCTGCCCGCCCTTCATGCCCAATGCGACCGTCACGAAAGTAACGATGAACAGGACCGCCACCTTCATCAGCATGTCATCCAGGCTGTCCCGGTCCATGGACAGGGAAATGCCGACCGCCAGGGCATCGATGCTCGTTGCGACCGCCCCGATCAGGATATTCCGGATACCGTTCAGGTCCCGGATCTCTTCCGTGTTCCGCCAGCCGGAAATGACCAGGGAACCGCCCACATAGGCGAGCAGCAGGAAACCGATGAACGGGGCGACCTTGCCGATGGCACCGGCAAACAGGTCTCCGAACCCCCATCCGCACAGCAGGAAAGCGGCATGGATCAGGGAGAAAACCAGGGAGACCCGCAGGATGGTCCGCCCGGAAAGTTGTTTCAGCGTCACGCTCGAGCAGGTGGCGACGGCAAAACTGTCTGCACACAGTGACAGTGCGAAAACCAGTGCGGCAAGGATTCCGATCATTTTTGTTACTTGTGTTAACTTTTTTGTTTTACGGCTTGAACGGCTGGCGTCCGACGATGGAACGCCCGAGCGTCAGTTCATCGGCGTATTCCAGGTCATCTCCGAACCCCAAACCCCGTGCCAAAGACGTGATCCGGATGTCAAACCGGTTGATTTGCCGATAAATGTAGAACGCAGTCGTCTCCCCTTCCACGTCGCCGCTCAGGGCGAGGATGACCTCCACTTCCTCCTGGGACTCCCCGGTCAGCCGGGCCACGCGGTCGACCAGTTCGCGGATGGTCAGGTCGGAAGGGCCGATTCCGTTGATGGGCGAAATGATTCCGCCCAGGACATGGTACAAGCCATGGTACTGGCCTGTGTTCTCGATGCTCATGACATCCCGGATGCTTTCGACGACGCAGATCGTCCGGCTGTCCCGGGTATGGTCCCGGCAGATGGAGCACTCCTCGTCGTCCGAGATCATCATGCAGTTGCGGCAGTACCGGACCTCATCCCGAAGCCGGTTGATGGCATCGGTGAAATGGTGGACATGCTCCTGCGGCTGGCGCAGCAGGTGCAAGGCCAGGCGCAGGGCGCTGCGCTTGCCGACACCCGGCAGCGAGCGGATCGCATCGACGGCGTCCTCCAGCAGCCGGGAGGGATATTGTTCCTTGATCATGCCGAATAATAGTCTATCAGTCCGTCCATCGGAGCCGCAATGAACCGGCCGAACCGGATCCCGTCCCCGACTTTCTCCAAAATGGCGCGGCAGGCCGTCCCGAAACTGCCGACGACGCCCACCGGCAAAACCGGATCATATTGCCGCAAAAAGATTTGGAAAAAGTCCCGGAAATTCTCCTCGACCAGGGCAGTCATCCACTCGTTGCGGCCGTGCCAGTCCACGATGTACGGCGCGAAGGAGCCCAGGTACCGGGCCGGAGCGGCGCTCCGGTAGACCTCCCGCACCACCGTGGCGTAATCCGCCTCGAAGCGGCCCGAAAAATCTTCCGCAACTTCCTGCGGCACCTGTCCTTTCAGGAAAGCGCCGAGGAAACGCTTGCCCAGGCAGGCCGCACTCCCCTCGTCTCCGAGGATGAACCCGCAGGGATGGACGTTCGCGACGATCTCCCTGCCGTCATACGCACAGGAATTCGAGCCGGTGCCCAGGATGCAGGCGATGCCTGGTTCTTTCCCGCAGACCGCCCGGGCGGCCGCCAGCAGGTCGGAAGCACATTCGATCTCCGCCCCCGGGAAGAAAGCCCGCAGCGGCGCGGGATCCCCGCCGATCAGGCCGGCTCCGAAGAAATGCAGTTCCGCCGCACCGGCCCCGCAACGGGCCGCAGCCTCCTGCAGCACCCGTCCGGCATGATCCGCAGACTGGGACGTGAAATTGATGCCGGCCGTCACGAAACGGTCCCGGACCGTTCCCCCTTCCAGCACGCACCATTCCGCCTTCGTGGCTCCGCTGTCTACAAGTATCTTTCTTAGCGCATCCATAGCGGTGCAAAGATAAGAAAAACCTGCGGAATGGAATCAAGCCTTGGAGATATCTTTCGGCAGGACCCCGAACTGCGCCTTGAAAGCACGGGTGAAATAGGACGGAGAATTGAAACCGACCTTGTACGCCACTTCGGAAATGTTGTCATTGCCCTCACGCAGCATCTTCGCCGCCATGTTCAGCCGGAAGGTCCGGAAGATGACGGCGGTGCGCACGGCCCGCACGGCCGCAGTAAACCGCCACCTTTGAAAGGAGGCTGACCCGAAAATAGATTCTTCGGCAACATCGTCTGCCTCAGAATAACAGGGATCTGTCATTCTGAACGAAGGGAAGAATCTATCGGGCCAGCTTCCTTTTTGCTTTCCGGTTATTTCTTGGTATTTTTGTGATGAAGTCTTCGCATGCCATGAAACCAGGAACTCTGTTCAGCATTCCGATTGGCGGCGGCCGCAAGCGGTACGTGCAGTTCATAACCCGGGACGTGACCGGCGGGCCGGCCGACGTCGTGCGCGTTTTTGGTAAAACCTATGTGGAATGGGATTTGCCCCAGGCCGAATCCGTCGTCAACGACGGGGTCCTTTTCCATGCGAGGGTCCGGCTCCGCCTGCTCCGGAAGGCCGGTCTCCTGAAAAAAGAAGGCCAGGACGCTTGCGCCCCGGGCACGACGGCTTTTCTCCGTTTTACGGAGGATGGCAGGGTCTGGACGCCGAACGGGCCGTTGGTCCCGGATCGGGACGACGCACCCGGGGAGGAAGCCACGTCGGCAGAAACCCGGGCGTACCCGGGCGCACTGATGACTCCGGAGGCTTTCCGCACTGCCTGCGAGACCCGGAAGGATTCCGCGCCGGTCCCCAAGGATTCCGAACCCCTTCCCCCGTTCGCGACGACTCCTGATCCCGCTTTGATTATCGGAATCGTGCTCATCCTGATCGGTCCGCTGCTGTACGGGCTGATCAAGACCGTAGATGGGGAGGACCTGAGCGGAGTCTGGGCCCTGTGCTGGATCCTGGCGCTGGGATGCTTCGCCCTGGTGCATCTGTCGGCCAGGAATCCAAGGCCCGCGGTATCCTTGTATCCCGACCGGATCGAGGCCTGGGACAACCGCAGGAGCGTCACCCGCGTCTTCCCGTTCGAGCATATCCGGGAGATCCGGCTGGTCAAGGCCCGCATCCCCGCTGGAAAATCCTCTTCGATCGTTCCGGTCCTCCGCCTTACCTTCCAGGGAGAGGATGGCTGGCAGCCGCAGCAGGGGCGGTTCCGCCGCCATGAAACCTTCGATGCAACCCGCATGATCAAGCTCTCCGGCCTCCGGGACAAGCCGAACGATGTCCTCGCTGCCGTCAACGACGCCTACAGCCGCTTTCTCGCCGGGAAATGATCCGCTTGCGGCAAACCCTTGTTAGCACATGTCTAGTCCTGATATAAGTTTACCGATGTTGAACAATAAGTAGTTAGGACATAGAAGTCCTGATATCGGTTTACGTTGATGTCGCGAAGATATATTTTTTTCGCGACATTTTATTGCGGCACCGCCGCCGCTCGACTGCCAGGA
>Ga0256405_10007765_pt1 | contig 15824 bp, 10 predicted proteins | sample RumenRJG_02DNA_FD_189096 | JGI IMG/M metagenome (GOLD analysis project Ga0256405, IMG submission 189096) | Bovine rumen microbial communities from Lethbridge, Alberta, Canada - RJG_02 | ecosystem: Host-associated > Mammals > Digestive system > Stomach > Rumen | place: Canada: Alberta... | reverse complement strand
GGCCATCGACGGCTTCGAGCACGAGAGCCAGACCCTGGTCGGCGAGATGGACGCCAAGGCCCTCAGGATGATCGAGGCCGGCAACAAGCCCCAGGCCGTCGATGCCCTGACCGCCTTCTCCCTGGGCCGGGCCCAGCAGCTGTTCAACCAATGGAAGGACCTCGGCAACCGCATGCTGGTCAAATATATGGACGGAAACATCAAGCAGACCAACGACGACGGCAGCTTCAAGGACAACGGCAGCGGCCGCGGCATTCCCGCCTCACCGCTTCATCCGAAGTTCCGCGAACGCTGGCTGAAAGCCATCGCCCCGGATATGGGCAAATGACAAAAAAAGAACGGAGGCCAGTCGGTCTCCGTTCTTTATAACAGTCGTTTAAACTTAAGCTTCCGCCTTCGGCATCGGAACGACCGACACGAAAGACTTGTCGCCTAATTTCTTCTTGAAGGTCACCACGCCATCCACCAAGGCGAAGAGCGTATGGTCTTTACCCATACCGACGTTCTCACCCGGATAGTGGACAGTACCCCGCTGACGGACGAGGATATTGCCGGCTTTGCAAATCTGACCACCGAACAATTTGACGCCCAAACGCTTGCTTGCGGATTCACGGCCGTTCTTCGAACTACCTACACCTTTTTTGTGTGCCATAACTTGTTCTTTTTTAAATGGTTAATTAAGCAATTCCATCGATCTGGAGTTTCGTCAGATACTGGCGGTGGCCGTTCTTCTTCTGATAGCCTTTGCGGCGTTTCTTCTTGAAGATGATCACCTTGTCCGCTTTGCAATGCTCGATGACGGTAGCCTTGACGGCTGCGCCTTCGACGTACGGAGCACCGACCTTGACGTCACCCTCGCCCGCGAGAAGCAACACCTTGTCGAAAGAGAGGGCCGATCCGACCTCGGCAGCCTGACGGTTGACGAAGATCTGCTTGCCCGCTTCCACTTTGAACTGTTGTCCTGCAATGTCTACGATTGCGTACATAAACTAAATTTTAAAAAATTTACAACCGTAAGCGGATAGTCTTCAACTATCTCTTAATCACTAGCTTAACGATTTTCTATCATGCTTTTAGGGATGCAAAGATAAACAAATAAAATTACCCGTCAAAATTTTCTTCCCAAACTTTTTTCCCTCTCGCAAAGACAGTTTGCACATTGAGATCCTGATCGAAAACGATAAGGTCAGCATCACAACCGGCTGCAACCCGTCCTTTGCGCGTCCAGCCCAGTTCCCGGGCCGGTGTGGTCGTGACCAGTCGCAAAGCTTCGGACAGCGGCAACACCTTCTGTCCTACAAGTTGCCGGAACTCATTCAGATTGCCGTCAACCGGTCCGGTTCCATAGCTTTCTTCTCCCGTTACTGGATCCGTACGACGGATTCCGCCATGACCGTCTGTCGAAAAACTGATCCGGTCGAGCGGCACGCCATTTTCAAGGGCCAAGCCGACCGCCCGCCAGGGATCCGTAAAACGGGATCCGCCTGTCGTAATGTCGAGGTTACCACCCAAACGGGCAAATTCCTGACACTGTGCGAACAGATCAGGATGACGGGCACAATGCGTAATCGAAATATGCGGTACCAGCCGCGGTCTCCTCTGTGCAATAGAAAGAATGGGATCGATAAAAGTATCCAGAACGCCAAGATGAATATGCAGTATCCCGCGCTTGCCGGCAACCATACCTCCCCTGCGGACCTGTGTCAGCAGACGGACGATCTCCATTTCCGACGGAAAGGAACCGCGGTCATCACTGAGAGCAAGTTTACACCCGACCACTTTATCAATCAGTATGACGTCCCGATCCACACTTCCGGTCAACGTCTTTGAAGGAAAAGCATACGATCCGGTCAGCATCCATGCCGTCATCCGGGCATCCAGGGCTTTTACTTTTGCATAAAGTTCATGGAGGCTTTTCAGCACCCCGTCCGTGCCAAGCAGACCGATAACCGTGGTGGTTCCGACGCCCAACAGCTCATCGGCCGAGACAGCCCTAGCATAGGAAGTAAAACCGAACTCGCCGCCGCCGCCCGTCACATGGACATGCTTATCAATAAACCCGGGCGTGACAATTCGCCCTTCTGCATCAAAAAACGTATAATCCACACCTGTCAACGAAAGACGGCTGCCTATCGACTCAATCCGTTCGTTGGCAATCAGGATATCCTGTATGCCCAGATGTTCCGGCGCATACAAATCAGCATTTCGAATGAGGGTCAGCATGGTGTCACTCCCGGCAGGCGGCTACCCGCCCGATAAGTTTGTAGTAAGTGGACTTCCCCATCTGACCGGTCTCGTCTTTGTGAGCGATTACCATATTAAGCCGAGGCAGCACAGTAAAATACTGTCCACCGAGACCGGTGGCCGTATAGCCGCCTTCATAGACGTCCGGATCATATCCGGTAAATTCCTTGCAGAAAATCCACCATAAATAACCATAATCGAATTCTTTCGTCAAACGGGAGGCAGGGTGCATTTCAGCCCGGGGAGTCACCACCGAAGTCGTCCGGGCAACCCAATCCTCACTGACGACCTGTCGTCCGTTCCACACACCTTTGTTCAACATCAGGTAGGCAATACGTGCCATATCCCGGGTCGAAAGCCAGAAATGGTAGGCCGGGAATTTCGAATAGGATGCGTTGCCCGATTTGCGCTGCCCGGACAGATAGTAATCCTGCAAGCCGATGGGAATGGCGATATCGTCGCGGAATATCTCATAGATGTTCTTCCCCACCTTCATTTCCAGGATGGCGCCTGCCGCATTGAAATCCCAGTTGTTGTAGAGATAATACGTACCCGGTTCCTGACTGCCCCGGGGCGGAGCGTATGCGTGGTCGTCGCCGTCGTTCGAAGGCATATGATAGACACCCGAACGTGCCGTGATAAGATGGCGGACTTTTGCTTTCTTCTCGATCGGGAGCAGGACACCGTCGGTCGTAGCCGGATCCTCATCGATACCCAGGTCTTCCAGCGTAGCTTCCAGGTCGATGGTTCCGTTCTCCACATATTTGCCGTACATCATCGAAAGGAGGCTCTTGCGGCAGGAAGCGATCTTGACCGTATCGGCCAGCGTACGGTTGCCTCGGACATACTCATAAATGACCTTTCCGTCGACCACCACCATCATACTGGTGGTCGAGAGATTCTTCTCGATGTATGCGGTCAGGTCGGCGAGTTTGGCGGAACTGTACCCTTTGCTCTCCGGCGTCGCCTTTTCCCACTCAAGACCCGGATAATTGCTGTAATACCAGTTTCCCGTAATCTCAAGGATCCGCTCGTTGAGGATGACCGAGTGGCCGCCCGACAGCGAATTCGGGAAAGACGGATAGTTGTGGCAAAGCGTGACAGTCTTTCCGTCCTTCTCCAGAACATACTCCATCCGGACCGGTTTCCCCTTGATTGCGGCCGGGAGCGTGGCAATGCGGACCGTCTGCCCGGCAGAGGAAAGGATAAAGGAACCGTCGGTCGAATAGGAAACGGAGTTGGAGACCACCCCCGGAACGGCTGCCGCCAGCGAGCCATCTTTCAGGTCGAGCAGCCCGTCACCGGAAAGCACCGCACCATCGTTGGCATACGCCGTGATGCTCTTGACGGAATACCCTTCATAGGCTGGATTGGACGTGGACAATTCCACGACCAGCTCCGCCGAAATCCTTTCCATCGGGCAGCCGACAGTCTGTTCCTTGTCGTTTTTGGGCGTAAATACCGTCTTTCCGAAAAGGATGGGACCGGTACTGCCATTCTGCCGCGAAGGGACCGTGATACTGATCTTCGCGTCTTTCTGCAAATCGTATCCGGACCTGTAGGGAGAATACACAGCCAGGTCGTAGGTATGCCCGCTCACCAGATTGTAAAAGGTGACTGCGCCGTTCCCGTTCGAGCAGGTTGTTTTCAGGTTGATATTCGAAGGAACGGCAGTCCCGTTTTCGAAGAGGAAGGCACCCGCCTCCGTAATACTATACATCCCGGTCACCGTAACCGGAACCCGCTGGACCTGTCTCCCCTCCTCCCCGCAGGAGGAAAGGGAGAGCGGTCCCAACAGCAAAGTCAGGGTAAACAGAAAAGCATTCATATAAACACTTCGCTTCATACAAGCCCTTTATTGGTTCTTGACACAGCGCACACCCGTCGCATTGCCCCGGTTGAAGGAGCCGGTGGCAACGGACGAACTGGACGCCATCACATAATTCGCATTGGCCTCCTTCGTGGCATTGATGGAATTGATCCAACAGAAATGGCGCCGGCCCAGACTGACCAGACGGCCGTTCTTACGGGCCCGGTCGCCATTGTTGGGCCACCACATGCCGTCGGCTACGGTACCCAGCGTATTCTCGATATCCATAGCAGGCTCCAGTCCGGCCACGATCGCCTCGGCTTCGGCATCCGTCGGAACATGCCAGCCGTACGGGCAGGGATTCGCTTCCGAAGTCCAGGTGGCAGCCTGGCCGCCCGGCGTGGAAGTCCAGGTCTGGGTGGCAAGGAAGGTCGTCGGAATGGCCGCCGCAGCCTGCGACGTGGCCGCCTCCACGGCATCCGACACGTTCCAGGCCACGCACAGCTCTTCATTGACCGCCGTCGCCGCCGTCGCGCCGCCGTTCAGGGAAGGTTCACTTTCTTTCTCCTTGTCTTCCGCATAGTCACCCTTGATGGAAGGCCCCGGGAAAGCATCTTTACGCCCCCACTGATAATAGAGGCCATTCGCCTGCGGCGCGCCGGGTTCCGTGCTGGTTGCGCCCAGCAGGCGATCCATCACCACGACGGTTCCACGGGCTTTCTCCATTTGGGCAAGCGGCGCAGCCGAGGCCCAGATGTGCCAGGTCCAGCAAATCCTGCCCTCATCATCGACATAGGCCACCACGGCGTTGCCGGGAACGGCGGCAACCTCCACATAGAGGTTCGTGCCCTCCGGAATGCCGGCCGGGAACACACCGTCCGCCGTCTTGGCGGCGAAGGAATAAACGCCCGGCTTGTCGACGACATAGCAGTTGGCGCTTTGGGTTCCGTCGGCATCGAGACTCGCGGCATCCGCGGTCTTGACCGTGGATACCTTGTAGACGACCTGCGTCAGGGAAGCGCCTTCCGACCAGACGATGGCACCGTTCTCCTTGGGAGCGGCTTCCTTGTAATCGCGCACGCAGCGGACGCCGGTAGCATTGCCCCGGTTGAAGGAGCCGGCGGGATTCAGGGCCGAGGCGGAAACCGTGACCGTATAGCCGCTGTTCCCGATCAGGGCGCTGATCCAGGAGAAGTGGCGGCGGCCCAGGCTGAGGAGACGGCCGTTCTTGCGGGCGCGGTCGCCGTTGTTCGGCCACCAGAAGCCGTCGATGACGGAGCCCAGCGTAGTCTGCGTATCCATACCGGTAAACGGCGTGCTGGCGGCCACGCCCAGGACGGCCTTGGCTTCCTCCGGCGACGGGACGTGCCAGCCGTACGGGCAGGGATCGGCTTCCTTCGTCCAGACTTCCGCCTGGCCGCCCGGCGTATTGGTCCAGGTCTGCGTGGAGTTGAAGGTGGTCGGCAGGGCCGCGGCGGCCTGCGAAGTCGGCATAGACGCTTCGGCCACCGTCCAGTCGACGGCGATGTCGGCGTTGACCGACGTGACGGCCGTCGCTTCGCCGCCCAGCACGTCCTCGCTCTGGGCTTCCTTGTCGGACGCCCAGTCGCCGATCATGTTCGGGCCCGGGAATGGATCCTTACGGCCCCACTGATAGTACAGACCGTTCGACTTGGGATTGCCAGCTGCCGTGCTGGTCGCACCCAGCAGGCGGTCGAGCATCGTAATCGTGCGGCCGATGCCGTCTTCCGCCGTGCTTTCCTTGACCACCGACATCTTTTCGAGCGAGGCGTCGCTCGCCCAGATGTGCCAGGTCCAGAGAATCGCCTCCGTATCGGGATCGACATAGGCCACGACCGCATTACCGCCCAGCGAAGCGACGCTGACATAGATCGTCGTTCCCTCCGGAATGCCGGCCGGATACTGACCCAGCGCATTCTTGGCAGCGAAGCAATACGCGCCCGTCGCACTGACGACGTAGGTGTTCGCACTCTGGGTGCCGCCGGCGTCGAGGCTGACAGCGCCGCTCATTTCGTTGGTCGAAGCCTCGGAGACATAGCGCTCGATGTCGGAGCCTTCCGACCAGACGATGGCGGCGTTGCTGGGCGACTTGACCCGGAAGCGGGGCTCCGTGAGCTCGAAATCGCCGGATGACTGGGGCAGCAGCATCCACTCGCCTTCCTGGTACTTGGCCACACCTTTCAGCCGGCCGCTTCCCTGCGGCACGTCTGCGGAAGCCAGGGAGGATGACGGATTGACAAACACTGAAATCGTGTCTTTCGCAATGTTCTGGAATTTGACGGCACCCGTCATCTTTGCGCCGAGCGCCTCGTCAATGCACTGGAATCCGTCGAGCGAGACATACATCGACTGAAGATTTCCGCTGCGGAACTGGGCCGTGGTCGCCGTTGCAGGCGCAAAGGCCTCCGTCCCGCCGTTCTGGGCGAGGAAGGACGCATCGGGCAGGACAATCGTATGCATATTGTCGCTGATCGTAACCTCAACGCCGTCGAGAGTGAGCAGGACCTTCTCGCCGAAGGCGTGGGAACCGGCTCCCTTGATCCGAATACCGGAACGGGGATCGGTGTCATCCTGAATGACGAGCACACCGGAATCATAATTGTCCGGCGTACTCATTACGACGGAAGGGACCGTGACCTTGAAACGGATGGTCCCGGCACTGAGATCCTTCATCTGCTCGACAGAGAGCACGCGAAGGCCGTCGACCGAGATTTTCTCGCGCAAGGCGTCTTCATTGTTGCATCCGCCGGCCAGGAGCACGACGGCCCCCAGCAGCAAGATGGAAACGTAATGTGATCTTTTCATGATACAAAGATTATTGCCAATTAAAGATAAAATGGAAGGTGAGCAAGGCAATTGCTCCTGCAAGCATCGGGATCAGATTCCGGCGGGCCAGGTCGACCGGCGAGACACCCGTCATTCCTGCGATGGCCACATTGACCGCGGCAATCGGCGAAGCGGACCGGCCCATTCCTGCGCAGAGCTGGATCGGAAGGATCATCGCCAACGGGGATGCGCCGAACATTTCCGCGATGCCGGGAACAAGCGGACCGAACGAGAAGAAAGCAGCATTGCCGCTTCCCATCAGTACGGCCGACAGGAACAGCGTGGCCGCCATCAGGACTGTTACGGCGGCAGCTCCGAGCCCGAGCCCGGTCGTTCCGTCCACCAGAAGCCGGATGAAATCGAGGGCATTCAGGCCGACGGCAAAGACTTCCGCCGCCACGATCAGTGTCACCACCGATGAAAACACGGAGCCCATACCGTCCCAGAAGCTTTTGAGCGTATCGCAGCTCTTCCGGATATTCCGCTGGTACAACAGCAGGAATACGAAAACCACCGCGACACAGACCAGCATGGCCACGGCCGCGTTGATTTGCGTGTCGAAAAGCCCCAGATACTTGGAAAAGACCACCAGGAGGACAAGGGGCAGGACAGGGAACGCGGCGAACCAGAGCGGAACGTCCGGCCGCTGCGCCGACTGAGCCTGCACTTCGTAGATATGTTTCCCAGCCGCCAGATCCTTTTTGTCGTAATAGCGGCTCGTAAAGTAGTACGCTGCCATCACGACGACGGTCGTCAGGCCGACGAGGAAAAGCTGGTGTCCCACGAAATACTCCACAAGATCCATCCCGATGAGTTCCGAGGCACGCAAGCCATTGGCCGAACCCGGACCCATATCGAACATCGTTGCCGCTGAAATCACGGAAAGGGCCGTCAGCCGGCTCACGCCGAGTCCGATCAGGATCGGATAGAGCGTGGATGCCAGCAGCAGTCCGAGACCGGATGCGGAAGGTATCGGAAGATACAGCAGCATCCCGATCGGAATCACCGCCACCGCCGCCAGATAGGGTTTCCCCTTCAGGAAAGCCAGCGGCCGCGTCGCCAGATACACCATTGCATCCGTCGCTTTGATACGGTTCATCAGGGCAACGTATCCGCCGATCGTCATAATCATAAAGCCCAGCCTTACTATCGATTGCTGGAACTTTTCCTCAACACCCCTGAAGAGGTCGAAGAAAACGGAACCGGTGCCCTTCTCCACGCCGACCGGCGTAATGCCCAGGGCGGCCGCAACGGCAATCATCACCAGACCCATCGCCAGAAGCAGGGTCGGCGGATTGACTTTCTTGAGCAGCAGCCAGGCAGTCAAGCCGATAAACACGCAGCAAAGGATAATTTCCACAACGGTCATGATCAATAGCTCGGATAGCCTGGATTCTGTTTAATCTGTATTTCCGTATTGGAGTCGATGAACACCTTCGGAATGGCGAACAGAACAGGCGTATCATACACTTCCATGCCGTGCGAAACCGTCGTATAGCCCCATTCGTTGACACCGTCCACCTGTCCACAGACTTCATTGAGCCTGCGAACCCGCTTCTTGAAATAGTTGTCCACATCGCGTTCATCGCCTCCGTTCTCCTGGCTGACGCGGATCAGCGTATGACGCCGCTGCCCTTCGCAGAGAAGTTCGCGGGCCCGTTCATCGAGAATGAAATCCATATCCACCTGGTCGGCCGTTATGAGCGAGACACCCGCACGGGCGCGGATCCGGTTGATCCACTGTGCAGCGGCACCTTTGTCGCCATTTTTCATCAAAGCTTCCGCATACAGGAGATAGGAATCGGCCAGGCGGAGATAGGCGATGTTCAGGTAGTCCGGATCATCCGACGCAAGTTCGAAATTGGAATGGACGTAATCCCACTTCTTGACAGAAGGAAGCGCGTAGTTTTTGATCGTTCCTTCCGAAGTGGCAAACATCGCTTTTGTAGGCGTCAGGCTGATCAGGGAGTTCCCGTTCTTGTCGAGCACTTCGTACACCTTGTTGTCCTTGTCCAGGAAATACAAAGTCTTGTAGACGGAATACTGGTCGTAACGGATGTCTTTGTCCTGCTGTCCATCCCATTCATACAGGCGCCATGCCCCGATGGGGACGGTCAGACGGGCATTTCCCTTGCCCCCGTTGAGCGACCAGAACAATTCCGTCGTCTTACCCTCGTAGTCGGGGTGCGTCAATCCGGAAATACCGGACAACAACGAATAGTAGTTCTTGAACATGTTCCGGATACGGCTGTTCGACGTAGATCCATACGGATAGGTCTCATACTCTCCGTTCAGAAAGGAATACAGCACTTCCTCGTTCCCCTCCGTATAAAGCGGACTGCGGAAAAGGTCGATGAAACAGTTACCCGGATTGGCTGCATTCGAGCCAAAACGTGCTGTCATCAGATGGTACGGAGAATTCTCGCAAAGTTCCCTGAGCACGGCCACCGCCTCACCATAGCGGCTCATCGCCATATAGGTTTCCGCAAGATAGTGGCTGGCAATGGCCCTGTTCGGCTTGGTATTGTTACCGTCAGTCCGCCAGTCCAGATGCTCGACACAATACCTGAAATCATCAATCATCGCCTCACGGACTTTCTCCACTGGATCACGATTCCAGTTGGTACGATAATTCGAACCAGTGATTTCATCGAGACTCAACGGCACATCGCCATACGCATAGGTCAGATGGCGATAGGCCCAGGCTCGGAAGAAACGGGCTTGAGCGATGATGGACTGACGATGGGCCTCCCGTCCTTCGGCCGTTGCAGCTTCCCAGTCCACATCAGGATCATTTTCCGCCCGGTTGATGATCATATTGCTGACGTTGATGATGGTGTACATGTTGCTGAACGTCTCGCTGAACACCTCGCCGTCCGTATCTTGTACAATCATATTGGGCCAGTTGAACCAGCGCGCCGTGCTGATGCGCTGATTGCCGAAATACAGGTCGGAACCACCGTTGAAAACGGAATTCGGCGTAATGGATGTATTGCTGTACTTGCAGTGTTCGTTGCGCATCAATCCCCGCTGTGCGGAAATCATGCTGTAGAAGCCGGAATAATTGACAAGAAGGTTGTCGGCATACATCTCATCTACGGGATGCTCCGTCAAAAATTCCGTATTGCAGGAAGCCGCAGCCAATATCAGGGACAGGATGGCTAAATGGGATATTATCTTTTTCATAAGCTTGTCGTACTAAAAACTAAGTTTGACACCGAACGTACAAGAACGGATCTGCGGAATCGAGCGCTGCCGTCCGGAAGAACCCACGAATTCGGGATCAAGTCCCACCCATTTGGTGAGTGTCAGCAGATTCTTGGCATTCGCATAAAGCTCAATCCTGTTCAAATGCAGCTTTCCGACTACTTTGTCGGGGAGCCGGTAAGCAAGGGTGACATCTTTGATTTTGAAGAAATCGGCACTCCGGTAATACTGCATGCCCATCGGATTGCTGACGCCATTCCGCGTGCAGGAAGGGTACTCGTTGATCGGATTGGTTTCCGACCAGAACGGCCGGTTATACGTATTCGTGTTATAGGTCTCACGCGAGGGAGAATACATATAGTTTGGCGAGAGAGATCCGTACCGGCCGGTCATATAGATGGAGAGTGACAAGCCTTTATAGCGGAAGGTGTTCATCAGGCTTGCATTGAATTTCGGTTCCCGGGATCCAAGCACCATCTGATCGGCTTCCGCCGTGATCTGGCCGTCACCGTTGAGATCCTTGTAGCGTACATAGCCCGGCTGCGAATGCAAGGGCGTATGTTCATTCGTCTCCCCGATCTGGTAGATTCCGTCGAACACATAATCATAATAGCAATTCGTCGGCCATCCGAGGAAATAGCCTGAGGCAAGATCGTCGATGGGATTTCCGGCCTCGTCATATAGCCCGACATCCACCAGTTTCGTCCGGTTCGCGAAGAATGTAAGCGCGGTCTCCCAGGAGAAATTGCGAAGACTGACATTTACGGACGTGATGCCCAGTTCAATACCGTATGAATGAGTTCGTCCGGAGTTTTCCCAGATACTTGTCGCCCCGTTGATGGAAGGAATTGTCTTCTGCAGCAGCAGGTCCGTCGTCCTGGCGTCGTAGAGATCGAGCGTTCCGTGTATCCGGTCTTTGAACAAACCGAAATCCAACCCGAGATTGACCGATTCCGTAGTCTCCCAGCCCAGTTCAGGGGACTCCAGTTTCGTAGGATAATAGCCATACGAAGTCGCCATGTCATCTTCAAAATAGTTGCGTGTACTCAGGGTCGGGAGTGTGGCATAGGCAGAAATGGCTTCATTGCCGTTCCGCCCCCAGGAAAGACGAAGCTTGAACTGATTGAATATCTGATCGAACGAAGTATTCTTTGCCCAGGGTTCATTGGTCACGTTCCAGCCCAGCGCAACGGAAGGGAAAACACCGTATTTGCGCCCCTGTCCGAAACCGGAAAAACCGTCGCGGCGGACCGTTGCTGTAAACAGATAGCGGGAATCATAACTGTAATTGGCCCGGAACATCTGTGAGACATGATTCTCGGAGTTTTCGCTTGAACTGCCGGTCAGCGAAGAAGCTTTGTTGGGCTGCCAATAGCTCAGGAAGTCATTCGGAAAGCCTACACCTGTCATCGAGTAAACGATTGTCTGCTCGTGCTGCGCGGAATATAGGGCGGTCAGGAAGACCGTATGCTTTCCGAACTGGCGGTTGTAGTTGAGCAGATTCTCGATCAGCCAGTTCTGTGCATAGGTATTCGTGACGGATAATTCTCCGCCATTGCGCGAACCCGTAAACGTATCGGTGCCAGCATAATTCTGCTGCAGACGGGAATCGTAACTGTAATTGGTATTGAGCTTATAAGTCAGGCCCTTGACCGGGAAAGAGACATCCAGGGCGTTGTTCGTGATGATCGAACGGCGGATGTTGCTGTTCATTTCATTGATCGGACTCAGCGGATTGGCCATGTCGGTCGTGCTCTCCCAGGTTACCAGACGGAGACTGCCGTCGGAATTGTAGGCCTGCGCCAGCGGGTTCATATAGTAGGCAGCAGCAAAATCTGCATTATTTCCACTGCGGTCCACATAGTTGTATTGCGTATTGGTCGAGAATTTCAACCACTTCCCGAGTTTCTGCTCAAAATTGAAACGGCCGGACAATTTCTTGAAATCATCGCCTTTGGCGATGCCCTGATTGTCTGTCAGGTTGAAAGACAGATAATACTGGTTGTTTTCATTTTTGCCGCTGACGGAAAGATTATGGTTCTGATTGAATCCGGTGCGCAGGGCAAGGCCCACCCAGTCCACGTAATCGTGACTGAGGAAGGAATTCCGTTCCGTCAGGGTAAAATCGCCGACGGCGATGTTCTTGTAATAGTAGAACGTGTCGCCGTCCATCATCTCCGGCAGATTGACCGCCTCCGCCAGCGTCACGTAGCCGTGATAGTTCACGCGAGGTTTCGAGCCATCCCCCTTCTTGGTCGTAATCAGAATCACGCCATTTGCGCCACGGGCGCCATAGATGGCTGCAGAAGAAGCGTCCTTGAGCACTTCGACCGACTCGATGTCATCGGGATTGAGTTCCGACCAGCTGAAATAGTAAGGCGATCCGTCAAGGATGATCAGCGGTGAATTGGAGGCATTGATGGAATTGCTGCCCCGAATCGTCGTAGAGTTGTTCGATCCCTCCGCATTGGAACCGTATAATTCAACATTCAGACCGGGTACGGAGCCTTGCAGCACTGAAACCAGGTTCGGCGCCGGACGTTCCTCGATCAAATCCTTGTTGAACGAAGCTACGGCTCCTGTCACGTCGCTTTTCTTCTGGACACCGTAACCCACTACGATGATCTCATCAAGGACTTCGCTATCCACGGACATCTGGATGTCAATCCGACTTCGTGCGTTGACAAAAACCGTCTGGGATACCATACCGATGCACGTATAGGTAATCTGGTCGCGGGAAGATGCCTTGATGGAATAGGCGCCATTCGCATCCGTTGTCGCATAAAGACCAGACGAAGTGTCATGGACCGTCACTCCGACAAGCGGTTCTCCCTCCGTATCGGTCACCGTACCGGAAACTAGATTTGCAAAGGAGGCATCTTCCTCCAGTTTGCGGATCACAATGTTCTGATGTACAATCTCATAAGTCAGCCCTAAACGACCGCAAATTTCATCCAGGGCCTGGTTCAAGGTTACATTGTTCATCGAGCAGGTCAGGCCGGGCACGCCGGCAAGCACTTGCTTCTGATAAACGAAGGAGTAGTTCGTCTTGCTTTCCAGATCCTCCAGGACCTGGACGACGGGCGTATCCTTATACTGGAGATTGAGCGTCGGCGACTGTCCCCACAAAGGAGTGAGGAACAGGAGCAGAACGCCTGTGAGTCCCGTCAGGAATAGTTTGTTTTTCATCGATCGGTAATATGTGGTTTTAGTTGTTTCTGGAAATCAATATCCTGTTCCCTTCCACTCGAAAATTGAGATTGCCGCTCTTTTCCAGGATGTCAAGCACCTCCCCGAAAGTACCATAGCGGGGGACCCGTCCCATGAAAACGGTATTTGCGACCTCTTCATTTACAAACCCGTATGAGAAATCGTACCAGCGGCTGAGTTGCCGCATGATCTGGTCGAGCGTCTGGTTCTCGAAAACGAACATTCCGTTGCGCCAGCTTGTCACGACTTCCGGCTTGACCAGTTGCACGGAAGTGGAAAAGTCCGCTTTGGCAAAGACAGCCTGGTGGCCCGGAGTCAGGATCAGTTCGGAAGAACGGGCGTTTTCCGGTCCAATGGAAATGCTCCCTTCAACCAATGTCGTGAAAACATATTTGTCTTCCTCATAGGACATCACGTTGAACTCCGTCCCATGTACCCGGATCACCTGGCCGCCGATCTTTACAAGGAACGGACGGCTCTCTTCGTGCGAAACTTTGAAATAAGCTTCTCCCGCCAGTTCCACCTCACGGCCTGCATGGTCGAAATGTTCGGGATAACGAAGGGATGATTCGGCATTCAGCCACACTTCCGTCCCGTCTTCAAGCGTGATATGGAACTCACCGCCCCGGGGAATCTCAAGCTTGTTGATAGCGACACGATCCGCCCGTTCCCGCCGGCTGCGCACATCTTCCACGGCTGACACGGTGCGAAGGGCCGCATCATTGTCAGAGGGATCGCTGCCAAGGACGACGACTTTCCCGTCTTCTGTCAGCAGTTTCGCCCGAGTCTGGCCCGGATGGATGGAATTCATGTACTCCCGGGTCTGATAAGTCGCATACAAATCCTTGTATTTTTGCTCACTCCGCCACAGCGCGAGCAGGGATAATCCCAGAAGCAAAAGAAACATCGCGGCGGAGGCGGAAAGCAGGATCACCCTGCGTTTCCGCTTCAAGGCGCGGATGCGATATCGCATCGCATCACGGGGCCCATCCGTGCCGATAGAACGCCATAGTCGATACTCTTTCTGGATACGGGTTGCATCTGAAAGCGATTTCCAAGTTTCTTCATTGGCTGGATTCTTCTTCCGCCAGGCATCAAGCGTCTGCTGCTCCTCCGGGTCCAGCGAGCCGGACAACGACTTGAACAACAAATCCGAAATACGATCAAGTTCCATACATTATAGACAACGTTATACTATAAAACGCAATTCCTTTCGAAAAGGACATCTGTCCTTTCGTTATTTTTAAAAAAAATAGTTAACTTTGCTATATGGCTGTCAGAACCTTATATACGGATTTTAAAAGCGGGAAAATGGACTTGTTCTATCGTGACTTCTACCCCGCTCTGATTGCTTTTGCCATCCACGTCCTTGGTTCAAAGTATGCCTACCTTGCAGAAGATTGTGTCCAGGAGTCCATCTATAAGACCTATCTGGCCAAAGACAGGATCGCAGACGAATCTTCCCTAAAATCCTACCTTTACACGGCTGTCCGCAACCGGGCGATCGGGATTCTCAGGAAGGACAACTCCCAAAACAACTATCTCAAGCAATTCGAGACTTCAGAGCAGGACATATTGGCGGAACTGATTGAACGGGAAACGATGCGACGACTTTTCGTTGCTGTTGATTCCCTTCCGGAACCCTATCGCCGCATCTTCGACCTGAGTTTTGAAGAAGGACTCAAAAACCGGGAAATTGCCGCAATGCTGGGAATTTCGGAAAGTGCCGTAAAAAAAAGAAAAGCCAGGATGCTGAACCTTCTCCGCAGCGCCATTGGGCAAAGCGAAGAAACAGCCATCCTGACCTTCATTGTCTGGATCCTTTCTCAGAACTCCTGACTCATCTGTCCATGTTTGAACGCAATTTCGGCGAACAGGTTCTCCTTACCACACGTTCCGCGTGAACTCATCGACGGATTTGGCGAAGGCGGCGGCGGCGCGGAGGCGTTCGGACTGGGTGTCGCGGTAGGAGTAGCGGAACTCGCACTGGATGGCGTCCACCACCCCGCCGCCGTAGGAACCGTATTGACGCGTGGTATAGCCGCCGTAGAAATACGGCGTGTTGCCCGGTGAGAGATTCTGCGGACGCGGCACGCATTCCAAACCATTCTTGTACAGGATGCCGCCGAAGGATTTCTCGCCCCGGAGCAGTTGCGCAAAACTGAGGCCGGCCTTGTTGGTCCGGGTCAGGTACGCAATGCTCGACGAAGCGGCGTACGTACCGCTATTGAGTTTCTCATCCGACAGATTGAGCGTCGAAACCGTCAGCAGGTAGCCCAGATCGATCTGCTCGGAATGGCTCTGGCCGTGGATGTCGAGCAGCAGGCCGTGGCCGTACTGCTGCGAAACCTCGCTGCGGGCCTTGGCCACGTATTCGTGATAAGCGTCATAGATCTTACCCACATTTTCGTCGCCAGCCGGAATCGCGTAGTTGCGCCGACGGTTGAAATCCACATGGTTGCGCTTGATCAGGGCGATGATCATATAGGGATGTTTCCCGGTCTGC
>Ga0256405_10007764_pt1 | contig 15827 bp, 9 predicted proteins | sample RumenRJG_02DNA_FD_189096 | JGI IMG/M metagenome (GOLD analysis project Ga0256405, IMG submission 189096) | Bovine rumen microbial communities from Lethbridge, Alberta, Canada - RJG_02 | ecosystem: Host-associated > Mammals > Digestive system > Stomach > Rumen | place: Canada: Alberta | collected... | reverse complement strand
CGGCGACAAGTCCGCAGCGCAGTTCTCCGTCCTTCTCGGGATCAAATCCTTCCGGCCGGATGCCGATCGTGACGGGTCCGTCTTTCAAAGCCGCTCCGGGAGCGGCGTCAGGCGCGCCTTCTTTCCAGCTGCTGTCAGGCTCTGCCTTGATGATCGCGTCTCCTCCTATATACACAATTCCGTTCTTCACTTCGCCCTCAAAGACATTGATCGGAGGCGTTCCGAGGAACTTGGCTACAAAGAGATTGATGGGATCTTCGTAAACGAGCTGGGGCTTCGCGATCTGCTGTACAACGCCCGCCTCCATGACTACGATCAGGTCGGAGATACTCATTGCCTCCTCCTGGTCATGGGTGACGAATACAGTAGTGACGCCGGTCTCCCTCTGGATCCTTCTGATCTCCTCTCTCGTCTGCAGCCTCAGACGGGCGTCGAGGTTGGAAAGGGGCTCGTCAAGCAGGAGCACTCTCGGCACCTTGACCAGTGCTCGCGCGATGGCGACACGCTGCTGCTGTCCGCCGGAGAGCTCGCTGGGCTTTCTCTCAAGGAGTTGGTCGATCTGTACCATTCTCGCCGCTTCCTCAGCCCTTGCGCGCATGGCCTCCTTCGTCATCTTATCCTTCCCCTTGAGATTTTCCATGGGGAACATGATATTCTGAAGGACTGTCAGATGCGGATAGAGGGCGTAACTCTGGAATACCATGCCCACGCCCCTGTTCTCCGGAGGCAGATCCGTGACATCGTCGTCGCCAAAAAAGATCTTGCCGGAAGTAGGCTTCTCCAGTCCGCAGATCATGTTGAGCGTCGTGCTCTTTCCGCAGCCGGAAGGACCCAGAAGACCGATCAGCTGGCCGTCGGGAATCTCAAAATTGAAATTGTTGACGGCGATCACATCTTCTTTGATCTTCTTGTTGCGGTTGGGATACCGCTTGGTCAGGTTTTGCAAAACGATTTTCATTTCCCTTGTTCCCCCTTACGCTTCATTCATTTCAGTCAACAGTTCCTTGCGCACATAATAGTGTCTTCCCAGCCACTCGGAAATACCGTCAAGTCCGGGATAGACTACTCGTTCCGTAATGTTCTGATGGTCCAAAAAATCCCTGATCTGCCAGCGCAGCTCCTTGGCAATGACATACCGGGCCGTATTCTGTGTGTTCTCATTGAGAAATCCCACAATATCGGTCATCTCGATCGGAACAACAGAAAAGAATGAGTATTGACTGATGATCCTCCTGTCGATCGACGGCGGCTCGATCACGACCATACTCTCATCCTTCATATCCAGGTCGTACTCCTCAGGCGACCCGCAGGCTTCGCTGAACATATCTACCGAAAACACGGTCGAATGGTATTTATTCATGATCTTCCGGTATTTGTCCGGAAGGAGCTCATGCAGTTCATGCACGTCAATTCTCCACACGACGGAGTCGTGTTCCGTCATCCGGTCCAGATCCTGCTCCGCTGTGGAAAAGTGCAGCGCCATCAGCGGTGAAAATGACCAGTCCAGAAGTCTTGTGGGAAGCCCGTGATGCTGACCGAGTATCATCTGCTGCCAGACATTTCCCTCGATGACCGGCTTCTCCATGACCGCGTATTTGGTAAAATTCTGAAGCATCGGCATCTCAAGCTGCCTGCTCAGAGATTTACAGTTTCTCATAAGACTGGTGGAGAGCGTAAAACCCGAATCACACTCCCCCCTGTAAATACACAGATCTCTGTAGCGTTTCAGTTCAGGTCTGTATGTCTTCTCCCCGATCAGATCCATCAACTGATCCATCGTCTCAATTCGTATATTCCTGATCATTTTTCCTTCTCACTTTTTGGGAAATAATTCTGACAGAAGATCCCCCAGTTTCTTCGGATCGATCACGCCGTCGTGCTTGTCTGCGTAGTTCTTCACCGCCTTCATAATGCCCGGCATATAGTTGCTGAACAGGGATAGTGCCTCAGCCTCCCAGTCAACCGCTTTGTATTCAGCATCGCCCTTATAGACCCGCTCAAACATCGTGATACTGATCTCACCCGCGGCAAATGTGACGATCCCGGCAGTGACCGCGTTGAGGACCGATCCCGCCGCGTTAAGCCCTGGGATGAGCTTGAGCTGGTTCAGGAGCGTTCTGCCCGCGATGGTTGTCATCCCCACTTTCAGTACACTGTTGACGATTGAATTGACCTGAGAATTCTCCCTGATCCCATAGGTCTTCGCGATCGCCCCCATCATGGCCGTCTGCAGAGGCACGAGTACGGCCGCGTCCGGCGTCGGGATCGGAATGGCGCCCACCGCGCTTGCCGCCGTTGTAGCGCCGACAACAATTGACTGAGCCATACCGCGCTTAATGCTCACGTCGATGTCCTTTACCGCGTTGTTGGCTATCCGTATTCCTTTGGGAGCGAGCTCATTGGTCTTCTCTACCAGTTTATCCAGATTCCTGGGCACGACGCTGAAGGTCTCGTTGATCGGATAGAGCTTCGCTACAACAGGTATGATCCCCTCTATGACCAAAGGGTTCTTTGTATGCTTACTGTTATACTTGTGGATGGCATCCTTGGCCATCCGCACATTCTCTTCCTCTTCGATCTCGGAATACGATTTGGTAAAGACCAGGATGATTGGAACTCCCTTCCAGTCATCCGAGACCGATTTGATATAGCTCAGGACTGACTGGTCGATCCTCTTGACTGTTCCGTCAATGCAGAACCAGATCATATGGATCAGTTTCTCCACATTCTTCTGCCTGACGCCCTCTTTTCCGAACTTCGCGATATCGTTTCTTGTCTTGTGCTGATGGAAAAAATCGAACTCATAACCCGCGGTGTCGATCATCCTGAAAGGCAGAGAGTCGCTCTGATAGACGGCGATCTCTTTTGTAACCGGGTCCCCGATGCCAGTCCTGGCCTTTTCCTCTCCCAGCATCGCGTTGATCAGTGTGCTCTTTCCGCATCCGGAGGTGCCAAGGAGCATTACATTGATCCTGCCGTCGTTCATGTCAATGATCTCTTCATAGCCTGACTTGTCTCTGTTTTGTCCCAGACTTATCTCTTTCTTATCTCCAAAAGGAAACATATTACTCTCCTCGCACCAGTTCCTTCAGCAAAATATCGGCGATCTTAGTACTGTGCACGATATAGCTGCCGTGATTCTCTCCCTTCAGGATCATCAGTTTCGCATTCGGGATCGACTCCGCGATCAGTCTTGTCTCTGACTCCCTGATCAGATCCCTGCTGCCTGCCGTAATCAGGGTCTTTATCCTGATCCGCGAAAGCTCCGCCGGTGCGATGTCAGGCTCGTTCTTCATCAGTTCGATCAGCGGATCATATTTCACAAATGAACTCACTTTCAGGAAAAGCCTGAAGGGCCATGTCGTGCCTTTCGTAGTGATGTTCGCTCCGCTCACCACCAGATTTGTGATCCTGCTGCAGTCCATAGCTGCCAGGAGCGCCACGATCCCTCCGTCCGAGAAACCGTAAAATGCAACGTCGCTGAGGTCCAGTTCCGTCATAAACGCGATCATATCCTCAGCCATGTCCTTATAGTGCAGTTCCCTGCAGTGACTGCTCTGTCCGTGTCCCCGGGAATCGATGCAGTAGCAGGTAAAATGCTCCTTGAGAACCCCGACTGCCTCATCAAAGATCGTGTGATCCTCTCCGTTTCCATGCACCATGATCAGCGGTCTTCCCTGACCCGTTTTCGTATAATAAAGCTGAATGCCGTTTACGCCTATAACCATTGCAGTATCCTCACTATTGTTGCCGTTACAAATCAATTATAGCGCATTAATGCAGTGAATCAGTCTAAATTTTGCAAAAAAAGAGAGCATATCAGTGGGGCTGCAATCCCCTGATACGCTCCCTTTTATTATTTACTTATTGATTATCCCGCGCAGGTTCATTCCCTGTGCGCCAGACCTGTCGGATCAGATCTCAAACATATCCGCATACGCCTTCAGAGCGCCGTCGGTGTCGTGAGCCAGAACGCGCTTAGCAAGGAGTTTGCCGAGCTGTACGCCTTCCTGGTCGAAGCTGTTGACGTTCCATACGAAGCCCTGGAACATAACCTTGTTCTCGAAGTGAGCAAGGAGTGCGCCGAGAGACTTGGGAGTCAGCTGCTTGCCGGCGATGATGCTGGAAGGGCGGCCGCCTGCGAAGGATTTGTTGGGATTCTCGTCGGTCTTGCCGCATGCAAACGCCATGATCTGTGCCGCGACGTTAGCGCAGAGCTTCTTCTGGCTGGTGCTGCCCTGAATGACAACATCCATGCCGATCTGGCTGTCGTTGAATCCTATAAACTGCATAGGAACGATGTTGGTTCCCTGATGGAGCAGCTGATAGAAGGAGTGCTGGCCGTTTGTTCCGGGCTCACCGAAGATGACCGGTCCGGTTACATAATTGACGGGCTCGCCGAAGCGGTTGACGGACTTGCCGTTGGATTCCATATCCAGCTGCTGCAGGTGTGCAGGGAAGCGGGACAGAGCCTGGGAATAAGGAAGAACTGCTGTGCAGAGATAGCCGCATGCATTTCTCTCATAGACGCCGATCAGGGCATCGAGAAGGGCTGCGTTCTTCCTGATATCAGGATCCTTGGCCAGAGCGTCAGACTCTGCTGCGCCGTCCATGATCGCCGCGAATACTTCCGGACCAAATGCCAGAGACAGAACAACTGCGCCTACGCAGGAGGAGGAAGAATAACGGCCGCCGATGTAATCATCCATGAAGAATGCTTCCAGATAGTCAGCGCTCTTCGCCAGAGGAGAAGTCTCACTGGTAACAGCAAGCATGTGCTTGGAAGGATCTACGCCTGCGTTCTTGAGGGCATCTCTTACGAAGGACTCGTTGGTCAGAGTCTCAAGAGTTGTGCCGGACTTGGAAACAACGATGAAGAGGGAGTGCGCGACATCGACAGACTTCAGGACTGCCGCCGCGTCGTCGGGGTCAACGTTGGAGATGAATCTCGCTTCCATCTTCTGGACTCCGTTAGTCTTCGCCCAGTTCTCAAGAGCGATATAGAGGGCGCGGGGACCCAGGTCAGAGCCGCCGATACCGATCTGGACTACTGTGGTGAACTTCTCGCCTGCAGCGTTTGTGATCTCACCGGCGTGAACCTTATTAGCGAAATCAGCCGCCTTCTTCTGCTGGCCTGTATAGAAATCTCTCTTGTTGACGCCGTCAGCAATGACGTCGCCGCCCTGCTGTCCGCGGCAGAGCTGATGCAGAACCAGGCGCTTCTCGCCTGTATTGATCACAGCGCCGTTGTAAAGCTCTGCGTATTTCTCTGTCAGCTGCGCTTCGTCAGCCAGTTCCTGAAGAACTGCAAGAATATTGTCATCAACTGCCTTAGCGGCGAAGTTGTACTTCATATCGCAAGCCATGGGAACGCAGTACTCAGCGACACGCTTCGCTCCGTTCTCACCGGACATAACTTCCACCAGATTGACACTGCCTTTGAGCGCCATCAGTTTCTCATAGGATGCCAGCGTGTCAAAATTTTTCCAAGAAACCATAATTTTACCCTCCTTATAACTTTGCTTGGTGTGCAGCCTTATACTGCAAAATATACAACTATTATAGTGTATTACCTTTTCTATTGTCTATATTATCACATCCGCATGCACATGTTAGTACACAAATATTTCACATCTATGGATATTTTCAACTTATTGCGCAGCAGAAAAAACGGACCGCGCGTTCAGCGCGGTCCGGTCGTTTTGTCATTCAATACTATGTACCATTTCGCCCACTGCAGTTCTCATATCCCTGACTAATTCCTGAGATTCGTCCATGTTGTCCGATTTCGCGTAGAAGTAGAACTTGATCTTGGGCTCAGTTCCCGAGGGCCTCATGGCGAACCAGTTGCCGTCGGTCATTTTGTAGATGAGCACATTTGAGGCCGGAACATCTTTATATCCGTTGATGTAGTCCGTGCACTTATCCACCACAAATCTGCCGAACTTTCCGGGTTTATTGCCGCGGAACACGTCCATGATGCGCCCGATCCTCTCGGCGCCCTCAATGCCCTTGAGCACCAGTGATACCTGGTCCTCCGCATAGTAGCCGTATTTTTTATACAGGGAATCCAGATACTGCAGCAAAGTCATGCCGTTCTTGCGGCACCAGGCTGCCAGCTCCATGATCAGCATGGAGGCGCAAATGCCGTCCTTGTCGCGGATCTCAACGCCGGGCGCGCACCCGATACTCTCCTCATAGCCGAAGAAATAAGTGTACCCCATATCCTCAGCCTTCGGAATGACGCCGCAGATATTCTTGAATCCGGTCAGCGCGTCGAACACGCGGATCCCGAAATTCTCGCAGATCACGCGGCCGAAATTTCCTGTGACGATGGACTTTATCATCGCGGCTTTGGGAGGAAGTTTTCCCTTTTCGTGCATACTCCTTGCCATATATGCGATCAGAAGCGCTCCGGTCTGATTTCCGTTCAGAGGTATATAACCGCCCTTTCCGTCGGAGACCTCAACAGCCATTCTGTCGCTGTCCGGATCTGTCGCGATCAGGACGTCCGCGCCGACTTTGCGGCCCAGTTCCTCCGACAGGGCAAAGGCTTTGGTATCCTCAGGATTTGGATAGCCCACTGTAGTGAACTCCGGATCAGGATCCTTCTGTTCGGGAACAATATAAAAATTCTCGTAACCGAGATCCGCCGCCAGTTTCTGCATCGGGATACTGCCCGCGCCGTTGAGGGGAGTGTAAACGATCGGGATCGTCCTGTCGATTTCGTCATCCGAGCGCTGTCTCATGGACATAACATAGTCCAGATACGCAAGGTCCATCTCCTCGCCCAGCATCCTGACTTTTCTCTCCTCGATGGCCTCTTCCAGCGGAATCCTCTTAAAGCTGTCAAAGAGGTCAAGCGCCAGGATCTCCTTCAGCATTCCATCGGAGATCTCGCCGGAGATCTGCGCTCCATCCATCCAGTAAACTTTATATCCGTTGTATTCCTTCGGATTGTGGCTGGCTGTCATGTTGATGCCGCCCAGAGCCGCGAAACTTCTGATGGCAAAAGACAGCTCGGGCGTAGGGCGAAGCGAAGGGAACAGGTACGCCTTGATCCCGTTTCCTGCCAGGATCTCCGCCGCCAGCTGCGCGAACTCCTTGGAGTTGTAGCGGCTGTCATAGGCAAGAACAAACCCCCGGTTCACATCCTCCCCTGAACCCAGAATAAAGTTGGCGATGCCCTGAGTCGCGCGGCCCACCGTAAACTCATTCATGCGGTTCGTTCCGGCTCCGAAGATCCCGCGAAGACCTGCTGTTCCGAACTCGATCTCCTTGTAGAAGCGGTCCTTGATCTCCGCGTCATCGCCCTTTATCGCGAGAAGCTCCGCATGAAACGGATGAGCCTCCGGGAGCCTTTTGATCCAATCCTCATATCTTTCCATATACCCCATACTGTATACCTCCTTGATCTGTAAATCAGATATCATTTCTATTTTACCATATACATGCTGCAAATGTCATCGGAGCCCGTTTTGACTATATTTGCAATTTCGGCTACTATTGTAATGAAAGAGTCGAATTCCGACAAAAGGAGAAATTATGAAGAAAAAAGCTGTGATCTTTGATATGGACGGGCTGATGTTCGATACCCAGTGTATCTACGACAAGGCATTTGACGAAATCGCCATGAAACTGTTCAGGTTCGAAATGTCCCGGGAGATGCATCTTGCTCTGATGGGCAGAAGCGGGCAGGATATGATCGATACTGCCGCACGCTATCTTCCCGAAGGAGCGGACGCGGAAGCCTTCATTCACCGGACTTTTGATCTGGTCGCGGAACTTGTCAAAACAGAGCTGCGCGCAAGGCCGGGCCTCGATACGATCCTGACCTATCTGTCAGATAAAGGATATCCCATCGGACTGGCGAGCGGAAGTGACCGCAAGATCGTCAACAGCAACCTTGAGAGCGCGGGAATCGGTCACTATTTTGCCGCTACTCTGTGCGGCGACGAAGTGATCCTCGGCAAACCGCATCCGGAAGGATATATCAAGGCTGCGGCAATGATCGGATACAGACCGGAGGACTGCTATGTTCTCGAAGACAGTCCCAATGGTATTCTCGCCGCATACAGGGCGGGCTGCGCTCCGATCATGGTCCCGAACGATGTAGAGCCTGATCAGGCCATGCGGGATATGTGCGCGGGAATCTACGATTCTCTTTCTGATGTCGCCGCGGCAATGGAGAGCGGGGAATTGTAAACAATAAATTGAAAGGGGCTTGCGCGGCAAGCCCCTTTTTCATTGCTCATAAATGCAATTGTTCCCTTAAGGCAGGCGTCCTTCATGCCTCCAGGAAGAAATTACGGTCCACCAGACTCACCGCTCTCTCCTCCTCGGGCTTCCCGATCGTCAGGATCAGATCCGCCTCCTCCGCGGAGTCCGCGTACGCGGCGCCCTGCGCCTCCAGCATCAGGTCCAGATATCTCTTAAGTGACAAGGTCGGGGCCGTTTCTCTGTACATACCCTTGGGCATCGCAAATCGCGAGGCCTTTTCCGGTGCTCTTCCCATGAAGAAAAGCAGTCTTTTTTTCACATCCACATACCCGTAATTGAGCCTTGTCTCCCCGGAGCGCAGTTCGTGAGTAAAGAAGCAGTTCTTCGGATCGTATAGTTTTACTTTCTCCCCAAATCTCTTTACAGCCATCATTCCGACATAGCAGGTCTCTATCCGGCCAAAAGACTGCTTTCCGTAGTAAAGGTGGATTGAAGCTTCAGCATTGCGCAAAGGTGCGTCCATATTGATATCGATAAACTCTGCCGCATTGCTATGGGTGATATCGCCGGAGTGAACGATCCCCGACTTGTTGAAATGGGCATCCCATCCCACATCGATGGTTTCTCCCTCAAGGTCATATGCCTTTGCATGAAGATCCACGTCCACACGGTTCTTGTCATTCCAGTAAACAAAAAAGCGAAGTCTTTTCACTTCTTCCGGGATCCGGATCGCCATTCCGCTTGGAAGGTAGCCTCCCTCCGAAGATTTATTCCCGCCCTCGAGACGGCTGTACGACAGATCGAATTCCTCTGCAGACACAAAGACCTTCTTTCCTGCCAGTTCAGTCCGTGCTTTTTCCATGTGCGCACGAAGAACGTCTTCCAGGATCGCTCTCACCCTTCCCGAATACGGCGCGGTCCTTCTGTAAAGATCACAGGCCGCTTTATACTCCCGGTCTATTTCCCGGATTTCTCTTCGGCACTGACTGATTCTGTTCTTTGCATTCCGGATTACTTCGTCCGCATATCCTTTTGCAAGCATCAATCTGTACTTCGCATAAACCGCTTCCGGATTCTTCACAGTCTCCGAACACTGTTCTATGTATCTTTCCTGTTCATCTCTCAGCCGCCGGTAAATATCTTCCTGCGGGGCATTTTCCTCCTTGAGATCCAGCGCGTTAAAAATGTCTATGATCGTGTGGGCGCTTAGCTTGCCGGCATTCTCCACCAGCCTGTCCCGGATCTCCGAGTCAGGATAGTCCATCCTCAAAAGCCACCCGATCATTCGCAGCATCATCCCCGGCCGCTTCGCGATGAAGTCCAAAGCTCCTTCGTCTCCCGAAGCGAGCAGATATTTGGCCTGCGCCTCCCAGGACCTCAGTTCACCGTTTCTAAGTGCCCGCACCGCATCCAGGTGTGCCGCGCTCCGGGAATATATGCTGTAATCGAGGAACTGCAGAACCGTGATGCATTCCTCTCTTTTGCCGCGGGACAGGATCAGATTGGCCTTAAAATCCGCCGCAGGATAAGACTCCAGGAGTTTTACGATCGCTCTCTTTTCACTCGTCCTGAAGTGATAGTGATGCCTTGGCAAAACAGCGCCTGTGCTTTTCATCACGTCGCCCGTATGCTGACAGATCTGCCGCCAGAGCAGAACCCTTCTGTCTGCGGCGTCCCCCGAAATCTTTCCGTCATCCGGCCCGGTTCTCAGGATCGCGTCAAAGAGCACTGTCAGGTTTTCCTTAAAGGGCACCTTAAGTCCGGCTATATCATCCGGCTCCAGATGCGGAAGCGCCTCGACCGTCAGTTCCTGTCCGGGGAGTGTCAGGCGCTCTCTCTTTTGCATGATCCGCGTGAGCGCCGTGAGCGGCGCCTCATCTTCGGGTACAAGTTCCAGAACCCTGGCCTTGAGCAAGGTATCATCGCTCTCCGTCTTCTCAGTCGACGTCACATCCGGCAGCCATCCGCGCCTCACCTCCGACCCGAGGAGCAGTTCAAAACCATAGGTAGAAAAATAGTGGACCATCTGATGCAGGCGAAATTCCGCCTCGCTCATCCCCATCACCTGAAGCGGAAAGTCAGGATACATGGGAGGCGCCGATACCTTGGGAAGAAGGCTGCGAAAATGCTGTGCGAACCCCTCCAGAGAAGGGCTGCCTGCGAGCGCGATCAAGTCCTTCGGTTTCAGCGTATAACCGAGATTTATAAGCTCCTCGTTCACTGTAACAGCCTGCGCCAGCTTCTCGTCTGTCAGCTGCGAACTGTCCTCCGATGCCGGAATATATGCCGCCAGCCTGAGTTCGGATAATAACAGCTTTTCAAATTTGTTAGTGAGGCTTTTCATATCATTCTCCATTCCGGCGTCAGTTCCCGGCACATTTCTTCCTAAAGACAAAAAACAGGGGCAGGCTATCTGATGACTGACATTTGTACACCAAACGAAAGAGTTTCCTCTTTCACCAATGTTAAAAGGATGTCATCACAGGGTGTACAAAGACGCCTGCCCCCGTTCCTTACTTCCATATTCAGTTTACTACATTAATCCCGCGCTGGCTACCGGAGCTTACAGATCAGTCAGACTGCTGCGCGCGCCGGTTGTTTCCTGTCGCGTAATCGATCTCAAATCCCGGCTGTACATTGTAGCAGAAGGCACAGAATTGAACCCGCGGATCCTCAACCGATCTGGCCTCCATCAGGACGCCGGCGCAGACCAGGTTGCCGCCGTCAAAATACGGCCTTACCCTGTACATCACATGATGACCGGTTCCCTCTACATACCTGACGACCGACTCCTCAAAGGGCAGCATGCCCTCCACATTCATGTACCGGGTCCCGGTAATAAGATTGCGCTCATTGGCGTCCTGTCCTGTGAGCAAATGCCCGATCAGATGGCACCTGTTAAAGAGCATCTCGCCGTCTATATCGCTGTAACGGTTCGTGTTCCATCCTGTCGGCTTCACAGAGCTGATATCGCCCCGCTCCTGCGTTGGAAGAGTTTCCGGTCCGACGCACGCGTAAGCTCCCGTGCACCGCCCCAGCTCATCCAGAGGCCAGTACTCGTGAAAGGCTTCCTCCGTCATCTCTTCCTTTGTAAAAAAAGGAACATCTCTGTTGATATCGGCGTAGGCCCGGCCGGAATAAGCCGGCACCATGTCGAGACTGAAATCTTCTCCCGAGTTCTCCTGCTGTCCATCTGTTTTCTGTGTAGACGCGAAGCCGGAGAATTCTTGCGTGCCTGCGCTCTCCTGTCTCCAGATCCCGATAAAAGCCAGGAACAATAATACCAACAGGACCACGCACGAAGCTTTCTTCAAGTTCCGCCGAATGGCATATTCTCTGCGCCTGTCTCTCTTAGTCCCTTTCTTCATGGATCCTTTTACTCATTGAGATCGATCGCCTGCATCATCATGTCGTCTGTTCCGATTCCGCAGACATTGACCGTATACCATCCGCAGGTAGCGCTGTGAGGTGTGCCGCCATCGTCTTCGATCATCTCGAACATACAGATCGTATAAGTGCCATCCTTATTGACAGTGTATGACACGTTGGGCGGATAGAAATCATTCGTTTTATAGTAGTGATTCTGAGCCAGTTTGCAGAGTTCATCCGGTGTATACACCTTACTATAGAGAGTCAGATCGATTTCTTTCCCGAAAACAGTATCTGTTCCCTTCGCGTCTGTCCCAACCCTGTACTGTGCGTAAGAAGTGTTGTGAGTTGTGCCGTCTTCTCCCTTTACTTCATCAAACAGTAAGATCTCATAGAAGCCGTCGCCCAGATCCTGACAGGACACCTTGGACGGGTAAAACCCGCTCTCGCTGGTGCGCTTGTAATAATACTGAGACATACAGCTGAGTTCCCCGGGGGTATATTCCCTTGTTTCCGCATTCTCAGCCCGGGCCGCCGCTGCAGCCGCTCCGGTTCCAGCCGCGCCGAAGATCACGCTGATCCCGAGGAACGCGGCAGCAATATAAATGATAAATTTATGGATATTCATAATATCGTCCTTTCTAAGCTGGACTTTTATTATATCACTTTTTTGCCAATATACAAATATTTAAGTAACTGAGACCCCCCGGAGCCGTCTTTTTATTAAGAAATCTGTCTGTTTTCAGACGGCGTCACAGGCAGTTGTGAACTTACTGTAAAAAGATGTTTTGGATACTTGCGCTATTTCGATCACTTCCGTTACAGTAATATCAGATATTCCAATTGTTCTCAATTTATGGAGGCGCAATGCTTCAACTTAAGAATATAAAGAAAAAATATAACACCGGAGGATACGAACAGATCGCCCTAGACGATGTATCCCTCAACCTCCGGGACAACGAGTTCGTAGCGATCCTCGGTCCCAGCGGATCCGGCAAGACCACCCTCCTCAACATCATAGGAGGGCTGGATCGCTATGACACCGGCGATCTGATCATCAACGGCATTTCTACCAAGAAATACAAGGACCGCGATTGGGACTCCTACCGCAATCACACGGTCGGTTTCGTCTTTCAGTCCTATAACCTGATCCCCCATCAGACGGTCCTGCAGAACGTCGAGCTGGCGCTGACCATCGGCGGCATTTCCGCTGAAAAGCGCAGAGAGATGGCTCTCGACGCCCTGGATAAGGTCGACCTTAAGGAGCAGTCCCACAAAAAGCCCAACCAGATGTCCGGCGGCCAGATGCAGCGTGTGGCGATCGCCCGCGCCCTGGTCAACGATCCCAAGATCCTTCTTGCAGACGAACCCACAGGCGCGCTGGATACAAAGACATCCGTGCAGGTCATGGATCTCTTAAAAGAAGTGGCCAACGACCGCCTGGTCGTCATGGTCACCCACAACCCTGAGCTCGCCGAGCAGTACGCCAACCGCATCGTCCGTCTCAAGGACGGTCAGATCACCGACGACTCCAACCCGCTCATCATTGAGAGCGAGGAACCCGGCGTGCACAAGAACCTGGGAAAAGCCTCAATGAACCTTGCAACCTCCTTCGGTCTGAGCCTTAACAACCTTATGACCAAGAAGGGCCGCACTTTTTTGACCGCCTTTGCAGGTTCCATCGGTATCATCGGCATCGCGCTGATCCTGTCGCTCTCCACGGGATTCCAGAATTACATCGACCAGATCCAGGAAGAGACCATGAACAGCTATCCGCTGACCATTAACGCGGAGGAGGGAGACCTGGCCAGCATCATCCTTTCCATGCAGGCGATCAGGGATGTCAAGGCAGAAGGCAATTCCCTAGTGGAACAGCAGTACATCACTTCCTTTACCGATTCCATCAGCAACAACGATCTCAAGAGCTTCATGGATTATCTGGACGCGCACCCCGAGGAGTACGAAGAAGATGTGCGCATGATCAAGAAATCCTATGCGGTCTCACCGGTGATCTACACCATCGACGCCACAGACCGGCTCGCACAGATCTACCCTACAAGTTCCTCCGGAGGGGGCATATTCGCCTCCATGTCGCTGGGCGGCGGATCCATGTCCACCTTCTCGGAAATGATCGAGCCGGAGCGGATGAAGAATGAGTATACGATCGCTTACGGCAAATGGCCCGAGAAGTATAACGAGCTCGCTCTGTGTGTCATGGATCCCAACCAGATCTCCGACCTGCTGCTCTACTCCCTCGGTTTCCGCGATACCAAAGAGCTCTCGGACATCATGAAGGACCTCTATCTGGGCGAGAAGATCACTGTACACAATGAGCCGATGACCGTCACCTACGATGAGATCCTCGGCAGAGAGTTCAAACTCATCGATCCCTCGTCAAAATATAAATGGAATGAGGAATACGAGATCTATGAGGATATGTCCGATGACGACGACTACATGAGGGACGTGTATGAAAACGCGGAGCCCCTCAGGATCACGGCGATCATCTATAAACCTCAGGAAAAGGGCTCGGGATCCTCTTCGACGACCGGCGTCCTCTATCTGCCGGATCTTACTTCCTATGTGATGAACAAGGCGTACTCTTCCGATATCGTCCTCGCGCAGTTAAGGGATCCCGATTACGATGTATTCTCCGGCAAGGCTTTCGACGACGAAGACGACGATGAAGGACTCGATTTTGAAGACATGATCACCGTCGACGAAGATCTTCTTGCGGAAGCTTTCGTTATAAACATGGATCTTGATGGCCTGAGCATGGATCCCAATGCAATGACAGACATCATCATGAACTCCTCGAAAGAGGTCGTAGACAGCATCGACGAAGTCACAGGATCAATGGTCAAGGCGGTGAGCCAGGCTGATTCCGCTTTCGCGAACGGCATCATTGAGGGATATAAACAGATAGCGACTGTCACACTGACCGAGTCCGACGCACCGGAGACGAAACCGGATGTGTCCGGCGCTGCAGGAACACTGGAAAGTCTCAAGGAGACCATAGAAACAACAGCTAAGGAAGAGGCCGAAAAAGCAGTGGACGCGCGGATCGACAAGACTATCTCCGATCTTCAGGGCGTTACTACTGTCGCTGAAGCGGAGGCTTACGTCGATTCTCTGGGGCTTAATGAAGAGATGACCGCGCAGCTCAAAGATATGATCCGGCAGGGCTCTGCCGGCAGTGAATCAGGCAACCCCGAGGATTCAGTAGACGTGTCCGGTCTGATCAGCGGGCTGGATTCCATGCGAGGAACTATTTCGGATCTGGCAGCGAATGCTGCAGCCTCCCAGGTAACCGAGGGTATTCAGAAGACAATTGATTCCCTAAACAGCGCGTCCACCAAGGCGGAAGCGGACGCTGTGATCAATGAAATGGACACAGCCGGAATGGGCGGAGAGAACGCAGACCTCATCAAGTCCGCGCTCAAGGCCCAGATCGTCAAGCAGTACGAGGATGGGGGCAGGACAACACAAAAGAAGTACATCACCCTGGATTATCTCGATATCTACAAAGAAAACGCCATCTCTGAGGACAAGATCGCGCAGATGCTGGGCTCCGCCGAGCAGATCAAACTCGATCCGGCTCTCACCACGAAGATCATAGAGGAGTCCTTCGATAACTACTATGGAAGCCTGACTCCGGACGACAACAACATGGTCCCTGTGTCTGATCTTCCCTCCACTGATGCGGCGATCCAGAAGGCTCTCACTGACAACAGTTCCGGGCTCTTTGAGGAAGGTTATAACCTTGCCAAAGAATACCTGGCCCTGCTCGTCGCCAAAGGCACAGGTGAAGCTCTGGCGGAGGCACTGGCGCCCCTTTCCAACATGTTCAGCGGAGACGGGGATTTCATGACCTTTGATACGGATAAGTTCGCGGAGGCGTTCAAGTTCAATAAAGACGAGGATGAGCTCAACCGGATCATGGAGACTATGATGAACGGTAAGGACACTTCCTACAAAGGAAACCTTCTCAAGCTGGGATACCAGAGAGAGGATGATCCGACCAGCATCTCTTTCTATTTTGACGACTTTGAGTCCAAGAACCGGTTCACCGACTTCCTGACGCGCTACAATGACAACGCGGAAGAAGCCAAAAAGCTTCAGTACACGGACATCACAGGAATACTGATGGGCTCTGTCGAGACGATCGTCAACGCAGTTACTTACGTGCTCATCGCCTTCGTTTCGATCTCACTGGTCGTATCCTCGATCATGATCGG
>Ga0256405_10007763_pt1 | contig 15828 bp, 14 predicted proteins | sample RumenRJG_02DNA_FD_189096 | JGI IMG/M metagenome (GOLD analysis project Ga0256405, IMG submission 189096) | Bovine rumen microbial communities from Lethbridge, Alberta, Canada - RJG_02 | ecosystem: Host-associated > Mammals > Digestive system > Stomach > Rumen | place: Canada: Alberta... | reverse complement strand
TGCCGAGGCCGGGAGCGGTTCCCCATTTGTTGTAGAACACCGTGGCTCCCTCGGGCACCCAGCACTGGGACAGGTTGTTCTCCGTCATGGGCCGGCCGATCTTCTCAAAGAACCGGGCGATGTCCTCCCGCGTGGCCTCGTCGAAATACAGCTTCCGCCCGAAGGCCTCGGCGGCGGCGTTTTTCGTGATGTCGTCGCAGGTGGGACCCAGCCCTCCCGTCATAATCACCACGTCCGAGCGGGACAGGGCCAGGTTCACCGCCTCCCTGAGCCGCTCCGGGTTGTCCCCGACGGTGGTCTGATGATAGGAGGATAAGCCCATGGCCGCCGTTTCCCGGGCGATGAAGGCCCCGTCCGTATTGACGATGTCGCCGAGGAGCAATTCCGTCCCGACGCAGAGGATTTCGCAGATCATATCGTTGTCCTTTCCAAAAACAAGGGGAGGAGATTCCCGAAGAAAGCCTCCTCCCCGCTTTTTTCACCTGTTTACCACTCCACGACGTTCCCGCCGTTGTCCACGGACTCGAACGCCTTCATGATGATCCGCAGGACCGTACGCATCTGGTCGTGGGTCACCATCTGGGTCTCCAGACCGTCGATGGCCCGGACGAAATTCCGGTAGTAGTCGTGTACGTCGGACACGGGCCGCGGAACGTCGTACTCGTCGGTGGTGATGGAGTCCCGGGGCGCCATGGTCTTGGTGAGGCCGGAGCCGTTGACCACCGGGATCACGTCGGATTCATGCCAAGCCTTGCACTTCACCACATGGGCCGGCACGCGCCAGTCGGTGATGATGGCCGAGCCCTTCTTCGCCCGCATGTAGAACCGCGGCATGGCGATGAAGTTGTAGGTGCCCACCTCGATGTAGGCGCGCTGGCCGGACGCGAACTCCAGATTCAGCTGGAAGCCGTCGTCCACCTCATCGTTGGTGATGTGGTCGAAATGACACTGGACGGACTTGATGTCGTAGCCCAGGATCATGCAGGCCTGGTCGATGAGGTGAATGCCCCAGTCGTAGAGCATGCCGCCGCCGTACTTCTTGATGCCTCTCCAGTCGGAGGGGATGCCCCGGCTCCCGTGGATGCGGCTCTCGATGTTGATGACCTCGCCGATCTCGCCGGAGTCGTGGATCTGCTTCATGGCCAGGGCGTCCACGTCGAACCGGCGGTTCTGATGGACGGAGAAGATCTTCCCGGCCTTGTTCGCCGCCGCGATCATGCGCTCCAGGGATTCCATGGACAGGGTCACCGGCTTTTCGGAGATCACGTTCTTCCCGGCCTCAAGAGCCGCGATGGCGATTTCCTCGTGCACGTCGTTGGGCGTGGCGACGGTGACCATATCGATGGACGGATCGGCCAGAAGAGCCTCTCTGGACTCGTAGACCTTCACTCCGTCCGCCGCGGCCTTCGCCTGCTTGGCGGGATCGATGTCGTAGATGCCGGCGAGGTTGACCACGTCGCTTGTGAGAATGTTCTTGACGTGGAACCCGGCGCCCATTCCGCCGTATCCGATCACAGCTGCGTTTTTCTTCATAAGTAGACACTCCATTTCCCCGCGAGCGTGGGCTGCGGTATGACAGATCCCCCGGCGTCCGGGTCCCAGAATGAGGACGGAACGCGGGAGCGAACAATCCGGTTCGGGACGGAAGACGGGCCCTCGGCCTGCCTCCGTCATTTACTATTATATATAAAATCCGCACCGTGTCAAGGGATTTTTAGTGATTTCCTTCAAATTCGGGGCGCGCCTCCCGCCGGTGCCTTTCTTTTCCAATCCTCTTGACAATCAAAATGATTGCGCGTATAATACCAACAGGATCCCGAAAAAGGAGTGAATACCATGTTCAGAAGAATTCTCATCGCCAGCCTGGCCGGGCTCTTTGTCCTGACCGCGGCCGTCTCCTGCTCCAACGAGGAGGCCGCTCCCGCCGAAACCGCCGGTACCCAGACCGACGCCGCCCCCGCCGCGGAGGAAAACAACGACGCCGAAGCCGCAGACGCAGGAGAGGCCGCAGAAGCCGCTCCCGCCGCGGAACCGGAGCCCGAGCCCGAACCGGAACCCGAGCCCGAGCCGGAGCCCGTCCCCGAGATCGAATACGAGTACGAGACGGTGTTCGAGCTGGACTTCTCCACCATGGAGGACACCAACAAGCCTCCCTTCTCCGCCAACCAGGTCCAGAATCTTCGTATCGAGGACGGCGTGCTGAAGGGCACCTCCACCGGCGGCGACCCCTTCATCACCTTCCAGCAGAAGCAGTTCCCGGCCTTCAGCTGGGACGAGGTCCAGCAGATCTACATCAAGCTGAAGAACTGGGGCGACGGCTATGACGGACAGCTGTTCTTCACCACCGACAGCGTCAGCTGGTCCGAGCCCGCCTCCTACCGCTTCTCCATGTACTACAACGGAGACGACGGAGACGACAACGACTGGAACGAGATCGACCTCTTCACCGACGAAAGCGCCAACTGGGACGGCACCATCACCAACTTCCGTCTGGACCCCATGGTCACCGAAGGCGATTTCGAGGTGGCCTGCATCCGGTTCCTCAAAGTGACGGAAAAGCAGGGCTGATCCGGTCCTTAAAACCCCTCAAACCCATCAAAAAACCGCGGAGCGCAGCCCCCGCGGTTTTTTTGTAAACATGTACAGTTCTTTCTTCCTCCGACCTCCGGACCTTACGGCGCGGGATCCACGGAGATGGGGATCACGGGCGTGAAGATCTCGTTCCCGTCCGCGTCCCTGACCCGGCAGCTCATGTACTGGACCCCGTATCTCGGATCGGGCCTCGCCGTGACGGACGCCGTGTCATATCCCTCCGCCCAGCCGGACATGTCGTTCAGCCGGTCCGGAGCGGTGCCCCAGAACCACTGGAAGGAGTAGGGCTCCCTGCCCCCCTCGGCCCGGGCGGTCAGGGTGAAGGTGGAGGACGAGGACGGGAGCGTCACCGCTTCGGGATCCGCCGAGGCCCGGAAGACGTTCCTTGCGAGCCTTGCCTGCTCCGTGGACGCTCTGCCTCCCGCGCTGTCGGTAACGACGCAGTACACGGCAATCTCCCCGCCGTTCTGCCCGAGGATCTGCTCCGCGTCGGGGATCTCAAGGGTGTTCTGTGAGTCCGCCGAGGTCCGGCGCACGCTGACGGTCCGGGAGGCCAGCACCTCATGCCATTCGTAGACATAGGGACCGACGCCTCCCGCGATCTCCACGGCAAAGGAGGCCTCCCCTTCCCCGCCGACGGCGCAGTCCGCGGGCTGCTGCACGATCCGCAGAACGTCGGAGCCCAGGGTCACCGCCGCCTTTTCGGATACCACGGACCGTCCCTCGCTGTCCGTCACCGCGCAGTAAACGTAAACGGTCTTCGACGCTGCGAAGGAATCCTTCGAGAAGGTCACGCTGTAGGTGGAGACGGTGTCCCCGGAGATGCCGGAGGTGGGAGAGGAGCCCGTTTCCCGCTCGATCACCCATTTATAGATGTAGGGACCCCGCCCTCCCGCGATCTCCACCGTGAAGGACACGGTCTCCTCCGCCGTCTTCAGCCCGCAGGACACCGGATTCCGCAGGATCCTCAGGGCCTCGGGGACGTCCGGTCCGGGGGTTCCCAGGGTGAAGGACTTGCGCTCGCCCGGATCGAGCATCCGGGTCAGGACGGCGGCCACTTCGCTTCGGCGGATGGGATCCTCCGGCCTGCAGCTGTGGTCTTCGTCTCCCTGCACCACGCCCGCCCGGTACAGCTTGTAGATCCCCTCGGCCTGGGGATGGGTCATGGGGACGTCCGGGATGGATCCGTCGGCGACCCGGTTGACGGAGGTCAGGGCTTCCTCCGGCACGGACCGGGCGAACATGGCCATGTAACCGGCCCGGGTGGCGTTGGCGCTCCAGTCGCATTCCGAGCGAATGATGCCGTTCCTCTTGGCGTAATCCGCGTAGCTCCGATACCAGGGATCCCCGTTTTCCAGGGTCACCTCTCCCTCGGCTTCCTTCTGATGGAGGCAGGCCGCCAGCTTCACCGCCTCCGCCCAGGTCAGGAATTCGTCCGGGCAGTAGGTTTCCGGCGTTCTGCCGTTGATGAGCCCGGACGCCACGGCGTTTTTCACGTCGCCGTAGTACCATGCGTCCGGCGAAACGTCCGCAAAGAGGAGTTCCGCCGAGAGGGAGGCGCACGGAAACAGTCCCGCGCAGAGCAGAACGGCAAGGATCAGATGCAGAACGCGCTTTTTCATATCACAATCTCCCTTCGCACAGGGCAGACGGCCCCCGCGGTTCTATTATATCACGCTTCAGCGGAAAAATCACCCCGGATGACGCATTTTTCCGCCGGATTCTCTCTTTTCCGCCCTGCATCCCGCCCCGGAGCGTCGGCGTTTTTTCCCTGTTCCCCTTTACTTTTCCGGACGGATATGCTACAATATACTTTATCCTGCAGGAGCGCGGACCTGATCTTCGATTCTTTACAGCTTGTTTACAATTTTTCCATCTTCGTTTCTGCAACATCCGCACACCTCCGCTTGTTTACCGTTCAGAACGCCGAAACAGAGGAGACACGGACCATCGCTTCAAGGAGATCCGCCATGGAGACTGTCCGTCCGTATGCCGTTCCCCTTCCGCCCCGACGCCGCATGAGCCGGTTCAGGGCTTTGTCAGCAGCGCTCTTCCTGCGCCTGTACAGCCTGTTTCCCACCGTCGTCACCGGACCGATCCCCGCGGCGGATTCCGAAGCGCAGACCGAGGACCCCGTCCGGGAGGAGCTCAACGCCCGCGCCGAGGCCATCCTAACCCGCTACGGCAACCATATTCTCCGTCTGGCCTATTCCTACCTTCACAACATGGCGGACGCGGAGGAGGTCGTGCAGGACACGCTGGTGCAGTTTCTGAAGACCGCGCCGACCTTCGCGGACAAGACCCACGAGGAAGCGTGGCTTATGCGGGTGGCGGGCAATCTCAGCAAGAACCGGATCCGCTACAACCGGGTGCGCGCCGCGGACGAGCTGAACGACGAGCTGGTGGCGGAGGAGCGGGAGGACCTGTCCTTCGTGTGGGAGGCGGTCAAATCCCTGCCGGTGAAATACCGGGAGGTGATCCACCTGTTCTACCACGAGGGCTACAGCACCGCCGAGATCGCCCGCATCCTGCAGCGGAACGAGTCCACGGTGCGCTCCTGCCTGTCCAGAGGCCGGGCCCGGCTCAGGGAGATTCTGAAGGAGGCGTATGATTTTGAAGGGACGATATAATGAGATCATGGACAAAATCGATCTGACACCCGAAGCCCGCGCCCGCATCCTGGACAACATCCGGGCCATGGATCTCGGGAATCGGACCGGGGCGGCCTCCTCCCGCGCGCCTGCCTGGAAGCGGTACCTTCCCGTGGCGGCCATGGCGGCCCTGGTGCTCTCCGGCGTCCTGGCCTGGCAGTGGTGGACCGCCCCCGAGGTGATCCCGGACGGAGGGGACGTTCCGCTCTCACCGGGGACGGAAACCGATCCCGGCGATATGACCACCGTCCGGGAGGCGGACAGCGCGGAGGCTCTCGAAGCCCTCATGGGATACCCCGTGGAGGAGCCGGCCGGCCTGCCCTTCGAGCCGGAGCGAACCGTGTACCGCGCTTACTGGTACGGCATGGCGGAGGTCACGGTCACGGGCGGAGGACAGAGCGCGAAGCTCCGCAAGCAGCCCGGTACGGAGGACATCTCCGGCACGGCGGGCAACGAATACCCGTCCTCGGCGGAGGCTGAGCTGGGCGGCACGGCGGTGTCCCTGAGGGGAATCCAGTCCGGCGGCCTGTACAACATCGCGTCCTGGCAGCGGGACGGATACGCCTATGCCCTTGAGCTGTCGGAGCCCGCGGACGAGGAAACCATGCTCGACGTCATCCGGGCCACGGTCCCCGGCATGGGAGAGTGAAGCAAGACAAGAACAGCCTGATCCGAAGCATCCCGCTTCACCGGATCAGGCTGTTTTTTGCGTTCGTTCAGCTGAACACATCCTCCATGCCCCAGTCGCAGAGGAACAGGACGGGATAGGTGTAGCACAGGTGGAAGAGGGAGGTGTTCCATTTGGCGTCCCGGCCCCAGGCCTCGTAGGTGGAGTCCGCGCCTTCCCTGAGCATCCGGAGCCACCGGCCCTCGTCCTTCAGAAGCCGCCGGATCAGGTCCTCCCGCCCCAGCCGCTTCAGACCGACCAGCGCGGCGAAGGTTCCGAAGAAGGCCATCCTCTCCGCCGGGGCCTCCATGATCCGCTCCACGGTCCGACGGACGCCCTCCACGCAGGGAATCAGCCCGAAGCACAGGGCAAAGGCGGAGGACGGCAGGGCGCAGTGGGCTCTTCCCTCCCGATCCGCCTTCCTCGGAATATCCCTCACCGCCAGCCGGTCCGCGTCCCAGAAGTTTTCGAGATACGCCCGGATCAGGGGCTCGGGATCCCGGTACCGCTCTCGGCCCAGCAGGCGTGCCAGCCGGTTCACGGCCTTCACCGCCCCGACATGGTAGGCGTTTATGACGCTGTGAGTCCCCGGATTGATCTTTCCCTCGCTGAGATCGAAGTCATACCCGTCCCGGGCCTGTGCGGGCCAGTCCACCACGCACCATTTGTCCAGCCCGTACAGCAGGCCGTCCTGATGCTCGTAGGATTCCCGGAAGAAGTCCAGCACGTCACACATCCGGTCATAATACCGCCCCGCGAACTCCGCCGAGCCCGAGAGCCGGACGTGGGTCAGCAGAAGATGGGGCAGCATCAGCACGTACTCCGCGATCTCCTGCATCATGGAGCAGGGAGAGCAGGTCATGAGCCCCCGGTTGATGAAGGCCGTGTCGAAGGCGTTGTCGATGAGCTTCTCCATAATGGAGAGATCCCCGGTCAGCACCGCGAAGGAGGCCGAGGTGAAGGATCCGTCCCCCAGATACTGCCCCTTCTCCCGGTCCATGCAGTCCTGAATGACCTCCTGCACCCCGTATTTCAGGGACCGCACCGACAGGCTCCAGATCCGCACCAGATCCGGGTCCGCCGTATTGCAGAGCCGCCTCAGCCGGAAGGGATAATGCCTCGCCTCCACCGCCGCGTCCGTGATCGAGCAGCCCGCCGGAAGCTCCAGCTCCGCGTACCGGAAGGACTTGTAGTCGAAGGGATCCGGACGGTCCTCCCCGCCCGAGAGGATCCACTCCTCCTCGTACCGGCATCCGGACCGGAGCACGAACCGCACCCGGCCCTCCCCGTCCGGCTCCTGCCCGAACCGCAGCACGATCCGGTCTCCGCGCTTGCCCCGTGCGACGGCGGTCAGATTCCCCACGTAATGCGCGCCGAAATCATACGTCAGCCGCACTCTCCCGTCGGGAAGCTCCGACCGCTCGCAGGCCGCGGGCTCGATCCGCTCGAATTCCAGCATGGCCGAGGGCTGGGGGCAGAGGGTCCTGTCGTCGTGAAGACAGCGCGCGGCAAAGCCCCATCCGCTGTCGTCGTAGTCCGGGGACTCAAATCCGACCTCCGGAGCCCGGGAGTCGTACCGCTCCATGAACTGGGTGTCGTAGCCCACCTTTCCCAGGACCTCGAATCCGGAGTGGAGACGGCACCGCACCGCTTCATCGCTGACCGCCGCGGTCCTCTCCCCGGTTTCATCCGCGCACCGGACCTCGAACCACAGCCCCAGCCGGTCGTCGCCGCTGACCCAGACCCGGTTGATGAGTCCCTGATACAGGGTGTGGACCGCCAGAAGGTTCTCCCCCTCCCGGACAAAGGGCGTCAGATCGATTTCGTTCACGTAGGTCTTGAAGGGGAAGCAGGGCGCGGGACCCTGACCGGCGAACCGTCCGTTGACGAAAAGCCGGTACCCGTCGTCCGCGGTGATCCGGATGACGGTCCTCTCCCCCGCCCGGACGCCGAACCGCGCCCGGTACAGCACGTGCATGTTCTTCGGCAGGACCGCCGGGATCTCCTTCTTCTCCAGCTGACGGTGAAACACGTCCACGGGCACGGCGTCCGCGTATTCCGGCAGGGTGATAAACGCCGCCCGCCTGTCCTCTCCTCCGCTCTTCCGTTCCATATGGTCCGCTCCTTTCCAAGTGTCCGCTTACCGGTCCTCAAAGGTGAAGACCGTCCGGTTTTCATACCGCCCCGTCCCGGTGACGGAGAATACCAGGGCGTAGTCGATCCGGTTTTCCCCGTTTTCCACGGGAGCGGTGAAGGTGAAGCCCTCCCGCTCCGATTCCACCGTCAGAAGCATCTCCCCGGACAGAAGCCGCATCCGCCGCCGGTCCGGATTTCCCGTCAGAGGGCAGTCCGCGTCGTGCCGCCCGAAATAGAGATTCGATTCAAAGGGAAGCGGCTCTCCCTCCGAGGTCTGCTCCGCCCGGTCCGAGAGGATCAGCGTTTTCCCGTCCCCGGACACGGCCAGCTCCCGCTCCCACCGGTACGACGCCCCGGCCGCCGTGTCCACGTCCGCTCCGAACCGGAGGATCCCATCCTCCATCCGGGAGGCGTCGAGGAAGGTGCGGATCGTGTTTTCCCGGCTGTCGTGGACGCCCGGTACCCGGATCACATTGTGGTACGCCGCCGTCATGAGGGGCAGGTAGAGCTCCCAGCGGTCGTAGCTGCAGCACCCGCCGTCCACCAGGATCGGATCGGTCCCGTACCAGAGCAGGATCTGGGGCCGTCCCGCGTGCTGATGTCCCCGCCGGTAGTCCATGGCGTCCGCAAGCAGGGTCAGCCTTCCCCGACGGAGCACCGCCGCCCGGCTGTCCGGAAGCAGAACGTCTCCCCGCTCCTCGTCGGTCCGGATGGGGATGAGCCGGCTCACCCGCACTAAATCCGCCCGGGCGTCCATACCGTAGGAATCCGAGATCCTGGGGGCCTCCCCGTCCGGCGCCATGGTCACCCGGAGCCATTCGTACTGGCGCAGGACGCTCTCCCGCAGGCCGGGAACGGGCTCGAGTCCGTTGTTCTCCAGCAGAAGATACGCCTCCAGATAGAGCCTGGCGATGAAATGGCTGTAGGAGGGGCTGTCCTCGTCGGAGCCTCCGTCCGGGAAGATCGCCCGCTCCATATTCATCCGCACGGTCTCGCATCCGTACCGGATATACTCCCCGGCCCGCTCAAGCTCCGGGAACAGCGCGCCCGCCATGATCAGGGCCACCCCGATCTGGAGCACGTGGTTCTGGGCGTGCCGTCTCTCCAGCCGGTCCTTCGACTCCTCCAGCAGATGGTCCGCGTGAAGCCGGATGAAGTCCGTCAGATACCGCCAGTCCTCTGCGGAAAAGGGCGCGTCGTCCAGCATGAAGGCCCCGTGGAGCAGGGACAGGGTCCGCCATGCGACCTGCATGTCCCGCCAGGTCATGTCGGTCAGCAGGTAGTTCCGGTCCGGATCGAAGGGCTGATAGGGGTGCGCCGCGTCCCAGCCCCGGACGATCTCCAGCCACCGGGCCGCGTACCTCTCCTCGCCGGTCCTCAGCCAGGCGTGGGCCAGGGGGATGGTCATGTAGAGCCGCTGGGGCCAGATCTGCCATTCGTATTTCTTCCGGAAGCCGACGGGATCCGTGTAGGCGAAGGAGGCCTCCCAGCCGTACTCTCCCTCCCCGTGCCGGAACACCTCCATGAGGGAGCCGTCCATGATCCGGGGGAGCCACCGGTCGCTGTCCGTCGTGCCGAGGACGTCGTTCGCGAAATGGAAGGCCCCGCCGTCCAGAATGAAATAGGGAAAAACCGGCTCCGCCGTCAGCTGTTCCCGGGGGTAGACGTACCGGGACGGCATGCTCCGTCCGAACACAGCCTCACCCCACGGCTTCTCAAACAGGATTCCAGTCGTTTTCATGAGAGAACCTCCGAAATAGGATTCTTTCTTAAAGGGATATTTAGGTGAGTATCCCTTAACCCGCACGGATTAGGAAGGAAACGCTCCGCGTTTCCAGAATGATGCCCTTGCGCAGGGCGAGCGGCACGAGGGACACCATCTCATGGCCGACGGGTTTGCTCGCAAACCCAGCCCCCATGTGCGGGTCCCCCTTGGCCAGGGAGCGTAATCCTGACCGCTCATATCTGTATACAAGCCTGATCGCACATCCCGAGTCCCCGCGCGAACTGGTGGAGTCAGCCGAAACATGCGTGAAATCCCATCTGCGATGGAATTCCACGGTTTCCTGCGCCGACGCAGTCGCGCTGGAACCTCGAAAACAGCGATCGAAACGCGCATTGGGCAGGGTGGCTGACCCTCGGATTTGGCTTTCCTATTCATTGACTGACTTAACCCCGCGAAGTTGGACTTTCAGTTTCATCTTTTCCACATCGCAGCCGTGTAAATGGACGCGCGTTTTGATGGTGATATTTCTCGGCTTTCGAATCGGGCCCGCGCCATCGATGGCTTCATGTTTCGCCGCGAAGCGTGGGATGTATGGTCAAGGTTGGATATAAAGGCGAGCTGTCAGCTTATGCCATATAGCCAAGGGACCCGTGGGAGGGGTGGGTTTGCAAGCAAACCCGGCGGCTTGAGCTGGGTCCCTCTCACCGCCCGCCCTGCGCAGGGGCATAAGATCTGCAAAGGCGAAGCCTTTGCTTCATCATCCCGCCGACCGCAGTCGGCGTTTCCCCTTCGTGAAGTTCAGGATGAACTTCATCCTCCTCCGCCGGACCGCAGGAATGTGGTCTGCGGCTGGGACAGTCTTGATTGAAATGAAGTGCGGGTTTAAGGGATACTCACTTAAATATCCCTTTTCCTCTTCTCCCTGATCTTCCTGATCCTCAGAATCAGCAGGAACACGGCGGGGGCGCAGGCGAAGATCCCGGCCACGGCGGTGGAGATCACGAAGACCGGGGAGGCGGGATCGTCCGCGTGCTGAGCCATGAGCGGAAGGGTCACCTCCTTCGGGAGATAGCCCAGGACGCCGCCGAACACCAGCGGGAGCCAGTCCAGCTTCACCGCCCCCAGATACAGGCTCAGGGGATCGGAGGGCAGGCCGCCCAGCGTCCGCACGCCCAGGGAGAACAGCCAGTCGTTCTTCTCCCGGAAGGCCGCCAGCCTCGCCGCCGCGGGATATTTCGCGTCGAACCGGGCTGCGGCGTCTCCTCCCACCAGCCGTCCGCAGAGCCAGGGCACCGTCACCATCACCGCTGTCCCGGCGAGATTCACGGCCAAGGCCAGCGGCAGGGGAAACAGCAGTCCGGAGGCCGTATAGAGGATCCCCGCGTACATAACCATGCTCATGCCCTTCACGGCAAAAAACGCCAGCATCAGGGGGACCGCCTCCCAGGGGTTGCGGGGCGTCTTCTCCAGAATGCTCTCCACGGTGATCCGGTCCCGGTTCAGCAGGAAGATCCCGATTAGGGCGATCCACAGCAGTACGCCGACCGCCCGCATGATCTTCTCGGGGCGCGAGGTCCCGCCGCCGTCCTTTTTCATGGTCCCATCCTCCGTTTTCTTCCGTTCCTCTGTATTATATCACTTTTTCCGGATCTGTAAATCGTCATTCTGTCCAAACCGCTCTCCGGCCTCCGCCGAAAATGGCTTCCGCGAATTTTGTCGGATTTCACAAAACCCCTTTTCACCGGGCCGAAAATATGCTACAATGGTTATACCCATCCAACGAGCGGGAGGCCGCCATGAACCGGACCGAACTGACCATCCCATCCCGGGCCTCCGGGAGAACGCTCCGCGCCGTCCTGTGGGAGCCGGAGACCGAGCCCCGCGCCGTCCTCCAAGTCACCCACGGCATGGCGGAGCACATCGACCGCTACGAACCCTTCGCCGCGTATTTGACGGGGGAGGGCATCGCCGTCATCGGACACGACCATCTGGGCCACGGAGGCTCCGTCCGAAACCCCGGGGACCTGGGCTTTTTCGCCGAAAACGACGCCTCCGGCATCGTGATCGACGACATGAAAACCGTCACCCTTGAGGCCAAGCGGCGTTTCCCCGGTCTGCCGGTGTTCCTGCTGGGCCACAGCATGGGCTCCTTCTTCGCCCGCCGGTATCTGGCCCTGTACGGAGGAGAGCTGGCGGGGGCGGTGATCATGGGAACGGGATGGATCCCCGCCTCCCTGGCCAAAACCGGCCTGCGCCTGTCCCGCATGATCTGCCGGACGAAGGGCGAGCGGTCCCAATCTCCCCTGCTCGAGGGCATGGTGCTGGGCGGAAACGCGAAGGCCTTCCCCGGGGAGGGGCGTCTGGCCTGGCTGTCCGTCAATCCGGAGAACGTCGCCGCCTACGAAGCGGATCCCCTCTGCGGCTTCCCCTTCACCGCCGGCGCGTACCGGGATTTCTTCGCCGTCATGCTGGCGGTATCCCGGGAGGAGGAGTTTGACAACATCCGCCGGTCCCTGCCCCTGCTGATCGTCTCAGGGGAGCTGGATCCCGTGGGAGGAAAGCGGGCCGTGGAGAAGCTGGCCGCCAGATACCGTCAGCTGGATTTCGCCGACGTGACCGACAGGCTCTTCCCGGGGGACCGGCACGAGATCCTGAATGAGCGGGACCGGGACGAGGTATACCGGTATATCGGCGGCTGGATTGAGAAGAGGATCCGGAAATAAGCGAGGAACCACATGTTCAGAGAGATACAGAGAATCAGACAGCGGCTGGACCGGGACGAGTGCCTGGCGGTGCTGAAGGAAGCGAAACGGGGCGTTCTGTCAGTCATGGGCGACGACGGCTATCCCTACGGCATGCCCATGAACCACTGGTACGACGAGGAGACCGGAAAGCTCTGGTTTCACAGCGGCAAGACCGGCCACAGGACCGACGCCCTGCTCCGCTGCGTCAAGGCCTCCTTCTGCGTCCTGGACGAGGGGACCCGGCAGAGCGGCGAATGGTGGCTCACCTTCCGCTCCGTGATCGTGTTCGGGCGGATCTCCTTCGCGGAGAACCACGAGGAGGCTCTCGAGATCAGCCGGAAGCTCAGCTATCGGTTCACGGACGACGAGGAGTACATCCGGCACGAGATCGAGCAGTCCGGACCCGCCGTGCTGGTGTTCAGCCTGACCCCGGAGCACATGACCGGAAAGCGGGTGCGGGAGAAATGAGCCTCCCCGCCGTATCTGTCCGGGAGCTGACCCGGGAGGAGGTCCGCCTCCTGTACCGGGAGCGTATGAAGGACGACTTCCCGAAGAATGAGCTGAAGCCCCTCTCCATGATGGAGGCTGCCCTGGACCGGGGGGATTACCTGACCCTCGGCGCGTTTCTGCCGGAGCAGACCGATCCTGCGGCCTACGCCTATTTCGTGACCCCGGGAGACGCCGCCCTCTTCGACTATCTGGCCGTCCGGAGGGATCTGCGGGACTGCGGCGTGGGAAGCGCGTTCCTCCGCTCCCTCGGTCCCACCCTGGCGCGGTTCCGCCCGGTGCTTTTGGAATCCGACGATCCGGACCACGCTCCGGACGAGGGAGAGAGGACCCGCCGCCTCCGCAGACTGGCCTTTTACGAGCGGAACGGACTTCTTGACACCGGAGTGAGGGGCCGGGTCTTCGGAGCGGACTACCGGATCCTGGTCTTCCCGTCCCCGTCGGGCGCGCCGATTCCGGAACCGGAGGACACCGCCCGCCTGTACCGGGACCTCTACCGCACCTTTCTGCCGGAGCCCGTCCTGAACAGGGCCGTCCGGGTCTCATACAAAGAAGCATAAGGAGTCAGCCATGATCCTCAACGAAACCTACGCGCTTCCCGGCGGATTCTCCACCCCGAAGCTGGGATACGGCACCTGGCAGATCCCGGACGACCGGGCTCCGGAGGCGGTCCGCTTTGCCATCGAGACCGGATACCGCCACATCGACACCGCGGCCGCCTACGGGAACGAGCGCGGCGTGGGTCAGGGCGTGAGAGACAGCGGCGTCCCCCGGGAGAAGCTGTTCGTCACCACCAAGATCCCCGCGGAAACCAAGACGGCGGAGGGAGCACGGGAGAGCATCCGGGAATCCCTGCGCTTATTGAACCTGGAATACATCGATCTGCTCCTGATCCACGCGCCGAAGCCCTGGGAGGAATTGCACGATCCCGCCGCCCGGACGTATTTTGAAGAGAACCTGACCGTCTGGCGGGTCATGGAGGAGGCGAAGGAGGCCGGGCTGGTCCGGACCCTCGGCGTCTCGAACTTCACCCCCGCCGACACGGACAACATCCTGCAGCACGGCCGCGTCAACCCCGCCGTCAACCAGATCGCCGTCTTCATCGGGCACAGCCAGCGGGAAAACGCCGCGTACTGCCAAAAGAACGGGATCCTGGTGTCCGCCCACTCTCCCAACGCCCACGGCGCCCTGAAGGACAATCCCGCCGCCCGTGCCATGGCGGAGAAATACGGCGTGTCCGTGCCCCGGCTGTCCATCCGCTGGTGCCTCGGGAGGGGATTTCTGCCCCTGCCCAAGAGCCTCGACCCGGACCACATCCGGGAAAACGCCGACGTGGACTTCGACATCCTGCCGGAGGACATGGACGCGCTCACCGCCCTCTGACCGGAGCCCGGCCGGAGCCTCCCGCAAATCAATGAAACACGGTCCCGGACCGCACGGGACAACGGACGAGAAACGACTGTACACGGAAGAGAACGAACAGGGAGGAGACCATGACCAAGACCATCCGGAGAACAGCACTCCTCTGCGCGCTGGCGCTGAGCCTGTCCTCCTGCCATTTCCGGGTCCTGAAGCCGGATGCCCCCGCGGAAAACGCGGGCGTCGGACGGGCGTCGGAAACGGAAGCCGCACCCGATCCCTCGGAATCCGGATCCGGCGAAGAGCAACCGCCCGACACCGCGGAAAAGCCGGTCTACACCGCTCCCGTGGAGGATCCGGACAGCGAGGCCCCCTTCGGCCGGATCAACTGGACGGTTTTGAACGGAAAGTACGTCTACGAGATGCCGGCGCGGATCAAACGGGATCTCTCCGCCCTGAACGCCCTGGACGCCCTGCCCCACGTCCGCTTCGAGGACAGCGTCCAGCCGCCGGCCAAGGATCAGTGGTATCCCGGGCGGGTGATCTACCACGAGGACACCCACGAGCCGGAATACGTCTGGGCCTGGCCCGGAACCACCGCCGACCGGAAGCAGTCCACCCTGGACACCCTTCTGAAATACGGCGCCATTTACCGGGGCGACGAGTCGAAGCGCGTGATCTACCTGACCTTCGACTGCGGCTACGAATACGGCGCCACGGAGAAGATCCTCGACACCCTGAAGGAAAAGCAGGCCCCCGCCACCTTCTTCCTGACGGGTCCCTACGCCCGGGGCGAATCCCACGACTACGAGCAGTCCTACATCCACGGGCTGATCCGCCGGATGCTGGACGAGGGGCACATCCTCGGAAACCACACGGAGACCCACCCCGACATGACCACGAAATCGGCCGCGGAGGCCGCTGAGGAGATGATCCGTGTGGAGGAGGCCGTGAAGGAGTACTTCCCCGACGCGCCGGACCTTTTGTTCTTCCGTCCGCCGGAGGGAGATGTGGACGAATGGCTGATCCGTCTGGAGGCGAAGCTGGGCTACCGGACGGTGCTGTGGTCCTTCGCCTACAACGATTTCAACATGGAGGCGCAGCCCACCTACGAGGAGGGGCTGGAGGCCGTGAAGCGGGGGCTCCATCCGGGATGTGTCTATCTGCTCCACGCGGAGAGCGCCACCAACGCCGCCATTCTGGCGGAGTTCATCGACTGGGTCCGCTCCCAGGCCTACGACATCATGCCCCTGTGCGACATCCGGGCATAACAAAGTTCCCGTCACAGTGTTTCCGCCGTGACGGGAGTTTTTCATGTACTCATACTGTTTTCTTTCTATAAAGCTATCTATATGGGTTTTGATCGCAAGATGTAGAAGGCGAATCGCCTTGCGATGAGCTCGCGTACAATAACTCTGATAAGGTTGGATGACTAAATTGGTGTGG